>Ga0206677_10004332_pt1 | contig 11634 bp, 9 predicted proteins | sample M130m12015metaG_FD_155475 | JGI IMG/M metagenome (GOLD analysis project Ga0206677, IMG submission 155475) | Ammonia-oxidizing marine archaeal communities from Monterey Bay, California, United States - M1 30m 12015 | ecosystem: Environmental > Aquatic > Marine > Intertidal zone | place: USA... | reverse complement strand
TTTTTGACGGTGCGCGACAGACCAGAAGTCTGCGATCTGCAAGTAGATGGGGGGCGCGCACCGTCCAAGGTCCAACAATTAGCTGCCTCATCTGCTGATTTAGGCGCAAATTTAGATTCGAAATTTAACCCGAGTGTAGATGAGCACTCGGACTTAGGACTAGCTCAAGTTAAGCGTAACCCGGTGTTTTGGCTTTATTCCTCTGCACTGTCTATGCATGCGCTTTTTGGCACCGCTGTGACATTTCACATAGTCGCCATTTTTGCTGAAGCGGGCAGAAGTAGGGACGAGGCGTTTGCCTACTTCATACCCCAGGCGGTCATTACGGTTGTAGTTAACTTGGCAGCCAGCACGTTAGCCGACTACATGCGGTTGAAACCATTTTTGCTAGTGATGTTGGTAAGCTTTTTTTTTGGCGCAGTTGGCTTACTGAATTTGGAAACGAACACTGGTTATTGGTGTCTAGTGGCGGGATTTGGTGCGGGCGGCGGGCTTTGGGGAACACTGTCCAATTTAGTCTTTATTCGCCAATTTGGCGCTGCTCACCTTGGCGAGGTCACCGGTCTTAATACAGCGTTTACTGTATTTGGTAGTGCCATTGGACCACTCATATTCAGTGTGGCGTTAGACCTTACTGGCAGCATGTTCAATGCTGCGCTAATTTGTGCCGGGTTGTTGGTGGTTTTGTTGTTGGCTGCAATATTGATTCGTCAGCCGTTAGATCACGCACCCTCAGCACTGTTTAGGCGTGGTGAAGATTAGACAGCCATCATGAGACAAAGTTAGGCGAGGAACCGAGTTTTGAGAATAATAGGCTGTGGTGAAATTTGTGTCGCTAACACAGTCAGCACTCTCCGCACTCTCAGTGCTTGGAAAAACTTAGGACAGCGTATAACATGGCGCGCCGCCAAAGATGGGTTGAGTTCGATGAGGTTTGGATGCGCAGATATTTGATTGCAGCTAACTGGAAAATGCACGGCTCGCTTGAGATGGTGCACAGGTTTGCGGAGGGCTTTGATCAAGGTGTTGATTTAGGCGCAGATGTAGTTTTGTTTCCGCCGGCTGTTTATCTAGGCGCGATGCAGGGCTTGACCTCCAAGCATGTGCAATTGGGGATGCAAGATGTAGGTGTAGCCCCAGAGGGTGCACATACGGGTGAGATTGCAGCTTCAATGGTTAAAGACGTTGGTGGCTCATGGGTTATAGTAGGCCACTCGGAGCGTCGCACTGATCAAAGCGAGAGCGATGTTCTTGTGGCGCAGAAGTTTGTCTCGGCAATTGCCGCAGATTTAAGCCCAATTGTATGTGTGGGCGAGACATTAGCTCAAAGAGAAGCGGGTGATGCATTCGCTGTGGTGAGTAAACAGCTGCAGGCTGTTATCGATTTGTGTGGTGTATCGGCATTGGTGAAGGGTGCTATAGCTTACGAACCCCTTTGGGCCATTGGCACAGGGCTGACGGCAACGCCTGAACAAGCGGGGCAGATGCACGCTTCAATTAGAGAATTGATCGCAGGATTGGATCAAGATACAGCGCAAGCTGTGCGTATTATTTATGGCGGTAGCGTAAACCCGGAGAATGCTGGGTTATTGTTTGCTCAAGATGAGATCGATGGCGCTCTAGTAGGCGGAGCCTCGTTGCAAGCGGCGAGTTTTGCGGCGATTGTCGCAGCGATATGATTCCTCAAGGACAATGTTTTGCATATGTCTTATTTGGGACGCTATTTGCGGTGTTTTTTGGTTTTATGCGATTTAACAGAGTGAATCCCTAGCGGGTTCGCAGAAAGAGAGAAGATAGATGTCGACTTTAGAAACAGTGTTGTTGTCCTTACTTGTAGTAGATGCGGTTGCGTTGATCGTGCTGATTTTAGTCCAACAAGGCAAAGGCGCTGATGTAGGCGCAGCTTTTGGTAGCGGTTCATCCAACACCGTATTGGGCAGCGCAGGCGGCGGTAATTTAATGACTCGGATAACCACTTGGTTGGCCATCGCTTTCTTCCTAATTGCTTTTGGCCTAGCTTATACGGCCAAAGAGCGCGCAGCTCAGGTGAATTCTCTCGGTATTCCTCAAGCAGTAGAAGGCGCCATTGAACTTCCTGGCGCGACCACTGCGCCAGTCGAAGAGGAACCCACAGGAGATATTCCAGGGCTTTAGGGCTTGATGGACAGGGGGTGTTTGGATCTGAGTTTGGAAAGTTTATTAGTTAATTGTTAGTGAATATGCCGGAGTGGTGAAATTGGTAGACACGCTACCTTGAGGGGGTAGTGGGCTTATGCCCGTGCGAGTTCGAGTCTCGCCTTCGGCACCATCACTAGAACACTTAACTATGAATGCAGCTGTAGTGGAATACCCCAGCGAGGGTTGTCTGCAATCTTCAGATTTCCATATTGAAGAACTATGGCGAGTCGCCTACGGCTACTGCTGTCTTGACGAGCATTATTGCCTCTTCGCGGTATTCATCGCTGAAAATCTACTCCTATCAATATATTCGGCCTTTTTCTCTAAATTAGAGGGATCCTTTTGATAAATAAGAGACTATAGCTTGCGCGGTGCCGTTTAGATCCATATAATTCCGCTCCCAATTGTTGCGGGGTGGAGCAGTCTGGTAGCTCGTCGGGCTCATAACCCGAAGGTCGTGGGTTCAAATCCTGCCCCCGCTACCACAATTGGAAAGGCCCTTTAAGAAGGGCTTTTTGTTATCTAGTAATGGGGTAACTATATTGGCGCAAGGTGACGTGAATCTTGTGCGGATGAAAGCATTGAAGGCAGTATGCCCAGGCTCTTATTCAGGTACGGTGCGTTTAGCCCGCTGAATTAGGTAGTAGAGTTAGAGTCACGTAAACGAGATGGGCTATAGGCCCATTTTTTGTGCCAGTAGAAAAAGTGCGCGTTTGACAGGTGGGTTTTATTCAAACGCAATTGGCGGCATGGAAGCCATGCGTGAATTGATCGGGTTATACGTTTGAACAACAAAGAATTGCAGATTGATGAATTAATCACACCCACGGTGGAATCTTTGGGTTGCACCGTTTGGGGTGTGGAATACATCAGTCAGGGTAAGCACAGTGTCCTTCGAGTCTATATCGACGGCGAAGATGGCATAAATGTCGATCTGTGTGCTGAAGTAAGTCGCCATGTCAGTGATCTTCTTGATGTAGAAGAGATGATGCCGATGGCTTACACCTTAGAGGTTTCGTCACCGGGGATGGACCGTTTACTGTTTAAAGAGGCTCAGTATTTAGAAAGTATTGGTGAGCAGTTAGAGGTTCGGCTGAATTTCCCATTCGAAGGGCGGAAAAAAATCATCGGCCTTTTGGCTGGCGTGGAAGACCGAAGCGTAGTTTTACAGGAAGCAGAGGACGAATATCTGCTGCCATTAGAAAATATTCAAAAGGCACGTATTGTGCCGAATTTTGGTTGAGGTAAGGGCGAAGCATGAGTAAAGAAATACTCTTGGTGGTTGAATCCGTCTCCCATGAGAAAGGGGTTCCCAAAGAAGTTTTGTTTGGCGCTATTGAGTCAGCGTTGGCTATGGCTACAAAAAAGCGTTACGGCGAATTTGCCGAATTTCGCGTGGTCATCGACCGCGAAAGCGGTGAATACGAAACCTTCCGAACATGGGAAGTTGTAGACTTTGAAGTAGTTGTCAGCGATCCCGATCAGGAAGCCAACCCGGACGCTCAAATTGATATCGAGCAAGCGCTAGTTAAAGATCCAGAACTTGCGCTAGGCGACATTATAGAAGAGCAGGTTGAGTCCGTTGGATTTGGACGTATTGCGGCGCAAACAGCTAAGCAAGTGATTGTTCAGAAGGTTCGTGAAGCTGAGCGTGCACAAATAATTGAAGCCTACGAATCTCGCATGAACGAATTAGTTAGCGGGACCGTTAAGAAGATGGGACGTGATAGCGTCATCATTGATCTGGGTAACAACGCTGAAGGTATTTTAACTCGCGAGCACTTGATCCCTCGCGAAGTATTTAGAGTAGGCGATCGTCTGCGTGCGATGTTGGTTGAAATTCGTCCAGAAAATCGTGGCCCTCAATTAATATTGTCCCGCACAGTGCCTTCCATGCTTATTGAATTATTTAAGGTCGAAGTACCTGAAATTGCCGAGGACGTAATTCAAATTCGCGGTGCAGCAAGAGATCCCGGTTCACGAGCCAAGATCGCTGTGCGCACTAACGATGGACGTATTGATCCAGTTGGCGCATGCGTGGGTATGCGAGGGTCTCGTGTACAAGCCGTTTCCGGTGAACTCGCCGGTGAGCGCATAGATATTGTTCTTTGGGACGATAACCCAGCGCAACTTACAATTAATGCTATGGCACCTGCTGAAGTGGCTTCTATCGTCTTAGACGAAGAAACCCACAGCATGGATATTGCCGTAACTGAAGAAAATCTAGCGCAGGCCATTGGTCGCGGCGGACAAAACGTTCGTCTAGCCAGTGACTTGTGTGGTTGGTCACTGAACATCATGACTGAAGGTGAGGCTTCGCAAAAACAAGAGGAAGAAACCACTAAGTTCGTTACCGAGTTTATGGATGCTTTATCTGTAGACGAAGATGTTGCTGGCGTTTTGGTAGAAGAGGGATTCACAACGCTAGAAGAAATTGCTTACGTGCCGATCGAAGAGATTGTGGCCATTGACGGATTTGATGAAGAAATCGTCGGTGAATTGCGTAACAGAGCAAAAGACGCGCTACTCACCAAGGCGATTGCCAGTGAAGAGGCCCTAGGAGACGGCGCGCCAGCTGAAGATTTGCTGACTATGGAAGGTATGACTCGAGAGCTAGCCTTTAAGCTTGCTGGTAACGAAGTGGTATGTATGGAAGACCTTGCTGAGCTAGCAGTGCCAGAGCTATTAGATATCGAGCCAGACCTTGGCGAAGAAGAAGCGGCCAAGCTGATTTTGAAGGCTCGCGAGCCTTGGTTTGCTGAAGAAAATGATGCAGCTAAAGACAGCGCTGCGGCAGATACGACAATGGAATAAGGAAGCGCAGCTCTGACCTATTGGCAGAGCCGCAGGAGTGATTGATGGCTGAAGTAACAGTAAAACAACTAGCAGATACGGTTGGTGCTCCGGTAGAGCGTTTGCTCAAGCAAATGCAAGAAGCCGGGTTATCGCATCAGACTGAAGGTGATGTTGTTAGTGAAGAGCAGAAGCAGGTGTTGTTGGGGTTCTTGAAGAGAGGCCATGGCGAGGCTGCAAAGCCTGCGGAAAAAATTACTCTGAAAAGAAAAAGCACAGGCACTCTGAAGTCTGGCCAAGGTCGTGCGGGTAGAGATGTAACTGTTGAGGTGCGACGTAAGCGAACGTACGTTAAGCGCAGCGAGTTGACGCCAGAAGATCCTGAACAAACTGTTGGTGCAGAAGCGCCGGTAAATGTTTCTCAAAGTGAAGTAGAAGCGCGTCGAATTCACGAGGAAGAGGCTTCGCGCAAAGAAGCTGAAGAGTTAGCGCGTAAGGCAGAACAAGACCGCAAAGAAGAATCGGAGCGTCGTCAGGCTGAAGAAAAAGCCCAGCGCGAAGAAGAAGCGCGTAAAGAGCAAGAACGCGAAGCACAAGAACAACTAAACAAAGAAAAGGCTGCCGCTCCGAAGGCGGCACCAAAGGCCGCGGTTTCCGCAGCTGACCTACAGGCTAAAGAACAATCGGATCAGCGCGGCGGTAAGCGTACTCGTGGTCGCGAACGTCCAGCCGCATCAGCCGGTGGTGGTGGCGGTGATAAAGGCCAAGGCCGTCGCCGCGAATTAAGCTTAAAGTCAGAAAGACGATCAAAGAAACGACCAACTCGTCGAGACACTGGACTCCATGTTGATCAGCAAGGTGGTGAATTTAAGCCTACAGAATTTATTTCCCGTGAAGTGGAAGTTGGCGAAGTGATATCAGTGGGAGATTTGGCCCAGGGTATGGCGGTTAAAGCCGGTGAGGTAATTAAAACACTGATGGGTATGGGCGTTATGGCCACCATCAACCAGCCTATAGACCAAGATACAGCCACATTGGTTGTTGAGGAAATGGGTCATAAGATTAAGATCGTTAGCGAAGACGTGCTTGAAGAGCAGTTGGTTGCATCACTGGTTATCGAAGGCGATGTGAGTAGTCGTGCACCTGTCGTAACTGTTATGGGACACGTTGACCACGGCAAAACGTCACTGCTTGACCGCATTCGCGATGCTCGAGTAACTACGGGCGAAGCCGGTGGTATTACTCAACATATCGGCGCGTACAGCGTGGGTACCGAGAACGGACAAGTTAGATTTATTGATACGCCGGGCCACGCTGCATTTACCTCAATGCGCGCACGTGGTGCCAAGGTAACGGATATTGTCGTATTGGTTGTTGCCGCTGACGATGGCGTGATGCCTCAGACAGTGGAAGCTATTCAACATGCTAAAGCCGCCGAAGTGCCAATTATTGTTGCAATCAACAAGATGGATTTGGAAGGCGTAGATCCTGACCGAGTAACTAATGAGCTTGCGTCGAAGGATGTTGTCCCCGAAGAGTGGGGTGGCGAAACGCAGTTCCGCAAGGTCTCAGCAATGACGGGTGAAGGTATAGACGCGCTGTTAGAAGCCATCGTGCTGCAATCGGAACTGCTAGAACTAGGTGCTATTGAAGATGCGCCGGCTCAGGGTGTAGTGATTGAATCTCGCTTAGATCGTGGTCGCGGCCCAGTCGCAACTATTTTGGTGCAGAACGGTTCGCTAAATCAGGGTGATATTGTTATTGCCGGTGAATTTCATGGCCGCGTACGCGCAATGTTAGATGATGCCGGTCAGCCTACACAAATTGCTGGGCCTTCTCAGCCTGTTGAAGTGCTGGGTCTTAATGGCACTCCGGGCGCAGGAGACGATTTTGCCGCTGTGACCGATGAACGCTCTGCGCGAGAATTGGCAGAGTTTCGTCGTGACAAGAACCAAGATCGTCTGCAAGCCATGCAGCATGCGTCTAAACTTGAAAATATGTTCGCAAACATGGCCGAAGGCGAGAAGAGTATTTTGAAACTCGTCATTAAGGCAGATGTTCGCGGTAGCTTAGAGGCGATTATTCAGTCTCTAGGAGACTTGGGTAACGACGAAGTATCTGTTCAGGTATTAGGGTCGGGTGTTGGCGGAATCTCAGAGTCTGATGCAACTATGGCTGCCACTTATGGCGCCGCGGTTATAGGTTTCAATGTTCGAGCAGATAAGACCGCAAAACTGCTGCTTGAAAAATCTGGTATTGAATTGCGCTATTACAGTGTGATTTATGAGCTGATAGATGACGTTAAGAAGTCTCTGTCAGGTATGTTGTCACCAGAAATACGAGAAGAAATTGTCGGTATTGCAGAAGTGCGTGATGTTTTCCGCTCACCACGTTACGGGCAAATCGCAGGTTGTATGGTGACGGAAGGAACAGTGTTCCGTAACAAGCCAATTCGCGTATTGCGTGACAACGTCGTTATTTATGAAGGCGAGTTGGAATCGCTGCGGCGCTTTAAGGACGACGTAGCTGAAGTTCGTAACGGCACCGAGTGTGGTATTGGCGTACGTAACTATAATGACGTTCGCTCAGGCGACTTGATCGAAGTATTCGACACCAAGGAAATTGCGCGAGAGCTTTGAGTTTGATTTTAAATAAGCCTCAATCCTCACCTTTTTTTGCGCACCAGCGTGTAGGTAAGGGTCTAAATGTCTCGTGATCTAAGAGTAGCGGATTTTGTGCGTGACGAAGTTGCGCGAATACTTCAGCGCGACATGCGAGACCCTCGCGTTGGATCTTTCGTCAGCGTTAATGACGTAAAGGTCAGCAAAGATTTGTCTTATGCAGAGATTTATGTCTCGTCACTGCAAGCAGAGACAGAGGAAGACAAGAGCGAACTTATTACGGTGTTGAACAAAGCAGCCGGGTTCTTCCGCTCAGAATTGGCTAAGCGGCACACTATGCGCACAACACCTCGAACACGCTTTCATTACGATGAGCTGGTCGAAAGAGGGCCGCGCATCGAGAAGCTGATTGGTAAAGCCGTTTCCCAAGACGAAAGTCGAGGAACGAGCAGTGACGTAGAAGACTAGTATGCTTTTGACGTTGAGAAAGTGTAATGGCTAAGCGTAGACGGGGTAGACCGGTCAATGGTGTGCTTATTGTGGATAAGCCTCCGGGTATTTCATCTAATGATGTAGTGCAGCGAGCCAAGCGTTTGTTTGGAGCGCAGAAGGTTGGGCACACTGGAAGCTTAGATCCGTTAGCAACTGGCGTTTTACCACTTTGTTTTGGTGAGGCGACTAAGTTTTCGCAGTTTCTCTTAGATTCAGACAAGAGGTACTGGACGCGAATTAAGCTAGGGGTCACCACAGCAACAGGAGACGCCGAGGGGGAAGTGACTGGCGGCGCTGATGCGTCCCATGTGACTGCTGCAGCTGTTGAAACGGCGTTGGAAAAATTGCGCGGGCAAATTGAGCAAGTCCCCTCAATGTATTCTGCCCTTAAGCATGAAGGCCAACCGTTATATAAGTTGGCTAGACAAGGTATTGAAGTGGAGCGAAAGGCTCGCACCGTGACTGTATTTAGCAATGAGTTGGTCAAATTCGACGGTGATGAATTAGAGTTAGAAATACATTGCAGCAAAGGTACCTATGTTCGGACCATTGCGGAAGATTTGGGTCATGCGCTAGGCTGTGGCGGGCACGTTATTGGGTTGCGCCGGCTGGCGGCAGGGCCGTATGTTGAGCCTGAAGCCATAAGTTTTGAACAGCTGGAATCTTGTGAAGATAATGATTCGTTAGACAGCTTGTTAAAACCTATTGAAAGCTCTGTGCAGGACTGGCCGAAAGTGCGGATGGTCAGTGATACCGCTTATTACCTGATGCAGGGTCAACCTGTTCAGGTAGCCAAAGCACCAACGGAAGGTTGGGTGCAGTTATTAGAAATTGCTGAGGAAGACGATGTCTTTCTCGGCGTTGGAGAAGTTCTTGTAGACGGTCGGATAGCGCCACGAAGATTAGTGGTCTTTAGCTAGGAAGGTCTATAAGGATGTTGAAAGTATGTACTGTAAATATGCGCGGTTCATACGGTAATTTTTTCGCGTATTAAAGGAGAAGAAAGATGGCACTCACTGCCGCAGTAAAAGCAGATATCGTAAAAGAATATCAACTAGAAGATGGCGACACAGGGTCCCCAGAAGTACAGGTAGCGTTGTTGACTCACAACATCAATACCCTGCAAGGGCACTTTAAAGATCATCAGAAAGATCACCACTCTCGACGAGGTCTGATCAGAATGGTTAATCAAAGAAGAAAGCTTCTCGATTACCTTAAGAGAAAAGACGTAGCTCGTTATAGCGATTTGATTAAGCGCCTTGGATTGCGTAGATAGTCATTGAGCTTTGTGGCTTTCGGGCAATTCGCCGAAAGCCGCGCTGAAGGGATATCAATAAGATATCAAAAAGAGATATAGAACTTGAAAGAAAATAGAAACGCTATAAATAAGCAATTCCGATTGGAGGAATCAATTTGAACCCAATTACCAAACAATTTCAGTTTGGTGATCAACTGGTCACTATGGAGACCAATAAGATCGCTAAGCAAGCCACCGGATCAGTGGTTGTAACCATTGGTCAAACCGTGGTGTTAACCACAGTTGTTGGCGCAAGAAGTGCTCGCCCTGGCCAGGACTTTTTCCCGCTTACTGTAAATTACCAAGAAAAAACTTATGCCGCAGGCAAAATTCCTGGCGGTTTCTTCCGTCGTGAAGGACGTCCTAGCGAAAAAGAAACGCTGACCTGTCGTCTAATTGACAGACCTATCAGACCTTTGTTTCCGAAAGGATTCATGAACGAAGTTCAGGTGGTTTGTACTGTTATATCTACAGACAAAAACCAAGATCCAGATATAGCTGCCATGATTGGTACTTCTGCGGCCCTGTCCATTTCAGGCATTCCCTTTAAAGGCCCCATTGGTGCAGCCCGTGTGGGTTACATCGATGGCAATTATATTCTGAATCCAGGATATGACGTGCTTAAAGAATCTATGCTGAACATGATGGTAGCGGGTACTGACGGCGCAGTGTTGATGGTTGAGTCTGAAGCAAAAGAATTAACCGAAGACGAAATGCTCGGTGCGGTTTTATTTGCTCACCAAGAAATGCAGACCATTATTACTGCTGTTGCCGAGTTCGCTACAGAAGCTGGCAAGCCATCTTGGGATTGGCAGGCAGAAGAGAAAGACGAAGCGCTACTCACTAAGGTTAGCGACTCTATCAAAGCCGATCTTGGCGAAGCCTATCGCATCAGCGATAAGATGGACCGCCAAGCGAAAGTTGGCGAAATTAGACGAAGCATTGTTGAACAACTTGCTGGTGGCGACGAAGCCGCGTACGCAGGTGATGATGTTTCAGATATGTTCGGCAAGGTAGAGAAAGATTTGGTGCGTCAGCGCGTACTTAATGGCGAGCCTCGTATTGATGGTCGCGACCTACGCACTGTGCGACCTATTGAAGTAGAAGTGGGCGTACTGCCTAAAGCTCACGGTTCAGCGCTGTTTACTCGCGGCGAAACCCAAGCCCTTGTAGTGGCAACTTTGGGCACGTTACGTGATGCTGCGATGATTGATGCATTGGAAGGATCATATAAAGATACTTTCATGCTGCATTACAACTTCCCTCCATACAGTGTTGGTGAAGCTGGCTTTATGAGCGGACCTAAGCGTCGCGAAATTGGCCACGGCAAGTTGGCTCGCAGAGGTGTTACAGCCTCGCTGCCAAATGCTGAAGATTTCCCATATACCATTCGTGTGGTTTCTGAAATTACTGAGTCTAACGGATCTAGCTCTATGGCCAGTGTATGTGGTACATCGCTAGCGCTTATGGACGCTGGTGTACCTATGAAAGCACCTATTGCAGGTGTTGCTATGGGACTCGTTAAAGAAGGCAATCGCTACGCGGTACTGACAGATATCTTGGGTGATGAAGATCACTTAGGTGATATGGACTTTAAAGTCGCAGGTACAGCGGCAGGTGTGACTGCATTGCAGATGGATATTAAGATCGACGGTATAACCGAAGAGATTATGGAAGCTGCGATGTCTCAAGCCCATGAAGCTCGAATTCATATCCTTGACGAAATGAACAAGGTCATCAGCGTTTCGCGAGAAGAGCTGTCTGACAACGCGCCAGCTATGGTGACGTTGAATGTTCATCCAGACAAGATTCGCGACATCATTGGTAAAGGCGGTGCGACCATTCGTTCTATCGTTGAAGAAACCGGTGCTGAAGTGGACATCAATGACGACGGTAGCGTAAGAATTTATGCTGAAGACAGTGCTGCAAAGGATGCGGCTGTTAACCGTATTCAGGAAATTACTGCAGAAGCTGAAGTTGGCCGTATTTACCACGGTAAGGTTGAGCGCATTGTAGACTTCGGTGCTTTCGTTAACATTTTGCCAGGTAAAGATGGTCTGCTGCACATTTCACAAATCGCTGAAGAGCGTGTTGAGAATGTGAGCGATTATTTGAAAGAAGGCGAAGAGGTTGATGTGGTTGTTTTAGATGTAGATCAGCGTGGAAGAATCAAGCTGTCTATTAAGGAACTGCCTAACTATCAAGAGCAAGCTGCACCAGAGGAGTAAGATCCTCTTAAGCAGACAAAAAAAC
>Ga0206677_10004331_pt1 | contig 11635 bp, 1 predicted proteins | sample M130m12015metaG_FD_155475 | JGI IMG/M metagenome (GOLD analysis project Ga0206677, IMG submission 155475) | Ammonia-oxidizing marine archaeal communities from Monterey Bay, California, United States - M1 30m 12015 | ecosystem: Environmental > Aquatic > Marine > Intertidal zone | place: USA... | reverse complement strand
CAGAAGTCTCTTCAGAAGTCTCTTCAGAAGTCTCTTCAGCGGCAGCTCCTTCAACCTCTGTCTCCTCAACTTCAGGGACTGTTTCAATCCAAGTCTTCAATGGAGCCACAGCAGAAACAATAGCCTCCATAGCTTTAGCTACTTCAGGAACATCGTTAACACACTTCCAAAAAGTTTTATCTGGGCTGTGCATACCATCAACATTTAAATACTCAACCCCTTCATTATCCAAGCTTAAATGAATAGCCTCTTCCCCTTCTGTGGCATCATAAGGAACCAACTCAAGATGTATTTGACCACCATTATTGCCTTCAGCGTCCAGCTGTGGGCAGTGGATATTAATATTACGAACCCAAACGGAATCAAAAGTTTTTTTAGAAATCGCTGGTACTATGAATGAAGATGAACGTGAAATAGCCATATTTTTTTATGTTTACATGATATTATACACTTTGTTTATGGAAATTCCATTTTTTATCGAATTTCATTTTGTATTAGCATAATTTTATCTATTTAATTTTATTCAAATTCTTCTGAGTTTCCATCCCCTCCTTCGAATTCTCCAGTATCATCAATCTCTACTTCTAATTTATCTATATCTTTACGCTCTCCGTAAACTACATAAAAATAATTAAGAGCCGTTTCTGTATTCGATCCTACAGTAACTTCCCCATCATCAGCGATATCTTCGACATAAAGATCTTGATTTGGACCTATAGCTGTGAGTTCTACTGTCATTGAATCGAGATCAACTAAACCACCCCAATAATCAGGCATTTCAATTGTATTTGATTGGCTTCTTCCCCTAAAGTAAACCGCAACTTCTGGACCCTCAATACATGAGTGAACTAATCTTTTCCCTTCTTTCGTCGGGTGAGGTATGGAGAAGTTTTTAGAGGTTCCTGTAATAGTTCCACCAACTGTGAGGTTCGCACTATAAACATTAACATTACCTCTAGCAATCCTAAACACTTCAGTAGCTTGACCCGCTGTGGCACTACCGTAACCAAACGTAACTATCTTCTGAGTACCACCTGAATTGGGCGATTGAACATATAAAACATAGTTACTTGCCCCAGTGTCTCTTGTGATCAAGCTATAACTAGTACTCGCAGCCTTAGTCCTGAGTGCGTTAGTTGCAACCACACCACTAACATCGATACCGTCAGTCTTAACCCTTAGCCTTTCGGAGCCATTGACTACTGTTCTACAGTAGGAGTTGTTTGACCAATGAATATAGTCATTACTATCCAAACCAATATAGCTAATACTATCTCTAAGATCGGTCTCTAATAGGAATTGAGTTCCGCTTAGATCTAAACCTCTACCTGCTGAGTAAGTAGTGTTAGTGTCCGTAGTTACATAACCTTGACCTTTAACATACTCTGTAGTAGCTATATTAGTATTATTATCACTTAGCGAAGGTGTGGGAGCTGTAGGAGTACCCGTAAGAGCTGGACTCGCTAAGTTAGCCTTGAGGTTTAAAAACTGGTTAGTCTCAGTCTCTGTGTAATAGCGGTCATCATGGTTGTGAGATGCAACCGCGAAAGCTGAAGCGTGATTACCATCAAGTAAGTCAGCATCTAATCCAGAACCAGAGCCATCGTTAGCTGAGTTCCACATTTTAGCCCAACCATTATTTGTGCCTCCCCACTTCCCTCTTAAGTAGCACCAAGCAGGATTACCCGCTCCAACTAAGAATTGATGTCCGTAGTGGCCTCCGCTACTGGCATTAGTGTAGTGCATCGATTGATGCCCCACCCAATGAGATGTTTCTGATGATGGTTGATTTGATGGGTTACCCCAACTATCAATATGACCTGATCCATATCCAAAAATAGTATCAAAATCAACGGTCCCCCAGCCCATTGTTCCAACCCAATAGTTCGAATCAGTGGTGCTTTGCTCCCTACCTTGATAGGTTGCTTTAGCAGACACGTTCATCAAAGAACGAAAACTTGCTAGGTCAGCATACCTTACATAACCATCAGTAGAAGTATATACACGATTAGGTATTGAAGAACCGAGATCACCAGAAGTTGTGTTGATCCAACCAGCATTTAGGTAGCCATTACCGTCAGTTCTTACTACTTTGTTTGCTTCGTTGTTTCTACCTGTGTGTAGTTGTAGCCCATCAAATGTACCTGCATTAACCCCCGCAGTGCCATTTACATCAACGGTCTTAATAGCTGCAAGTATCTCCGCTGCAGTTTGATCATCTTTAGCATTAAGCTCAATATCATCTAACTTATCTTTAAGCGTAGTAGTGAAATTCTTTTGAGTTAACCCACCGTCCCCTACAGAATAGGTGGTGTTATTATCAATACTATCTTGGAGGTCATCCAACCTCATGTATTTCCACTCAGAAGCAGACTCATCCCAAAGTAAGAACTTATCATCGTTAGCATCACTCGTCTCATTTAACTGACTTAGAGCTTCTGGGTCATACTTGCTATGGAAAGACATAGCAGCTAATCCATCTATACCTTTGTTTACAAGCTCTTGAGTTGAAGGTTCATTACCATTTACTTCTTCAAAACGTGGCCCATAGAAATCTATAGAGGTAGATGTGTCAGTGCTGTAATATAAGTAAGTTCTATGTTGCTGAGAAGTAGAACCGTTCTTCATCATGAAGTCGGTTGAAGCAAAAACTTTTTTACCTGTTGTGCAGTCGTAGATACCTCCCCTAACACTATTAGTAGTGCCTGATGCCTGATATGGCTGGATGTAACCTATAGACACATACCACCTATCTTGGACGAAACTACTGTAACTCTGAGATTTAAAGTATGGGTTAGTATTGGTGGTTCCATCTGTATTTAACGTGTGGCTACCAGCACAACCGTGATAAAAAGTTCCACTAGTTGAATCGTCAGTCCGTCTAAAGTAAATAACTGATCTGTATGCTTTGGTAGAATCAACTCCATTGATGGTGCAGTTCCAACCCCCATCTGCTCCACTGGCGGAATCATTAGATGGTGTTTGCCACACCACACCTTTTGCCCCGTTCGGCAAAGTTTCTACGGCTCTACTGTTTTCCGCATCAGTTCCATTTTGACCGTAGCTGCCCGTCCCACTAAATGGCGAAGATCCGAAATCAGACCAACCATTATTTGCACTTCCAACAGTATCTCCTGACCACGAATATGTGTTCATGAAGTTACCTTGCACCGCTAACGTCTTGAAGTGATTGGCAACTTCACTCTCAGTATAGTACCTTCCGTCGTGTGTATGAGAATCATTGGCGACCGCTGTTGTAATACTAACATTAGAGGAACCATTAAAGCTAACACTACCTGTTACATCACCAGCTAAAGAGATCGTTCTAGCAGTAGTTAGCGTATCTGCATTTGGGTGATAGTTGTCTGCGAAGACCCTCTGATTTCCTTCAAGATACATATCTCCAAGACCATCTATTCGAGCTATCTCTCTATAACTGCCTGAAGTCTTACTCTTGAAATACCAGCCTTCGCTGTTTTGATCGGCATGTTCTACAAAAGTTGTCTGATGGCCTCCAGTTATTGATAAGGTACTAGAATTAGCAACTATTCCCCTAATCGCGATAAAGTGATTGTCGTTGCCAGAATAACCTTTAAATACCCCATAACCACTACCCCCTTCAATTGCAGCATCTCCTTGAAAATCCACCTTACCAGAAAATGTAGTATTACCTGTGCCATCAATAAGCATTTTAGTACTACTTCCGACTCTTGCCTCAAATATTCTTTCATTAGCACTTGTACCAGCTATTTTTGCTAAAACACCATAGCCGCCAGAATTTGTATTTTCAAATCTTCCCGCCCAGTTATCGTTTATACTACCTGTAACCTCAAGCATCGCGCTTGGAGTAGTCGTTCCTATACCAACCTTACCGTCAGCAGCGATAAGCATTGCTTGGGCGTTGTTACCAGCTAAGAATCTAATTTTACCTGATGCTGTGGTAGTCGCTATATCAAAAGTATTAGTTGTAGTGAAACCTAAATACCCTGCTCTAGAAGTGTTGTTGCTTGCATAGTATTGTTGGTAAGCTCTAATATCATTTGCATTTGTAGTAGCAGTATCTGTGAATCTTAAGCATTCATCAAAAGATGTCGCTACGTTTAATATAGCTGCTGGACTCACTGTTCCTATACCAACGTTTTGATTACTATGTAGAATTGATATAGCATTAGTGTTCCCGCCTGTACCTGTTTTTATAGCAAAGAAATTAGTACCAGAACCTAGAACAGCATCATTATCACCGCTTTGATTTAAACGTAGTTGAGTAGATGAATTACTGTCTATAACATGCAATTTACTTTCTGGACTCGATGTTCCTATACCAACGTTACCAGCACCAGTGATCCGCATCCTTTCGGTGGCCGCTCCAGTCCCGCTCGTTTGTGGGCAGAAGTAAATATCTCTAGCAGAAGCAGAACCTGTATTAGATCCTTGGATAAAGATTTTTATATTATTGTCCCAAGCTGCGATCATAGTCTGTCCATCATAAGAAAACTTAGAGTTCCAGTTCATGTCGGTCCCACCCATTTGGACTTGACCACCATGAAGAGATATTTGATTCCCGCCACTTACAGCAAAGTCTGCCTTGCCTCCGTTATCATTAGCACCATTTACTAATACCTTGCCAGAAGAATTAATACGCATTCTTTCAGTGGCAGATGTAATAAAGGTTATATCATTACTTGCTCTAGAAAAACCAGTTCCAGAGGAAGCCCCACTAAAACCAATATCAGGATCTGCAGCCGCATTGCCACCCACTACCCTAAGTCTACTTCCCACATTAAAGCTTTTATCGGTATTTAAGTTACCAGATCCAGAACTCCATAAGCTCACTGAACTTGAGGCTGTTCTAAATTTTATACCTCCAGCGGCTGTCGTATGATCTGCTAATGTTATTTTTGCAGTAGGACTCAGTGTTCCTATACCAACGTTACCAGCATTGGATACAGTTAAAGCTAATACATTATCAGTTAAATTTTGCCAATAGGTATTTGCATTATCTGAATGGAAGCCCCATTTTTTTGCAGAAACTCCTGTTCGTTGGTAAGCTATTGATACAGTAGCTGTATTAGCTACTTCTAATGGATAAGAAGGACTCGTTGTTCCTATGCCAACGTTACCAGCATTTGTAATAAACATTTTAGCTGCTGTTCCAGCATGTGTACGAAACTCTAAGTTCCCAGAGTTGTTAGCTGAAGCTACTATTCCACTTGTATTACCAGTAGAATAAGAAAGCTCTATTCCATTTACACCATTCCATACTCTAGCTTCAGCTCTAACGTCTAACGACTTCGTTGGATTAGTTGCTCCTATACCAACTTTGCCAGTGTTTAATATAGATATACTCTCGGACCCTGCCGTTTTAATACCCAACCTAGTTGTAGTTGGCATTATAATATCATACCCACTAACACCAAAATTAATCCCGTAAGCTTGTTGGAGTAGAATCCCCCCATTATCTATATCAACATTTCCATTTACATGGAGTTTTTGCGCTGGACTAGCTGTTCCTATACCAACGTTGCCGCTTCCATTAATGGCTAACCGTGATGTGTATGACGAGTCACCGACGTACTGTTGAAGGTAGAATTCGTCATAATCGACATACATCTTCCAGTCGTCGTGACCAGAAGTCGTGTCTGTAAAGAATAAAGTAGGCTCTGTTCCCTTGATTTCTACACCAGATCCTTCTACAGACAATTTTCTAGCAGGACTCGTTGTTCCTATACCAACGTTACCAGAAGAATTGATACGCATTCTTTCAGTGCCATTAGTATCAAACCTCATTGAATTAGATGAATGATCATATAAAATGCGACCTTTCCAATCTACCCCAGACATAGAAAAATCAATATAGCCACCTGTATCACCGTTTAGCTGTATATGACCGTAATTGCTTGATCCAGAACTATAAATCCCCGCCAACACACCGTTACCAGTTGGTGTGGTTGATATAGCTCCTGCGACATGTAGAGCTGCTTGTGGACTAGTTGTTCCTATACCAACTTTACCAGCGTTACTTATATTTAAAGGGGTAGTTCCACCTCCATAACCTCCTAATCCTAAATAGGAATTACTATTAGCTAATATATGAAAATAATCTCCACCTGTGAAGTCGCCATCAACACCGTCAAGGAATATAGCTGCACCGTTTGAATATTCTTGCAAGGTTATAGAAGAACTACCATCAGTTACTTCAAATTTAGCTGTAGGATTAGTTGTTCCTACACCAACTTTACCTGTAGATAATACCGTTAGTAAACCTGCTTCTTCCACTTGGAAGACAGCGTTTCCTGCAACAGATGTTGTGCTAGGTATACCTATTGAGAATGGATGGTAACGAACCCCCGCTCTCCCTCCATCAAAAACGAAGAAAGTTTCATTATCAGACGAATCAGTTGTTTTAAAGGTGAGACCTGATGAGCCGCCATCTCCTTTCAAATGTAATTTAGCTGTTGGGGAGCCTTGCCCTATACCAATATTACCTCCATTAAACCAGCTATTTCCAGCGGTATCAATTCTTACGTCTTCTGTACCTGTATCAAATAACGATAGCAAACCTTTATCAAGATTACCCCCTGTTCCTCTTGGGATTATTCTTGCGACATTATGATCCGCTGACTTCAAGAATATCTCCGCACCATCACCGAGAACGTTAAGATTATTATTTATATTCCTTGTTGGCATTTTCTTTTATTTTTAAATTTTTTTATTTAATCGTAGGTATTGTTTAGGGATTGACCCACTGCTTCCACTAATACTCTAGGTGTGTAGTGCTTTGTTCCTGACCTAGATTTAAATGTAAAGGTTATGGTTGACCCGTTTGCAGATGCAGTTACATCTAAATCGTTGGTACCTTCATCGATTACTTTTTGGGTGTTCCATGTACCAGAAGCATTATAGCAACTATAGACAATCTTTTGATAGCTTCCAGTATGCCCGAAGGAGGTGAACGTGAAGCCAGCAGAAGCTCCATTAGTCCCCGCAACTAATCCAGCTACCGCATAACCAGTTGTGTCAAGTGAACCAGCAGATTTTTCGTATGTGACCTTGCCACCAGCTCGGATGCCGCCATTGACATGTAGTTTGTAAGCTGGAGTATTTGTGTTTATACCAACGTTACCATCATCCCCATCAACCGCTAGTCTATCATCCCCACCTGCGAAGACCCTAATGTCATTGCCAGTCCTATAAATGTATTCGCCTTCAGAAGTTGATGAACCAAATACAAAGCCATTAGCACCTCCTGCGTAAACATTACCAGAGGCGACCGTGTTACCCGTGAAAGAAAGGCCCCATTCTTGCGTTTGGAATTTAGGTAAATTATTGTGGCGAATCTGAACATAAGAGTTTGTTCTACATAAAACAGCCCACGATCCTCCACCATGCAATAGACCAAAACTTGGTGTAGAAGCACCATCTGCGTAGAGGTATCCTTGAAGACCATCGGCTCCGTCTCTAACTTGAATTCCCCCAGCACCTGTCGATCCGTATTTTAATTTTAAATACTGATTGCCAGAAGTTGTTGTTAAAAGAGTTCCTGAAGGGAAATTTAGTGAACCTACATTATTTAAATCATATTTAACTTCAGTGTCGGTTGTATTTCTTGCAGCTAAATCTAAATAGGCTGTTTGTGCTTTATTTAATATTTTAAGATTACCTTGTAGCTGAATAGTAGGTGTTGTTACTGACGATGTAGCGCTAAAACCGTGACAAAAAACACTAGCAAATCTCTTGCTATCACTACCTAAATCATAACTTAAGCTTGTTGAAGGTAGTATATGGCCCCCTGCTGTTACAGCACCTGCGAAGATTGCATTACCACCTTCTGACATATCGAGGGTAAGAGCGGTTATTGTAGATGAACCATCTTTGCCTCTAAATATTATGTCTTTATCAGTAGCAGAATTTTGTATTTTAAAATCCCCTGTATTATTTACAAATATAGCATTAGAGCCATCGTGTAAAAGTTCTAAACTAGTTCCACTTAAATAAAGCCTTTTTGAAGTCCCTAAACTTACATTACCTGCAAAAGTTGCATTACCAGAGTTGTCAATACTGAAAGTGTCTGTTGTCGAGGAAGCAGTATCGTCATACCATTGGAACTTTAGGTCATTATTAGCACCCCTAATTATATAAATATCATTCGCATCTGTAAAAGAATTTGAATCTGTAAAACCTAATGTTGGTCTTGTTGAATTTATATATATACTAGCAGAACCTCCATTTGAAATTGATGTAATATTATCTGCGCTTAAATCACCTGCAAAAGTTGCGTTACCACCCGCTGACATATCAAGGGTAAGAGCTGTAAATTCTGTACCGTTATCAACTCCACGGAACAACATATCAGCATTATTTACCCTCGACCTAATTTGGAGACCACTTGAATTACTTAAAGTGCCAAATATAGTTCCATCATCACTCAATATAATATCTTGGCCACCCGCATCTAAAGTTATATCAGCAGCAGCATCTAAAAGTAGAGACGAACCTTGAAGTGTTGTAGCTCCACCAGTAGCACCAAATGTTGATGTTCCATTATTTAAATCTATAGATGAAGCATTACCAACAACAAATATTTGCCTACTAGCCAAAAACCTATGATAATTTGAACCTTGCCCAGAGCGAAGAATATACTCTCCTACTTCTAAATGACCTGATATATCAGCAGCACCATTTATGTCTAAACTTGTACCTTCTAATTCTGTACCAGTTATTTTACCACTTGATGTGATAGCACCAGAACTTATTGTACCTGCAAAAGTGGTATTTTGACTAGAGCTTATTGTTATAGCTGTAGTATCGTTTGTGCCTATATTTAAATTAGCAGCTTCACGCAACCAAAGATAGCCAGCAGTACCATTACACCCTACCGTAAGACCATTGCCAGCACCACTACCCGTTGAACTATTTTGTATTTGTACAAAAGAGATTGTTCCAGAGCTTCTTGCATAAAGAGGGATACTTCCGCTACCTCCAAACACACTTTCACTAGACCCTGTTGTTATCTTGCCCGAAGCAACTGTATCACCAGTAGAGCTAATAGTTAAAGCTGTACCGTCTACTGAGTTATTAAATTCGAAACCGTTACCTGTTAATCCAGTAGTGGCTTTCCATGTTCCACCATAGTTTCTAAATTCACTACCAGTACCTGAATAAACGCTTCCATTCACATGGAACCCAGAAGAAATAAAGAAACCCCTCCTAGTGCCATCAGTTGAAAACGATAACACATCATTGCCTCCAGATGTTTCTCTATAAATTCCTGTATCGTTATCATTACCAAGGGTTAGAGCAGGTAAAGAAGCAGAACCAGCAGGAATAATCGAAATTCTCTCACTGAATGTCCAAGCATCAGTAGAGTTTATCCAGTTTATCGTCTTATCCGTAGCGCCTTTAAGAGTGATACCACCACCGTCAGCGGTAGTGTCAGTCGGTGTTGCAACAGTTCCTAACTCAATGTTTTTATCATCAACCTGAACTGTCGTACTGTTAATCGTTGTCGTGGTTCCATTGATTGTGAGGCCACCACTTACGACCACATCACCTGCAAAAGTTGACGCTCCTGTTCCTGAGCATTGTATAACTCCTCCAACAGAAACCGTTCCTGTGTTGGGGTTTAATGCGAGATTCGTTCCAGAAGGGGTTAGTATTTGACCTCCACCAACAGTTACGTTGCCTGTGAAATCAACTGATTTATTATGGCCATTAACGGTTTGATATGTACCTAATGTACCTCCATCTCTTACTCCAAAATTAACAATAGTGTTACTAGAATCACTTTCATTAATAATCCCAACATCTATTGCAAAACCTTCTCTAGCGCTAAAAGCTGTACCGCTTTCAGAGATACCCATTACAAACCTTACTTTTTCGTTTGTTCCAGTACCTGAACCATAAGTCTTTTGGTTCATTAACCTAAGAGCTGTGAAATCACCATCTACAATCCCAGCTGATACCAATTTAGCATCTGGACTCGTTGTTCCTATACCAACGTTACCTCCATTGAAGTAAGAAGAGCCATTGGCACTAAAACTTACAGCAGGAGTTGTGTTATTATATAAATTTAGTAAAGCAGTATTACCGTCTCCATAGTTGATTGCTACACCACTAGAATGAGAAGCTTTTATATGAAAATTACCACCGCCTTGATATATTGAACTTGTTCTACCATGAGAACTTTCAAATTTCATTTGAGCTTCCGCACTATATAAGTGCAGTGGGGCTGACGGACTCGTTTTCCCGATACCAACGTTACCCGCAGAAGTAATCCGCATTTTTTCTGCCGCTGCGTTATTTAAAACAGGCGAGAAAGTAATCGCTACATCTTTATTGGCAGACGAAGAGAAATCTGCATTTTCTTTTACTGCTGAAATTGCTACTCCGTTTGCACGAACATCTGGAGTCATCCTTAACGCAGAAGTTTGCGTGGTAGTATTACCTTGGTCGAGATTAAACAACTTAATTTCAGAAGCCCCGCCTGTTTGCGTATCTCGTATATCTAGAATACTGGTTGGATTATTTGTTCCTATACCAACGTTGCCAGAAGAATTGATGCTTAATCGTGTATTAGTACCTACAACGTTATTGTCGCAAATTTCAAATGTGCTAGAATTAGTTCCTAAAGAAAAAGTATTTGCTGATGAAGCGAATTGTATTTGAGGGTCACTGCCGCTTGAATTTATCTCTATCGATCCACTACCTCCAACATCACGGGTAAATCTGGCTAATGGACCTCCTTGACCTCCTCCAGTTACCAAAAGACCTGTCCCAAGAGTAGCACTATCGTCGATATGTAACTTCGTCGTCGGACTCGTTGTACCTATACCAACGTTAGCTCCTCTTATGTATGTATTATACGAATCGCTCCCCAAGTGAAGCGCCATATTAGAGTAGATATGATCAGTCTGAATATTTAATGTTTTATTATCACCAGAAGTCTTTACTTCAATAACATTTCCGTTACTAGTAGTGTTCTCAAACCTAGCAGCAACATCAGTATTGCCAGTACTTACATGTAGTTTTCTTGCTGGACTAGTTGTTCCTATGCCAACGTTACCTGACGTATTAGCTAATATACGTTTCTGTGCAACAATATCAACAGAGCCAGAGACTCCAGAGCTTGGAACCGCCGCAGATGTAACATTAATAATACAATTAGAGGCTCTTGAACTTCCTTGGTATCCCGCTCCCAAATGAACATATGCTGATATATCTGTATAAGTGCTTGGAGATGGAACATGAATATACCACTTACTATTATATACAAACAGTTTAATAGTAACATCAATGTCTGCTGTCGCAGCAGAGGATTGCACTGTTCCAGTATTAAGAGTCGTAGCACTAAAATTAATAATTTGCTGACTAGACACATTAAATTGTTGAAGTTTTAATGCTCCGTGAATATGAGCATAATTATTACTCGCAACATCAAGTTCTATTAAAAATCCTGTCGTGGCTGAACCAGCATAAAGATTAAACCCGTTACTCAAAAGGCCATCGCTACTTTTTATTCTGCCAGATACTTCAAGCTTTTCATTAGGATTATTTGTTCCTATACCGACCTTATCTGAAGTTAATATTATATCTGCTGATGCACCAGATTTTAAGTCTAAATTTTGGCTACTAGAGA
>Ga0206677_10004325_pt1 | contig 11640 bp, 8 predicted proteins | sample M130m12015metaG_FD_155475 | JGI IMG/M metagenome (GOLD analysis project Ga0206677, IMG submission 155475) | Ammonia-oxidizing marine archaeal communities from Monterey Bay, California, United States - M1 30m 12015 | ecosystem: Environmental > Aquatic > Marine > Intertidal zone | place: USA... | reverse complement strand
ACCCCCATAGTAAAGCCATGGCAAGCACCACCCAAACCATTGGGTATCCGAGCGGTCGCCATAGTGCGTTGTACCCCCTTGCCACAGCTGCTAACTCGCGAGCACCGCGTGCCCTCTTGTCATCAACTGAGGCTTGTCAGCGTTCTGATCGTGGGTGACCACGTCAACCTGCTGACTGGCCACGCCGGCGAAAGCTGTCGCAGCTCGATGAGGGTCACTCAACCCTCTCAGACAGGGACGCACCGGTCGGGAATACCAAGCCGACACATTTGGCCACAACAACACCCAGTAGAGCTGCCGGTCAGCCGAAGCCCTTAACAAGATATCGCCCGTTCCATCACGGTGCACTCGCAAGTCGGCAGAGATGATTTGCTCAATGGGGATATTAACCATCATTGGCAATGCAACACCCGAGCGGACCACCAGCCGCGCACTGGTTAATGTGTATAAAATAGACCGAGCGTAAGCGCGTGCAAGCCAAACCAGCAACAGCAGTACTGTCGCCGCTAGGCCAGACTGCCATACGAGGGTACCCAGCACCTGGGCCATAGGAACACTTTCTGTTAACCGGTAGATCGTATGTCCACCGATTAATAACCCAAAGTACAACGCGAGCTGCGGCACAAAAAAGACGCGCTTGAGCATCGCTCCGACGGTGGGTCTACCCTGCCAGATTAATGACTCACCCTCTGGCAAGACCTCTGGCAGGCCCTCGATCGGCTCACCTTCGTATTCCATCATACCAACGATTCCACTCGGTCAGGCGTCGCGTACAAATGGCCACCGCCATAGAAAGCGCTGATACGATCCTCTTCCTGCAAGGTGACCTGATCTGGATTGGACAGACCGGGCACTTGAGCAAACTGATCGGAGCGGATCGATTTAACATTGACTGATCCGTCGCTTGACACCATTGCCAATGTCATCGGTAGCAAGACTCTTTTTCCACCAACATCTAGCTCAGCATAGCGGAAAAGCGGTTCGGCGCGGTCCACCCACAAATCAACCACGGTGGCAGCTTGCTGCCCATCGCAGCCATAGACAGCCTGACCACGAGGGTCTGGGTCGCCACTGTTAACACCGTGATCAGCGTCCACTCTGAGCGGCACTATGCGTGGCTCACCGTCCACAGTCAGATCAGGTTTATCGGGTCGTATCGCCCAAGCTGCCGCCCCAACGCCATCGACCATCGGATCACCATTGGGTTGCATGGGTGCGCCGCTGGCGTCGTAAATCGGGGTCGCGTTGACGTCGTACTGCGCCGGCTCAGGACCAGGCCGCACACGTTCGCCTTGACCGTGGGCTAAACGATACGTTTTGGGTTTGGGCATACCCCCCATTCCCGTGCGCAGATCGCCAGATGACATCTGCAATGGCCAACCCTCGCGTTTACCCTCACGGTGTAGATATATCACCAGGCTAAAAAAGAAAATCCAGAAGACATACAGTGCTAGCTGCGCTAGATCCATGTATTCAGTAATTGCTCCAGTTCCCATAGTTGAGTCCTCCCAATGTGGTCATTAACTCGGAAAATCCGCTAATTCAAGACGCTTGCTATCCTCACCCGCTTCACCCGGTCGCCTAACCAGCCGACCTAGCGCCGCAAGTGCCACGAACAACAAGACAATCTCGATATGATAAACCGCTCCATAACCTGAAGCGGGTGTTTGCATTGCGACGCCTAATAGGCCCGCATCGGCCCAACCTGTGACTAAGTCACGGATTGCGCCCCCAGAAAACATTGCCAATCCGGTCGCCGCCGCTTGCACGGCACCCCAGGCGCCCAATGTCAGCCCGGCCATTTTGGCGCCGCCAAAAACCATCGCCGCGGTCAACATGCCCACAGCAAATAACCCATTACCGACGCCGATTAAGGTCGCCCCTATCTGAAATAGGCCGGTCGATTGCAATGGTGCTGATAGGATCACTGCTACAAAAGCGACGATACCAATGAGCACCCCCACCGAGGCTAGCCTTATCGGATCAACGCCTTTTCTTAAAGTGCGTGAGGTCATCAGCAGCGCGAGCACCATGCCGCCTGCAAATAACGCGGTCAGTAGCGTTGTCTCACTCACCGAGAGACCTAAAACATGGGCGCCGTAGGGTTCAAGCAAGATGTCTTGCATGGTAAACCCCATCGTACCGAGCCCCAAAGCCCACAGCAGCCGACGCGCTTTAGGCAAGTTGATAAACTCACCCCAAGCAGATCCGAACGTCGGCTTTTCACGTTTGTGATCCGTCAACTCGGGATGACGGACCTCCTGCTTCCACATCGCTGCGACATTGAGGATCAAGGTGATTACGGCGGCGCTCTGAATCACTTGTATAAGCCGTACGTAACTAAAATCATCGAGCAACGCCGCAAAGATCACCGCACTGCTGATCATGCCGACTAACAACATTAAATAGAGCAACGCAACCACTCTGGGCCGTGTCTCCTCAGTGGCCAGATCGGTGGCTAATGCGAGCCCCGCTGTTTGGGAAACATGCATGCCCAAGCCCGTTAGCAAGAAGGCACCCATGGCGGCAATAGGACCGATGATAGCTGGACCAGAGTGCGGCTCTATCATGAGAATGAGCGCAAAGGGCATGAATGCAAGCCCACCGAATTGCATGAGCGTGCCAGACCATAAGTAAGGAATCCGGCGCCAGCCCAAGTAAGATCGATGATGATCCGATCGATAACCAATCAAGGCTCGGGCTGGAGCGAGTAGCAGCGGTATCGCCAACATTAACGACACCAGCGAGGTGCCCTGCCCCAGCTCAACCACCATCACTCTATTCAGGGTACCCGTCAGAAGCACGATGGCCATTCCCGTTGAGAGTTGAAACAACGACAGGCGCCATAATCGAGGCAAGGTGAGATCAACGGTCGCCGCATCAGCAAAGGGCAGCCATCGATGGCTCAGCCCCCCCATCCGACGCACCAACTTGTTGGCCGACTGACTCACCGTCTACTGAGCTCCATCGCCTGTGATTTATAAAAACCAGTGTCCACTCGATAGGAGCGATTAATATCCCAATCTGACAGCAAACCGGCCTCGGCAAGTTGACCACTGAGTCGCTTCGGTGAGACCGGCTCAATGGACGGCGCTCGGTCTTGCTTAGGGAAAAAGCGACCTGTTGCGTGCATTACTGCCAACAACGGCGTCCACGGCGCGAAAGTAAAGACAATTTTCGTTTTGATTTCAGCCGCCATCGCTGCGAGGGTTTGCACCCCGTCGTTCACGTCGTAATGAATCAGCGAATCCATCGCCACCGCGTAATCGAAATGACCTAACGCCATGTCTCGCATATCACCAACGCGAAAGCTAATAGGCAGTGTTGCATCCAGATCGAGCAGTCGCTCTTGAGCGATGTTGACGAGGGTTGGTGACAGATCAATCGCGACGACTTCAGCGCCTCGGCGTGCTGCCTCTATCGCTAGCGTGCCGGTACCACAACCCGCGTCCAGCATCCGAGACCCCGTTAGATCCTCGGGCAACCAACTCAGCAAAGTATCGCGCATCTCATCACGACCTTTTCTCACGGTGCGCCGAATGCGACTAACCGGCGCATCCGATGTCAGCGTCTCCCAGGTCTTCGCCGCAGTCCGATCGAAATAAGTTTCGATCTCTGCTCTTCGCGTGTGATAGCGCGCAGAATCCATCAATCGAATCCTAAGAAATCAAACAGGTCGCGGTCTTTCATAGGCTCGCAAGGCAATGGCTCAGTGCCGTCCCACATCTGCTGCGCTAGCGACATATATTCATCGCAAACCTCTGCTAATCCTTCCTCACCCGACAACTCGAACAACGTCGATTTTTTCAATCGACTGCGACGAATCACGTCAAGATCAGGGAAGTGTGCCAGGCGCTTTAACCCAACGGCCTCATTGAAACGATCAATCTCGTCGGTATTCGCACTGCGATTGGCAATGACGCCACCCAAGCGCACTGCATAGTTTTTTGACTTTGCTTTAATGGCCGAGGCGATCCGATTCATGGCAAAAATGGAATCAAAGTCGTTTGCAGTGACCACCATTGCTCGCTCCGCGTGCTGCAGAGGCGACGCAAATCCGCCACACACGACATCACCCAGCACGTCGAATATCACCACGTCGGAGTCGTCTAATAAATGATGTTGCTTGAGCAACTTGACCGTCTGGCCTACGACATAACCACCACAACCCGTGCCAGCTGGGGGTCCTCCTGCCTCGACACACATTACTCCGTTGTAGCCTTCAAACACGTAGTCTTCGGGACGTAATTCTTCAGCATGAAACTCCACCGACTCCAGCACATCGATAACCGTGGGCATCAACGCCTTGGTGAGTGTGAAGGTGGAATCATGCTTGGGGTCACAGCCGATTTGAATGACGCGCTTACCCAATTTAGAAAACGCCACCGACAAGTTAGAAGATGTCGTACTTTTACCGATACCTCCCTTCCCATAAATGGCAAATACCTTCGCGGTGGTCTGCATCAGGTCCTCTTCAAGATGAACCTGAACGCTCCCCTCGCCATCACCGACGTTGTTACCCGGATCAATCTGCGAAATTGGAATATGCTGTTTTGGTGAATTCATGCTGCCACCTCTCCTGTGACGCCCTCAAGGAAATCCTCGAGGTCCTCTCCTGCCCGTTTTAGGGCATCAATGCTGTCATCGTCTGCCCCCCAGTAATCTCTTTCTTGTGCTTCGATCAGACGATTGGCTAGCCGTGATGCTGAAACAGGATTGAGCTTCGCCAAGCGATCTCGCATCTGTTCATCCAGGACAAACGTCTCTGTTAATTGCTTGTATACCCAAGGGGATACATCGCCCGTTGTCGCCGACCAACCCATGGTATTGGTGACGTGCGCTTCAATCTGCCTCACCCCTTCATAGCCATGATCTAGCATCGACTCATACCATTTGGGATTCAACAACCGCGTACGGGTCTCTAGTGCTACTTGTTCGTTAAGCGTTCGTACTCGACCCGCTCCCCCGGTCGTATGGTCGGCGATATAAACGGGTACACGTTCGCCGCGAGCCCTTTGCACAGCGCTACTGATGCCTCCAAGGGTGCCGAAATAATGGTCGACTGTCGTGATACCCAGCTCGACTGAATCCAGGTTTTGATAGGTGAGCTCAACATCTTCGAGTACGCGATTGAGTAGATCTGATTGCTGACTCACCTTGCCGTGGCGGTCATAGGCAAACCCTTTGCGTTGGGTATAGCAGTCTGCGAGCTCGTCTTCCTCTTCCCAGCGACCGCTATCGAGTAAGTAGTTCACGTTAGAGCCATACGCGCCCTCTGCATTGCTAAACACTCTCAGTGCGGCCGCCTCGATATCGCAGCCGTGTTCTGCCTGATAGGCCAGAACATGCTTGCGCACAAAGTTCTGCTCGGGATCCTCGTCTGCGGTGGCGGCGAGCCAACTCGCCTCTGCCAGCAACTGTGTTTGCGTCGGCAACAAGTCGCGGAAAATCCCTGACAACGTCACCAGCACATCAATGCGCGGCCTACCGAGGCTATTCAACGGCGTCAGCTTGGCACCGACCACACGCCCGTAACTGTCTTGCCGTGCCTCAGCGCCCAGTAACGCCAACGCTTGAGCAATGCTCACACCCTCTGTTTTCAGGTTGTCAGTGCCCCAGAGCACAAGCGCCACGGATTCCGGCAAAGAGCCCGTTTCCAACTGGTGCCGGGCCAGTAATTGGTCCGCCTGTCGATGACCCTCGGCCTGCGCAAAACCGGCGGGCAAACGATAGGGATCAAACCCGTGGACATTGCGTCCCGTGGGTAAAATATCCGGCGCCCGCAAGACATCGCCACCTTTGACGGGTGGAATAAAACGACCATCCAGCGCTCTCAATAGCGCCTTCAATTCGTGATCTTCCTCGAGAATCTGGTAGGCGTCACGAAGCGTCGTCGCCAAGGCCTCTGTCTCACTTTGATCTGACTCCGGCATATGCGCCGCCAGTAAATCGGATAACGCGGTCGCCTCGCCACCTTCAATCGCTGAAACCAACTGCGCCGGCAGAACCGGCTGCGCGCCACCCGCTTCAGCCATTGCACTCACCAATTCAGCTCGATCGGCTGGCTTCATTGGCTGACCGACCACATGTAGACCAAATGGAATCAGTGCCTGCTCAATTTCATCTAGGCGCTCGCGCAGTGCCATCATGTTGGTTGACCACTGCTCACGAGACCATTGGGAACCCTCGTCACACAGCTCACACTGCGCGGCGATCGCCAGAACCGCATCGACCATGGCCTGTTCCGCATCTTGAGTAATCTCTGCGGGCCTCTGGCGCCAGTGATCGATGGAGGCACGCAGATCGATAAAGTGTCGATAAAGATCTGAATGGGTTACCGGTGGAGTGAGGTAACTCACGAGTGTCGATGCCGCACGTCGCTTGGCGATCAATCCCTCGGAGGGGTTATTCGCAGCGTATAAATAAACATTTGGTAGGTCAGCAATCAGCCGATCAGGCCAGCAAGAACTTGATAAGCCCACCTGCTTTCCTGGCATGAACTCTAACGAACCGTGGGTGCCAAAGTGCAATACGGCGTCAGCGCCGTAGCCTTCCCGAATCCAGCGATAAAAAGCGGAAAACGCATGCGTGGGCGCTAAACCACCCTCGAAAAGCAGCCGCATGGGATCGCCTTCGTAACCGATCGAGGGCTGAATGCCGACCAGCACGTTGCCGAATGATTCACCCAAAATGAACAGATGCTGGCCATCAGTCAGCTCTTTGCCTGGCGCTGGTCCCCACTGCGATTCGATTTCGTCGAGCCATGGCTCAGATCGCACATGATCATCAACCGGGATGCGGTGATGCACATTGGCCTCGGCGCCAAACTGCTTCGCGTTACCCGATAACACCGCATCTCGCAGCGCTTCATGCGACTCGGGTAATTCAACGGAATAACCCTCGTCACGCATGGCGCGCAAGGTATTAAATAACGATTCAAAGACGCTTAAGTGGGCTGCGGTCCCCGTTGCGCCGCTGTTGGGGGGGAAATTAAACAGCACAATCGCCACTTTACGTTCCGCTTTTGACGACCGCCGCAACGACACCAATCGCTCAACTCGGTCAGCCAATCGGACCACCCGTTCTGGATGCGGCTGCATATCAGATTCACCGTCGCTCGACACATCGGATCGACCACCAAAGACCATGGCACCGGTCGCGCCATCCAATTCTGGTATCGCAACCATCATCGTCGCCTCGACCGGCATCAGCCCAGTTGTCGACGCCTCCCAATCTTGCAGGCTCTGAAATTCCAGTCCTTGAACCGCCAGATAAGGCACGTCTAGTTTCTCAAGCAATGCTTGAGCGGCATCGGTGTCGTTGTAAGCGGGGCCACCGACTAGCGAGAAACCGGTCAGCGAAATCACGGCGTCGACAATGGGTTTGCCCCGCTCCATGAAAAACGCATCCACTGCTGGTCGCGCATCAAGACCTGATGCAAATGCCGGAATCACTTGTAGTCCGCGTCCTTCGAACGCCTCGATCACTGCGTCGTAATGCGCGCTGTTCCCCGATAGGGCGTAAGAGCGCATCAACAATAAACCCACGGTCCCAGTTTTTTTCTGTTTCGGCATCCGCGGCAATTGAGCGGCGTCATCGGTCATCCGGTTCGGTAGGCTCTTATGGTAAAGGCCTGTCTCGGGGTACTCGACGGGGGCCTCGTAAGTCAGGCTCTCTTTGAGCGTCGCGTCGGCACCCTCTGCATAACGTGAAATCAAAAACGCCATCATGCGGGCAAGATTGACTTCTGATCCCGCTAACCAGTATTGCAAGGTCAAAAAATACGCTCTCACGTCTTGTGCGGTGCCCGGTATAAACCGCAGTAACCGAGGCAAACGACGCAGCATTGTCATTTGCTGCGCACCGGCCGGACGCTTAGATTTATCACCGCCGCCCCGCATCCGTTTTAGCAACGCCATGGCGCCTGTGGCTTCGGTATCCATCCGGAACCGACCCATGCGCGTTAAACGCATAATTTCGGGGGCCGACATACAACAGATCATCGCATCGCAGTGATCGCTGCGAGCGGTCAGTGCCTCGCGGACGGCCTCAATATGGGGTTCCATAAACAGCATGGTGACAATGATGATGTCGCCCTCGGCGATCGCCGATAGTGTTGTCTCAAGTGAGGCGGGATCACGGTCCCATTCCGTTGCGGCATGCGATGAGACCGCTAGGTCAGGCACCTGCTTAGAGAGTGCACCCGCCGCCCGAGACCACGCCCCACTGACATGGTTATCAAGTGTGACCAGCACAACCCGCAGCGGGCTGGCACTGTCAGCGGCTGTAGTGTGCTTTCGCTTCATAAAGCGTCTCAACATCGATCACGGATAAACCATTCTCAATAGCAAAGTGCTCGGTATTACGGCGCGCTTTACCGCGCACGAAAAAAGGAATCTTGCGCAGTTCTTTCTCTGCAGAAACCGCCCAAGCAATGGCGCCGGGCTCGTCAGTTTCAGCAGCGTCTTCGATCGACGCCACGCTGTCTGGCTGGTGCGCACCGCCCCCTTCGCCACCCAAGTGTGAAGGTGCAGCGGTATCATTGAATTCAAAGTCGTCTCGGAACATCGTCAAGAGATGCTCTTCGAGTCCCATAATGAGGGGGTGAACCCAGGTATCAAACAGCACGTTACAGCCTTCAAAGCCCATTTGCGGGGAGTATCGGGCGGGATAATCTTGTACATGAGCTGGCGTTGAAATCACAGCGCAAGGCAACCCTAAGCGCTTGGCAATATGGCGCTCCATCTGGGTACCCAATACCAATTCAGGCTGCAGCGCTTCCACCGCTCGCTCTACGGCAAGATAGTCGTCTGTAATCAGTGCTTCTAGCCCATACTCCTTGGCCAACGCCCGCACGTCTCTCGCTCGCTCACGACTATAAGTACCCAAGCCAACAACTTCGAAACCCATTTCGTCACGCGCAATACGCGCCGCCGCGATAGCGTGAGTGCCATCGGCAAAAATGAAAACACGCTTATTCGTCAAGTAAGTGGAGTCAACCGATCGGCTATACCACGGTAGGCGACTACCACCCACTGACTCGACGTCGATGTCTAAGCCGAGCGTCTCAGACACTTCGGCGATAAAGTCACGCGTGGCGCCCCAGCCCATGGGAACCGTTGAAATAATGGGCTGCTGAAATTGACGTTTTAGCCAATCACAGGTGAGATCACCGACCTCCGGAGCCAAGTTCACATTGGCATCGGCATCAGGAATCCGCAGCAAGTCTCGCGGTGTCGCATTCAGCGGCGCCACCACATTGACGCGAACCCCCATCTGCTCTAACAGCTTTTGTATCTCCACTACATCATCGCGGCACCGGAAGCCCAGCTTCGTAGGACCGATGAGATTCACTGATGGCGGCTGATCCGCCGCACGGGGAGCCTTTGTCTCACCGGGCTTTAAGGCCCTGGCCGCCAATAAACCGCGCACCAACTGGTAAAACGTCTCGCTCGCGCCCCAGTTTTCTTTATGAGTGTAGGCTGCCATTTCGATCGGAATCACCGGCGCCGACAGGTTGGCACCCTTGGCCAGCGCACCGGGTTGATCTTGCAGTAACTCGCCAGTACAGGACTCAGCCACCAACAGTACTTGAGGGCTATAACGTTCGCAGACACCCTCCAGCGTATTGATCACCATCTCGGCAGTCGAGCTACCGAGATCTCGTGCCTGAAAAGTAGTCCACGTCACAGGCGGCCTGCGGTTTTCTCGTTCAATCATAGTGAACAGCAGATCCGCGTAGGTATCACCTTGCGGCGCATGCAGTACCAGATGCACATCGTGCATTGACGCCGCGATCCGAATCGCACCGACGTGCGGGGGGCCTTCATAGGTCCAAAGCGCTAACTCCATGATCCGACCTCGAGCTGCCGCTCTCGCACGAGCGGGCGCGAGAACAGTCCCGCGAGATCAGCGACCTGATCAAAACCCTGTATCGGCGTAAACACCAGCTCAATCGACCACTTAGTTCGCAGGCCTTCAGCTTCTAATGGATTTGCGATGCCCATCCCACAGACGGTGAGATCAGGGCGATTCGCCCTAACCCTCGCCAACGCTGAATCGAGATCAGCCCCTTCAACCAAACGCACATCTTCTGCTAAGCGCGCCAACTCTTCAGCCATCAGAGATTGATCGATAAAAGGCGTGGCCACCTCAACAAGCGACATGCCACACTCTTCACTTAAAAATCTTGCCAAGGGGATTTCGAGCTGCGAATCCGGCAAAAACTGTAAAGTTTTGCCCTCGAGCGACGTCCGAACACGGCTCAGCGCTTTTTGCGCTCGCGCGATGGGAATCGCCAGTGCCTCTTGCACCGTTTCCGCCGAGCAACCCCACTCTGCAGCAGCGGCTTGGAACCAAGCAAGCGTGCCTTGAATACCCAAAGGGTAAAGCGCACTGATTAACTTGCCACCTCGTTTACGTAAAGCTGCCACCGTGTCACTAAGGTAAGGCTGCGCTAATAATATCCGAGTGCCGGGCCCTACGGCGGGCAAGTCATCGGCACGCGCCGCCGGGAAAAAATCCACCTCGGTGATACCCAGCTGAGCAAAATGTCTTCGAAATTGCTCCTCCACGATGTCAGCCAATGTCCCCACAACCATCAATCTAAGGCTACTGTCCTGCGCGGTTGGCAAGTCTGGAACCATACTGGCGAGACACTGATCCTCACCTTGGGTGAAGGTGGTTTCAATACCAGAACCACTGAATGCTGAGATCCTCAATCGATTGTCATGCACGCGTTGCAATCTCGCCGCAGCATTGGCGAGATCAAGTTTGATCACCTCTGACGGGCAAGAGCCCACTAAGAACAAGCGTCTTACGTCGGGCCGCCGCGCAAGTAACTCTGACACGACACGATCAAGCTCCTCATTGCAATCAGCCATTCCCGCTAGATCTCGCTCACCGAGTATTGCGGTGGCAAAACGTGGCTCAGCGAAGATCATGACCCCTGCAGCAGACTGCAGTAAGTGTGCACAAGTTCTTGAACCCACCACCAGGAAAAAGGCGTCTTGAATTCTGCGATGGAGCCAGATGATCGATGTCAGACCACAGAAAACAGCTCGCTCGCCTCGCTCTGTGATCACCGCGGGGGTACCGGTTGATTCTGCGCGGGCAATCACCTCAGTCACGTATCGAGTACTCCCCGAGCCCCTAGTATGGTCGACGCATCGTCTTCGCTGTCAGCACTCGTCTTTTTCGCGGCCTGAAACTTCAATAGGAACTGCAAGGCGTTCACGGCGTAACTCGCGTAGGCCGCTAATGCCACCCACATTTGCTCGACCGGGGTTCCCCATCCTGCCAACCACATCACGACATAAGCCGTATGCAGGGACATGACCACCATGCTGACTACGTCTTCCCAGAAAAAAGCCGGCGCAAAAAGATAGCGACCGAAGACGACTTTTTCCCAGATAGCGCCGGTAATCATGATGGCGTAGAGCAAGAACGTCTTCACTACTACTGACAATGTGGCGGCGGCCAGGCCTGCGCCATTGAGCAAGTAGTTCACTACCAAGCAAAGACTAATCGCAAAAGCGAGAAACTGGATCGGCGCTAAAATGCCTTGCACCAGCGTCCATTTCGTCGCATCCCGGCGAGCACGTTCCGCCGAGGTATATAGCGGCTGCCCCTGTCGGCCTT
>Ga0206677_10004320_pt1 | contig 11647 bp, 12 predicted proteins | sample M130m12015metaG_FD_155475 | JGI IMG/M metagenome (GOLD analysis project Ga0206677, IMG submission 155475) | Ammonia-oxidizing marine archaeal communities from Monterey Bay, California, United States - M1 30m 12015 | ecosystem: Environmental > Aquatic > Marine > Intertidal zone | place: USA... | reverse complement strand
TCAGAACCTTTTGGTATTCTAGAACCAGCTTCAATTTCAACGCCCTCAAATTTTTGCGCCAATACCGAACCAGCAGCTTCAATTGTTGGTTCATATTCAATTGTGTACAAAAAGCCTCGACTAGACAATCTTCTTTCGGCAATTTTGACCCGATCAAATAATAAATCAGGCATTTCAGTTAGCTCTTTATTTTTAGAAAGACGCAAGCCAATAACTCTGTTGGATTTAACATGGACTTTTGAAATTGCTGTGGGTGCAATCATTTGCTCAATAACCATTCCATTGGGTTGCGATGGATCATAAATGCTATCAAGGATTTCATAGCTGAGACCAAGCTTTCCCAACTTCAACTTTGCCTCAACTGACGACATTCCAATAAGACTGGGTACAGCGACCTCCTCACCATGATTGGTATAAGAATCAAGATACCGCATTGTTCCAAAAAGAAGACCAGCATAAACAGCAACTATTGCTATGGAACTGAACAAAAATGTTTTAGACCAAAAAAACTGTTTGATGATCAGAAATATACGGTAACGAAATATAGATTTAAACTTATCTTTCACGCTGTAAATATAAGGTCTTTTGTAGTATTAAAAGTTGGGCGTTAAAGAATGAGTTGTGAAGAAATCTTCAATATATTCTACAGCCTCTTCAGGTGTATCGACCAACCTAAATAAGTCAAGATCTGAGGGTGAGATGTTTTGCTCTGCATCTAGCATCGTTTTCTGAATCCAATCTGTCATACCCGACCAATACTCTTTCCCAACTAAAACCACTGGGCGTTTAGCGATTTTATTCGTTTGAATTAATGTCAGCGCTTCAAAAAGCTCATCAAGTGTTCCAAAGCCACCGGGTAACGCAACAAATGCTTGCGAATATTTTACAAAAATCACTTTACGAACGAAGAAATAATCAAATTCTAAATTGTGCGCAGAATCAATATATGGGTTATGATTTTGTTCAAAAGGTAAATCGATATTTAATCCAACGGATGGACCAACACCCTTTTGAGCACCGCGATTGGCTGCCTCCATTATTCCAGGTCCACCACCAGATATAATTCCATAACCTCTTTTAGAGAGTTCCTCTGCCAAATCAACGCCCAATTTATAATGAGGGTTTTCTTCCGGGGTCCGTGCCGAACCAAAAATAGAGACACAAGGACCGATTTTTGACATACGGTCAAAACCTTCTACAAACTCGGACATAATTTTAAAAATTGACCAACTATCGTTGCTCTTTATGTCTTTCCAATCTTTTCTACTATTTACCATAAGTCAATATTTTACTTTAAATGTAATGTAAATAACATAACGCTAAAATCTAGGATATATTCTCTAAATTCGAGGTGTGAGGTTTATTTTAATTTTTATAGCCCTGAATGTTTTTGGGCCACTCAGATCGCAAACGGCCAATGACTCGATCGAAAGTGTCTTTTCCTCACAAAGATTTACGATTGCGACAACAAGTATTGGTCTTACAAGTATCGGAAGCATCTACGGTTTAAACAAGCTTTGGTATTCTAATGAAAATCAATCCTCATTTCACCTGTTCAATGACAGCAAAAATTGGATGCAAATGGATAAGATGGGACACGCATTTACTGCGTACCATCTAACTCGAGGTATAAAGGAGGTTTATGCCTGCACAGGTTTGAGTCAAAAGAAAAGTCTTGGGACTGCAGCAGGAATAAGTATGGGATACTTGAGTGCTATTGAAATCTTAGATGGATTCAGTGAAACTTGGGGCTTCTCTTTAAGCGACATGGCGTTTAATACGCTTGGTGTGGGTTTGTATCTATTTCAAGAGCATTATTTCCAAAGACAAATATTCAAACCAAAATTTTCATTCCATCAAACGCGTTTTGCCGAACAAAGACCAGAAGTTTTAGGTAATAACTTTTTAGAATCTCTACTTAAGGATTATAACGGCCAAACCTATTGGTTAAGCTTTTCTCCTGTTCAACTTGGTGTACAACAATGGCCTAATTGGCTCATGTTAAGTTTTGGACACAGTATAAGGGGAAGGCTCAAAGGAGATGCGCCAATATATGAAGGAATTGAAAGTCATAGAGAGCTTCTATTTTCATTAGATATTGATCTTTCTCAAATATCCGTTAAGTCAAAATTACTGAAAAGCTTTCTCGAGGCTTTAAATACACTTAAACTTCCCTTTCCAAGTATACTTTACTCCAACGGTAAGCTTACTGCGCGTCCTCTGTATTTTTAAGTGAAAGCTTTACTTCAAAAGTTTGCTCCCAATACTTTCCTGTTAGCCAAAATGAATTGGAGCTCTTTCGGTAAGCAATCCCATTTGGTACATTTTTAGCTCCTGCCTTCCGGATCAATTCAGAGATGTCCAAAAGACCTTCCACCGCTCCCGTCTTTGGATTGATAATCACAATTTTATTCAAGTTCATTCGTGAATCATGTTGGAATCGTTGCTCACTGATCCAAACATTGGCATAAATGCGACCATTGAAAAATTCCAGCTCATTTAAATTGGTGACTGGCCCCCTATCCGAATGAACCTTAATTGTCTTGAGAATCTTAAAATTCTCGGGATCTCTTACCGTCAATTCATTTGTTCCATTTGACATAAAAATGTGTTCACCATTATTGCAAAGCCCCCAACCCTCGCCATCATAACGCAAAGAATCTAAGAGCCTTAAATCTAAAGCATTATAAATAAAGCATTTTTGGTCTTGCCATGAAATCTGATAAGTTTTGGATTCAAGGATCGTAATCCCCTCGCCAAAAATAGGATTTGGTTGGGAAGCTTCCAAGACTGAAGCTCCTGTATTTTCATCAATGAGAGCTACTTTCGTCGCATTTGTTTGATTCGGGTTTCCGGTTGATTCAAATAGAACGTTATTATAAAACTCATATCCTTGCGTAAAATTTTCTGGATTGTGTGGGTGCGTTTCTAAGAGCTCGTACATAAATTCCTTAGGACCTTCCTCTGCATTGATAAATAAAAATCTTCCGCCATCGCTGCCCAGAAGTTCATTCTTATTATATGCCTGGATCTCTATGGAATAGGTGCCTAAATCAAAGGTGTTTGTTGAAAAAGAAAACTTCTGCTTCGCATTGGATTCTAATTTCCAAGACTTAACAATTACCCCATCAACATCTAGCTTCAGTTCATCGATATTGTTTAAATCAGTGCAATTAAATTCAAAATCTTCTCCACGCTTAACTGAGAAAAATTTCTGAGCAGAATCAAAACCAAAATTAATTTCATTTTCAACCACCTCATTTTCAGAGCCCAAATAAGGAATAATGAAGGCAACAATTAGAGCTATCGTTAATAGAAGGATTCCTACTTTTTTCATGTCATTTTTTTAAAATCCGCATTATTTCATCCGTATCGATATAAGAATGAGATGCATGATAAACGAGATTTTTAGCGTCAAAAACCATAACCTGAGGAGATTCATGTCGGACATTAAATTCAGACGCCAAAGTATTTGAAATCGAACGATGCTCAAGAACATTTAACAACCAGAAATCACAATCTTCTCTCGCGTAAAGAGGAGATTTTTCAAATCTTCGAAGTGCCATAGCCGAAATACCACACCTTGGGCTATGTTTGAAAATAATTTGACTAGTCGACACGTTGTTTAATTGACTCAATATATCGTTATCATTTACAGGTTGCCAAGCCATCTATAAAGTAGATTTGAATTGATTTAAAAAACGTAAATCATTTTCAGAGTACATTCTTAAATCATTTACTTTGAATTTCAGTTGTGCAATTCTTTCAACACCCATTCCAAATGCAAAACCTGAATATTTCTTTGAATCAATTCCAGAGGCTTCTAAAACGTTGGGATCTACCATGCCACATCCAAGAATCTCTAACCAACCTGTGTACTTACAAACGTTACACCCCTTGGAATTACATATCGTACAGGACACATCCACCTCTGCACTAGGCTCAGTAAAAGGGAAGTAACTTGGTCTCAATCTAATTTTTGCCTTTGATCCAAATACCTCTTGAGCAAAAAACAGCAAAGTTTGTTTTAGGTCAGCAAAAGAAACATCCTCATCAATATATAAACCTTCTATTTGATGAAAGAAACAATGAGCTCGTGCTGATATGGCTTCATTACGATAAACCCTTCCAGGTGAAATAGTTCTAATAGGAGGCACTGAGCCTTCCATTACACGGACCTGAACAGAACTCGTATGCGTTCGCAGTGCAATTTCATTTTCTCCTTTTTCAATGAAAAAAGTATCCTGCATATCTCTAGCAGGATGCTCAGGAGGGAAATTTAGCGCTGAAAAGTTATGCCAATCATCCTCGATTTCTGGCCCTTCAGAAATTGAAAAACCTATTTTTCGAAAAACGTCAACGATTTCTCTTCTTATAATTGAGAGCGGGTGATGACTTCCCAATTTTACATCAGGAGCCGGCTTCGTCAAATCTTCATGAGACTTTTTTGAAGTCGCAGTAGTCTGATTTTTTTTTGCCTGAGCTAGCATGGACTCCGCTTTTTGCTTAAGGGCATTTATCAGCTGTCCACTTGATTTTTTCTGATCGTTTGGCACATCTCTCAATAGCCCATAAAGACCCTTTATCAAACCCTTGGATCCTAAAAATTGAATCCTAAAACTCTCTATATCCTCTGAGGCTTTGAATTCATAACTAGACAATTGCTTTTCTATATTTTGAATCTGTTCATTCATTGCTTAAGTCCTGTAACTTTTGGTTCGGATTAATTGTATTATACAAAAGTACAACAAAAACGTTTTTGATACCTAATGAGATTTTCTTGTTTTCTTTTCATTGTGATATTGTTATTCCCATCATGTTACAAGAGTCGACCGACAAGTCTCACTGTTGAGGTAAGAAATAGTGCTGGCCAAATTGTCACTGGAGTTCTGGTTAAAGTTCGTGCAGAGCCAACTACGAATATGGAAGGACTGGAATTGCTCATCGACTATGAAGAAGCAACTAATTCGAATGGTATTGCGTTTTTTAATTTGAATGAGGTGTTTAAATCTGGACAGACAGGAGTAGCCGTCCTCTTAGCGAGCGTTCAACAGAACAACCTATTCGGTTCTGAGGTGATTGAAATTGTTGAAGAGATTGACAATCGTGTTGATTTGGTCATTCAGTAACACTTTTAGAAAAATTGCGTATAGAATTAAAAAATATTTAGCTTAACTTTGAGCTCACAACTAGAACAATGAAAAAATTATTATTTCTCAGTTTCACTTTATGCCTTCTTATATTTACAGGATGTACTCCAAAAGACCCTGCTATTCTGAAGGTTTTTGTTAGATCATCAACCAACCAATTGGTATACGGAGCGAAAGTGATTATTATTGGAGATCAACAATCTAACCCAGCTACACTTCCTTATGTAGATACTACATATACGAATAGCTCGGGCTTTACGACATTCGATATGGATGAATATTTTAATGTATCCGGTCCAGATAACACAACAGGTTACTTTGATATCCTTGTCAAATCAAACACTAAAGAGGCTGCAGGGTACACAAGATGTAGAATTCATACGACCTCTGTGGAAACTATTTATTTACCAAACTAAGCAATCATGAAAATGAAGCAAATTTTAATACCCGTTGCCCTAATAGCAGTTTCAATATTAGGAATGACTTCTTGTAAGAAAAAAGCAGATACGATAGCTAATATTTATGTTAGAGATGAAGGAAATGCAGTGGTTGAAGGAGCGATGGTTGTCTTGTATGGCACGAATACTCAAAACCCTCCAGTTCAGCTAGTGGCAGTTTACGATACAGCGTTTACGAATGCAGCAGGAATGGCGACGTTCAATTACAATGATATTTACCAACTTGGTCAAGCAGGCGTAGCTGTTTTAGATATTAAGGCGCAACTGCTAAACAAAATAGGTCAAGGTATTATTAAAATCGAGCCAGAACAGATTAATGAAGAAACGGTTTTTATTCAACCTTAAGCTCTGATCATTCTCAAAGCCTCGAAAGAAGTTTGACCTTTAAGCTCTGAAAAAGAGAGCTCTCTACCTTCTAATTCGTCGAAATCAAATCTATACTCACTAAACTCATTTTGTGTATGTGAACTGTAAAAGTCATATATCGACTGGTCAGGATTGATGTTTTGAATCGCGTTTAGTATTCTGTTAATTTGTGAAACGTCAATTTTAATCGTGTATTCGCTCTTAAGAAATCCTTTTACAATATTTCCTTGGAGCTCTATCCAATCATTTAATGAATTAAACGATAACTTTTGAATCTGAAATTTTGGCATGTGTTTTAATTTTGATACAAATCTACACTCACACATCGTAAACGTTTTACGTTCTAATTGAGCTTTTACTTTATTTAATTCGTTTATTATGCCTTTTGGTTAAATTTGTAACACATTACCAAGGATATTGAAAAACCACAACAGCAATTCAGACTTAGACCAAATGTCATTTCTTGAGCACCTAGAGGAGCTACGATGGCGGCTTGTGCGATCTGCTTTGGCCATATTGGTTATTGGGATTGTAATTTGGTACTATCAAGAATGGATTATGAATAATCTTTTCATGTCCATGAAACAGAAAGATTTCTTCTCCTTCAGAATGATGTGCAAATACTTTGGCACCTGCGTGGATGACATCCCGGTACAGCTGCAAAGCATGACCGTTTCTGGTCAGTTTGGATACGCACTTATGATGAGTTTTATGGGAGGCATTGTTCTTGGGTTTCCTTATATCTTTTACCAAATATGGGCCTTTCTAAAGCCAGGGCTCAAACTAAATGAAAAGCGAATGGCTAAGGGTATTGTCTTTTATGTAAGCCTTCTTTTCTTTCTCGGTATTTTATTTGGATATTTTGTTGTAGCTCCATTGAGCATTCAATTTTTCGGCTCGTATCAAATTTCTAGCGAAATAAGGAATGATTTCACCATCAGCTCGTACATGAGTATGATTCTTTCTACTGTATTCTACACAGGCTTGTTCTTCCTTCTTCCTGTAATTACATATCTGATGACTAAAATTGGTGTCCTGAGCCCTGAGTTTCTCATCAAATATCGCAAGCACTCCATTGTGGGTATTTTGATTTTATCCGCAATCATAACACCTCCAGATATTATTTCGCAAATTATAGTTTCAATTCCAATATTTATTCTTTACGAAATTGGAATCCTTATTTCCAAAAGAGTTATAAAAAGTAGTGTTAATGAATAGAGTACTCCTTTTACTATTTATGCTTGGAATAAATCATATGGTTTTTAGCCAAGAGGTCAGAATATATGGTTCGGTTATAGATAAAAAGACCGAACTACCTTTGCCTTTTTCCGTGGTAAAATCCTTTCCTTCAAAAAGAGCGACACTTACAGATTCTATAGGTGGGTTTATTTTAAAGCTCGCGAATAGTGATAAGTTTATCGAGGTTTCTTCAACAGGTTATCAAAAATCACGAATAGATCGCAATGAGATAAAGGAAATGTCTACAGCCAAAAATATTACGATTGCGCTTAAAAGTATTTTCCTTGATTTTGAAGAAATTACTGTAAGAGCTCCCGAAGAGCTCCCTTCAAAAGTTTTACACAGAAACTTAATTGCAAATAAATGGAAAAATGATAAAAATAACCTGGACAGTTATGAATATGAGCTCTACACAAAAATACAGTTTGATTTAAATAATGTGGGTAATGAGCTTCAGGAAAATAAGCAAGTTCAGAAACTAAACGTCTTACTGAATTATCTAGACTCTACCGAGGATGGCGTGAATTATCTACCCCTCATACTTAATGAAACACTTTCAAAATTTTACTTCAAGAAAAAACCTCGAGAAAAAAAGGAAATCATAACCGCATCAAGAACGACTGGTGTTGAAAACTTGGAATTGAATCAATTCCTTGGAGACATGTATCTTGATCTCAATATTTATGACAACATCTATAAGATTTTTGGTAAATCATTTGTTAGTCCGACAGCGAATAATTCTCGTTTTTTTTATAAATATTATTTGGAAGACTCAAGCTTGATAGATAATCAATGGTGCTATAATTTGAAATTCATACCAAAGCGAAAAGGGGAACTTACCTTCACAGGCAATATGTGGATTCATGACACAAGCTTTGCGGTTAAATCCTTTCATGCCAATATCTCTGAAGATATCAACTTGAATTTTATTCAAGATTTTTATTTTACACAGGAATTCACGCGGCTTCAAGATTCGACTTGGATGCTCAAAAAAGAAAAACTAATTGCAGATATTCAGCTTACCAAAAAATCAAAGTTAAGTGGCTTTTATGCCCGAAAAACGTCTGAACGAAATGCATTCGTTATCAATAAAAAAAGGGCTAAAAATTTCTATAAATCTTCAAATACCGTTGATGTTGCGGAAGGAGCAGGAACGAAAACAAAAGCAGCTTGGGACTCACTCAGGCCCACACAACTGTCTAAACAAGAAGCAGGGATTGGAGCGATGATCGATTCCTTAAATACCAATCCATACTTTAAGCGGTTGAAAAACATAACCTATATGGCGGCTAGCGGCTACTATCAGCTTGGCAAGCTTGAAATAGGTGATATCTACTCATTAGCAAGTACCAATCCTGTCGAAAAATTCAGAACTGCTCTTGCACTTAGAACATCAAATGCCTTTTCAAAAAAGATAGAACTCGGTATCAAAGGTGCATATGGCTTCGGTGATCGCACATGGAAATATGGAGCTACGTTAAGAGGTAATATTGGTGGTAAAAAAAGAGCTGTCCTCTCCTTGTATTATAATTATGATATCGAACAAATTGGTCTTTCTCCATATGCAATCGGAATGGGCAATACATTTGCAACTTTATTTAGTACGGCTCCCTTTGATAAATTGACTTTTTTAAAAAAGACTGGTGCCAAACTCGAAAAAGATTTTGGGAAAGACATTCTTTTTAGTGCTGGTGCAGAATGGAAACAATTCAACCCATTAGGATTGGCAAACTTCTTAAGACCTAATTCCAATAGTGGTGTAATTGATACGATAACCCAAATCACCACAACTGAATTCACAGCGCTTATTCGGTGGGCGAAAGATGAAGAATATATCTCTGGTGCTTTCGATAGAACAAGTATTAGATCAAAATTCCCAGCTATATCTTTGCAAGGAATATTTGGCGTTAAAAATCTTTTGGGAAGCGAATACAATTATCAAAAAATTCAATTTAATATTGAGCATAAAACCCAGTTAGGTATTCTTGGAAGGCTTGAGTATGGGGCTAATATTGGCGCTGTCTTTGGGAATGTTGCCTACCCACTGTTACATGCAATACCCGGAAACCAATCACTATGGTTGATGACTTCTGCATTTAATAAGCTGAATTTTTTAGAATTTGTTTGTGACAGATATACAGGCGTTTATATTGAGAATCACTGGGATGGCTTTTTTATGAATAAAATCCCTCTAGTTAAAAAACTTAATCTAAGACTTGTGACCTCTGGCCGAATGGCTTTTGGTGCACTAAGTCACAGACACCAGGTCAATATGATATACCCTGGCTTCATAAAAGAATTCGATAAACTCCCATATGCAGAATCTTCCATAGGAATTGAAAATTTATTCAAATTCTTCCGTGTTGATGTTGTGTGGCGTATGACCTATCTTGATGCGGCTACAAGTCCACTTGGTATTCGCGCAAAATTTGCTCTTATTTTTTAGTACCTTGGAATTATGAAACTCTACACAAAAAATATTCAAAAAAGCTATAAAGGCAAAAATGTAGTTAAAGACGTTTCTATAGAAGTAGGACAGGGTGAGATTGTTGGTTTATTGGGACCTAACGGTGCAGGCAAAACAACTTCATTTTACATGATTGTTGGACTCGTTCGTCCAGACTCCGGTGAAGTATATCTTGATGAAGTTGAAATCACAAAGCTTCCAATGTATAAGCGAGCACAAATGGGTATTGGATATCTACCACAAGAGATTTCAGTCTTTAGAAAACTCAGTGTAGAAGACAATATAATGGCCATTCTCGAAATGACGGATAAGTCACCTGCACAAAGAAAAGCACGCTTAGAAGAGCTGCTGAATGAGTTTAATCTTAATGACTTTAGAAAAACTTTAGGGAATAGGCTTTCGGGTGGTGAAAAAAGAAGAACCGAAATCGCACGAGCATTAGCTACAGACCCAAAGTTTGTTCTTTTAGATGAACCATTTGCTGGTGTTGACCCCATTGCTGTAGAGGACATACAAAGTATTGTCTCTGAACTAAAAAAGAAGAATATTGGCATCCTTATAACGGATCATAATGTTCAGGAGACACTTTCAATTACAGACCGTACTTATCTCCTATTTGAAGGAAATATATTAAAATCCGGGACTGCCGAAGAACTGGCAGATGATGAACAGGTCAGAAGAGTATATCTTGGAAGAAACTTCGAATTGAAGAAAAAAGTTCATTAACGAAGCACATTTACAAACCCTTTTATCATTTTTACCTCTATTGGATTCGCGCAGGATTTATAGGTTAGGGTATACATATAAACGCCATCTTGTACAAGGCGTCCATTACAATAACCGTCCCACGAATTACCTACCACAGTATTAGAAAAAATGCGTGTCCCCCATCTATTGTAAATATTAAACTCCCATTCATTTATTTCAAAATCCGTAATTGGAACAAAAAAATCGTTCACCCCATCACCATCGGGTATAAAAGTATTTGGTATGTAAATGACAAATGGTTCCACAAACACCTCGTTACGTATAGAATCAACGCAGCCATATTCATTAAATGCGATTTGCAATGGATAATCAGAACCATCTTGAGTATATGCATGACTAAAATTGGCTTCGGTGGTTGAAAATTGACCATTGTCAAAGAAATAGATATAATTCGATGCTCCAACAGATTCATCCATAAATGCAACCTCATTATCACAGACATCAACATTATCAGGGCTTACAGAAAATCCCGCTATCGGTGAGGGATATACATTTATAAAATCCTGTTGTAATAAATATAAGGTATCTGTACATCCTTCAAGAGCCATTAAGGTTAATCCAACGCTAAAGCTTCCAACTGAAGTATAGCTCAATGACGGGCTAATGGCATTAGATGTCTGACCATCGCCAAAGTTCCATTCATAAATAACTTGTCCTTCCACTTGACTTTGGTTAATAAATTGGGCGTTACTCGGCACACACAATTCATTATCAAAAACGTCGAAATCTATCAGTGGTTCTGAGAAAACATAAAGTTCAGATTGTACTGAATCTGAACAATTTTCAAATACTGCACTCAACTGAACCTCCTGTAATCCGCTGGTAGAAAATTGCAAATCGGAAATTGACAACTCGTTAGAATTTTCAATTGATGCATTTTCACCAAAATCCCAGGAATATAAAGTCCCATCAGGACCACTAACCTGTGCTTCAAAGGCAAATAAACCATCCGATATACATAAAGAATCACTGTGAGTAAATGCCAAGACTATAGGCTCGTTAATATCAATGATGATCTGCGAAGAATCAACACAACCAGGTGAATTAGCACCTATCAATTGAACAGTATAGGATCCAGGACTATCGTATGTGTAAGAAGGGTTTTGTAATACACTTTGATCTTCATTCGTGTTATTGGCTCCAAAATCCCAATTGGTAATTGTAGCATTACTCAAAAGACTTTCGAAAGAAACAGTTAA
>Ga0206677_10004318_pt1 | contig 11651 bp, 8 predicted proteins | sample M130m12015metaG_FD_155475 | JGI IMG/M metagenome (GOLD analysis project Ga0206677, IMG submission 155475) | Ammonia-oxidizing marine archaeal communities from Monterey Bay, California, United States - M1 30m 12015 | ecosystem: Environmental > Aquatic > Marine > Intertidal zone | place: USA... | reverse complement strand
GGGCGCGAGGGAAAATGCGTCTGGATAAATGACGACATGACCGACATGATTGATGGTATGGAGCACTTCTTCGATAGTCGCATCAGAACCCCAATAGCCCGGTTCATTGGGAGCGATCTCTCCACTGTACAAAACAGCGCTGATGCCATCGCCTTCGTAAAAGTCAAAAAGGTTTTCCTCTGCAGCAGAGCCTTCAAAACTCAAAACAGGCATCAACGCCTGACCCTGAATCAATGAAGCTTCCAGCATGGGATCATCAACGATCCCATCTTCATTCTGATCGAGCAACTCGGCTGCGACCGCAGCTACATGCAACACTTTCAAATCATCAATCCCAGGCTCTGCAACCACGTGAAAACAGCCCAAAACGTTGATGTATTTGGTGAATTCTGAAAACGCTGGCTCCTGAACGAACGGATTTTGTTCGATGGAAAAGCACACCTCATTTTGAGCATTGCACCCGCTGAAACATGCTGCACAAACCATTGCAATAACTAAGATCTCGGACTTTACATGTCTGTTCATGAGGTGAATGAATGGCGGTGTAAGCACATCTAAAATCCACAATTTATGCATTCCCCTCCCAGAAAAGTCAAATTCTCCCTGATTTGACGGAACTTGCGGTCTGAAGTAAACTGCATTGGATTCATTCGACACCCTAGGCCTTTCCGCCCCGATCCTCAAAGCCATCGGTCAACTTGGTTTTGACACCCCTACCGACATTCAGAGCCAAGCGATCCCTCACCTCTTGCAAGGTGATCGAGATTTCATTGGGCTCGCTCAAACAGGAACGGGAAAAACAGCGGCATTTGGCCTTCCACTCCTGGACCACCTCGATGCGTCGGATGATAGCGTCCAAGCCTTGATCCTGGCTCCGACTCGTGAGCTGGGCCAGCAAATCGCCGAGCAAATCGATTTGTTTTCCAAGCATCTCAAAGGCATCAAAAGCGTGGCTGTTTATGGAGGCGCGAACATCGTGACGCAAATCACCCAACTCAAACGACCGCGCCATGTCGTCATTGCAACCCCCGGACGGCTCATTGATCTGGTCAAACGAAAAGCGCTGAAGCTCGATCAGATCAAGTACCTCGTACTCGATGAGGCCGATGAGATGCTCAACATGGGCTTCAAGGACGAGCTCGACACCATTTTAGAGTTTACCCCCGACACAAAAAAAACATGGCTGTTCTCTGCAACCATGCCAAGGGAAATCCGGCGCATGGTCAAGCAGTATATGGAATCGCCTTTCGAAGTAAGCGTCGATCCAAAGACCACTGTCAATGCCAACATTGAGCACCGCTATGCAGTCGTAAAGCAAGCAGATAAGACTGAAGCGATGTCACGATTTCTGGAACTTGAACCAGATTTATATGGTGTCGTTTTTTGCAGAACGCGAAGAGATACCCAGGCGTTGGCTGAAGATCTATTGAAAATGGGATTCCGCGCCGACGCATTGCACGGCGAAATGTCACAGCCTCAGCGGGACCGCGTGATGAACCGATTCAAGAATCGAGACCTTCAAGTACTGATCGCGACCGATGTAGCGGCTCGTGGCATTGATGTCAACGACCTCACGCACGTTTTTCACCACTCACTCCCGAGCGAACAGGCCTACTACACGCACCGTTCCGGAAGAACCGCACGCGCAGGTAAGAAAGGGATTTCACTCGCATTCATCAGCAACAGAGAAAAAGGATACATCAATCGCATGGCGCGCGAAATGGATATTTCTTTTGAAGCTGTGGATGTACCGGGTGCTGAAGAAATCGTGCAAGCTCGCATGATGAAATGGGCGCAGGACGTGCTGGATCAAAAAGCCTTTGACCGCGTCCCTTTCGACATCATCATGCAGATGAATTTACTCTTCGAAGAGACTCCGAAAGACGAACTCATTGCACGACTGGTAGCACGGGAGCTGGCTCGTTTAAATGTAGATTCTGGTCGAGACATCAATCAACGAGCTAGGCAAGACGGTGAACGATCACCTCAACGTAGAAGCTCCTCTGGAGGCTACAGTCGCTCTGGTGGATATACCAAGTCCCGGAGTGGCTTCAAAAAATCAAGCGGGGGGAGCGGTGCAAGTGGCAACGGACGCAAAAACAGAGCCTCCACGAGCGGTTCTGGCAGCAGCGGTGGCAAGAAGTACGGCGGATTTGGAAAATCCGGTAGCACAGGAAATTCTGGAGGCGGATTTAAAAAGAAAAAGTCGGGCGGAAAAGGAAAGCGGAGCGGGTTTGGCTCAAAGCCTTTCCGGGGTTAATCCTTCTGAACTGTGCTTGGTTACAACAGGTAATTCATCGATGAGAACGACGAGTGTCCTCCTGCAATGACTTCTTCCATCAGTGACTTCTGATCTTCTGAACAGGCAACGAGGGTACGAATCGAGAACGACCGCAACGCTGCTTTCACGCTCAATGTGCTTACTGCGCTGTCTTTCCGTCCCGTGAATGGGAGTGCATCTGGTCCTCGTTGGCAGGAAGCATTGATGTTGACTCGGCACACCTGATTCACAAGGTGATCAATGCATTGGCCTGCGGCTTCCGCGTTTTTGGTAAAGATGCTGACTTGCTGGCCGTAGTTGCTTTCCGCCACATCTGTCAATACCTCTTCGAAATCCTCAAATTCTAAGACCGGACAAACCGGACCGAATTGTTCCTCCCGAAAAATGGCAGTTTCGCGATGAGTTGGAAAGAGGATGGCAGGAAAAAAGATATTGCCTTCGACCTCTCCCCCCCGTTTATTCACGACATGTGCGCCCTTCGCAACGGCCTCGTCTACATAGGACTGCATGTACTTTACCTTGCCGTGCTCTGGCAAAGGCGTAATGTCCGCGTTCTCAAATGGACTGCCGCTCACCAGTGCGTCGGTTGCTCGGGCAAAGGCATCGAGGAACTGCTTCCGTATCTGTTTGTGAACATATATGACCTTCAATGCGGTGCACCGTTGACCATTGAAACTCCAAGCGCCTTTCACACATTCCTTGACAGCGAGCTCGATGTCTGCGTCGTCAAATATGATCGCAGGATTCTTAGCTTCCAGCCCAAGAACTTGACGCACCCGGTTCGGTTTCGGGTGCTGGGAGATGAGTGCATTGCTGCTCTTGCTATTTCCTATTAGAGCCAAAACATCAATCCTACCGGTCTTCATGATGGGCGCGGCGAGTGTGCGGCCGCGGCCAAAAATAATATTGACCACCCCAGGAGGAAAACTCTGCGCAAAGGCTTCAAGCAGCGGCGTGATGAGCAATACCCCGTACTTAGCGGGTTTAAAAACACACGTATTCCCCATTAATAAGGCGGGCAGAAGCACACAGAAGGTTTCATTCAATGGGTAGTTAAACGGACCCAAGCAAAGCACCACCCCAATCGGACCTCTGCGGATTTGAGCGAGCGTGCCATCCACGGAAGTAATATGACTGCCTTCACGATGTAAGTTTTTGTACTCCTCCACAGTCTCCTTGAGGTAGATTACAGTTCGGTCAAATTCCTTCTCCGCGTCTGACCTTTTCTTGCAAATCTCCCACATCAACAGGCTGACGACTTCTTCTCGTTTTGGCACCATCAGGCCAATGAACTTTTCCATGGCCTCAATGCGAACGCTCGCATCTGCGGTTGGCCAATCTCCTCGACCAAAATCATAAGCACCCCTGGCTGCCTCAAGGGCTGAAAGAGCTGAAGCCTCATCCATGTCTGGAGCAGAACCCAATCGAACGCCCGAAACCTCATCGTTTCTATTCGCGCCTTCTTCCAAGATCGGACTGACCACTTCTGCCACGTCGCCAGACCATGGCAACAACTCTCCGTTGATTAGATACGTTTTGTGCTCAAGCGATTCAGGGGGCATAGTTAATGTCATGATTTGACAACCAACGCCTTAAGCACATGTTCAATTGCATAAAAAACGAGGGTACAAGCAGCGATTCAGCGGTTTAAATGAAACGCGTACACCAGAGAGCAAAAACTGCTGATCCACGTCCCCTTGTGGCAATTCGAATGCTTCAATTTTAACAACGCCATTGCTTGCGATCTTCTTTTGGTACAAAAGTCCAGGCCAAAATTCGAGTCGATTTGTTGCCAGTGCCCATCGGAATGGTTCTAATCTCATCAGGACGCACTGTTTTCAGTGTAGCATACAAAACCTTCAGGTGCGACTGTTTGGAAACCATTGTCGTGAACCAAAAAACGTTGGTCGCATAATTCTGACTTTCGCGAATCAACGTTTGAATGAAACGCATTTCCCCTCCATCGTATATAAGCTCCTCGTGCACCCCGCTAAAATTTAGCATTGGGTTTGAAGCCCTACCACCAGAAAGATTCTTCGTTTTGCGCATTGTTCCTTGGGCTGCCTCCTCTGCACTTGCGTGAAAAGGCGGGTTGCACATGGTGAAAGTGAAGCGATCCGACTCCGAAATAACACCCCGCAGGATGCAAGAGGGGTCTGTCTGCTCCCGAACTTTCAACAGTCCTTGAAGCGATGCATTGGCTTCGACAATGGTTCTCACAGATTCCAAGGACTCTTTTGCAATATCGCATCCAACAAACGACCATCCGTATTCTACAATCCCGACAATGGGATAAATCGCAGTAGCGCCGACACCTACATCCAAAACGTGCAATTCCGGTCCCCTCGGGATATTCCCAAATTGATTCTCCCGGAGTAAGTCAGCCATGTGATGAAGGTAGTCCGCTCTTCCCGGCACAGGTGGGCAGAGGTTTGCATCAGGAAAATTCCAAGCCTGCAAACCATAATCGTTCAAAATCAAAGCTCGGTTCAAAAGCTTTACCGCGTTTGGACTTGAAAAATCAATGGTGTCCTCTCCCGTCTTTGATGGCTGCACGTATGCTCCAAGCTCTGGCAAACAGGTGACCAAGGCCGGTATTTGATACCTTTCTAAATTCCGGTTTCGCGGATGCATTTTATGCCCGCTCTTGCGCTTGGTTGCCGACTTTTCCTTCTTTGACACGCGGCAATTTACACCGAGCAAGCGTCCGTTGTGAATTATAACGCCCGAAACGAAAAAAAAAGCCCATCAGCAAGGTTTGAATAAATTTCAGGTGACATCCAAACCACAAACAGACGTATTCATGCAAGCATTAAAACAATCGAAGACTATAATTGTCACAAAACTGCACCTCCTGTAGTACGGAGTTGAAAGCGAATACACCATGCCAAATACGCAACGCGTCCTCCTTGCATCGCTCCTTCTGTTCATTTTCGGCAGCGCGCAGGCGCAGTGTGAAGCTGATCACACGGTCTATTTGACAGACTTCATGTTCACACCGGCAGAGTTGGTCATCAGCGTAGGAGAAACTGTAGCGTTCATCAATGCGGAAGGCACCCACAACGTCGATGGCACCTCCGAGAACAATCCGGTAGAATTTTTTCTTGCCTCCACAGTTGGAGACATCGATGGTGTTTGCGTGGGGGTCATTACCTTTTCAACTCCAGGCACTTACGAGTATACTTCTTCCGTTGGAGTGCAACCCGAGTTGGGCATGAGTGGAACCATAACCGTTGATGCCTTTACACTCGCTGACTTGATGGATGAAATCAGTTTTGCAGATGCTTCTCTTGCTTACCTGGAAAGTTGGGAAAGTGCCTATGCCTTCAGATCATACCTCTGTCCAAGCTTTCTTGAAGCCCTTGGATATGAGGATGTCGAGTCCTATGGAGTGGATTTGAACGGTTCGGAACAGTACACGGTTTTCATCCCGACAGAGGCTGCAACCGATGCCGTGCAAACGTTAATGAACCTGAGTCAATTCGATTTGCTCGGGTTTTACGACATGCCCAATGCGCTGAAGTACCATGTCGTTCCAGGCATCTACATGGCCGACGATTTGGCCGATGGAATGACCCTCCAAACCATGGAAGGACAAAGCATTACAATCGGTATGAGCGATCTTGGTGCTACGGTGGATGATGCCAGCATCACACTCACTGACTTCACTGCAGCCAACGGAGTCGCGCACATCATCGATAAAATTCTTGCACCTGCTGGCTACCCCGGAGCTACAGTGCTCGACGTGATCATGCAAAGCGAGAACCACACCCTGTTTGAGCAAGCGATATTCAACGAAGGATTGGATGATGAACTGCGAGGACAACCGATTTTGAACGACAACGGTGGCGAAGCCGGTCCCTTCACTGTCTTCGCTCCTACCGACGATGCACTCCTAGCCTTTGCAGATGCCAACGGATTTGAGAGCACCACAGAACTTCTTGCATCGCAGGAAATGGATGAGATTGTAAATCGGCACATTGTAGAAGCTGTTTACGAAAGCACCGACTTATACAACGGCTTGACACTCCCTACTTTCAACAACGACTTTTTGAGCATCGCCGTTGAATCCGAGGGCATTTCCGTTGATGGAGCGCTCATTGAACAACCGAATTTACTAGCCTACAATGGAGTGGTGCATTCGATGGCCGAACTGATCCCCTACAGCTTCCCGATCATAGAAGGAACCTGTGGCACCTGGACCGCCAGCATGTTTTCAGCCTCTGACCCGTGGGGCAACGAACCTTGGGGCGGAGGAACGCTTGACATCTACGCCGATGGGGTCCTGATTGCCTCCGAGTCACCGAACAATGTTGGTGCGGACTCGTTCAGTTTTCCGGTTGATGCCAGCAGTACAATCAACATCATCTATAACGGCCAAGGAGGTTCTGACCTGTATGAGATTGAAGATGAAAACGGATATGTCATCTACACGCCAAACGGAAGTGCGAAAAGCATCTATGGGCTGCGCCCATGTTCCGAATTCACTGATGCTTGCGGACCGATTGAAATCCTTTTCACCGATTATGCCCAAGAAGGTTGGTTTGGAGGTAGCGTTTCTATCTATTCCAGCGCTGAGTTGGTTTCATACATCCCATTCAACCTGACTTACAGCCCGTTCGTGGAACGCTCTGTTCTCGTGAATGTCGCTGCTGGGCCATTGGATTTTATTGTCCAATCACCTTTTCTCGCACCTCAGCAGGCAGGTTATGTCATCTACGATGATCAAGGAACATTGCTTGTGGAAGAAACAAGCACCAACCAAACTCCACCAAGCACCATTGGATTGGAGGTCTGCGAAGCGTCCTCATCCAGCGTAGGTCGCAATGTTCTCGGTGGAGCTAGGCTCTTTCCAAACCCCGCCAACGGCGTCGTGCAATTGAGTGGCATTCCCAGCGCAACAAAATGGTTTGGCCAACTCATCGGTACCGACGGTAAGTTGATCCACTCGTATCACGGCGCAGGCTCCGAGGCGATTGATTTTTATGGGGTTTCCAAAGGGATATACTCCCTGAATATCGGAACGCCTGAGGGAGCAATGCGAACGTTCCGAATCGTCCAGCAGTAATTACGGACCACTTCGTTCTCGGACACACGCAAGACCGAATTCCCCGAGATCGCCTTTGCAAATCGTGTACGGAACATTGGTGTCGGAGTACTCAATTGTGTGAAAAAACCATTTTCACGCAGCCCTTTGTCACATTTACGGCACGAGCAAAGTACCTTTTCCAATCACACACTACTCTTTTGTTGATTATGAAGTGGTCGCTCTCCGTATTTCCCAAGCGTCTGTCTATGATTCTCGCATCATTGACGGTTCTGGCTGCCTGCACCAAAACGAATTTTGAGGACATTCAAATCGTCCAGGAATTGCCTGATCCAGAAGTTGTATACCTCCTTGATTGCGAGGACTTAGAGCAAAATATCGGTGATACGTGCTATGTGGAGTCCAGTCAGTTTGGGAACGTCATGGGCTTTGTCACCGATGAGTGTGAATGCGACGCTGAAACCAGCGGTGAACAAATCACAATTGCTTTTGAATCACATCTCTGGTGGTCCAGCCATGTCACTGTGCAGACAACTCCCATGTTCATTGCAGGACCTCAGTCTTTTGATGTCGGACCGGGATTGAATCTGCGGCACTTCTTATTTGAAGAAGGAACCACTGAATGTGCCATAAACATCACCCACACGTGCGGACCGAGCGGGCTTTTGTTTTTACCGGAAATCACGATCAGCGGAAGTCCAATCAATGGCATCGTAGGGCCTGTCACAATTGATTGTTGATGCACCAGATCTAACAATGAGCGACTCAGAGCGTCAGGAAGAGGATTGGATTGAAGGTTGTGTTCGTGGTGACAGCGGAGCACAGAAAAAATTGTTTGGAGCATTGTTTCCTTACCTGAAGGGGGCGGTGCGACGTTACATTTACGATGAAGACGTAATACAAGACGTGCTGCAAGAGGCATTCATTCGGATTTTTAAAAACTTGAGCACGTTTGACCCCAAAAAAGGGCGGCTTCGAATATGGGCAGCGCGGATTGCTGTCAACGTTGCCATCACCGAGGGAAAGCGACGCCAGCGCATCAAAGAGCTGCCGGGACAGGCCTCACTAGAAGTCAGTCCATCGGCCTTTGAAACCTTGGCGCTGGGAGATCTCATTTCAGTCCTGAGGGGAATGCCGGAGGAACAATACGCGGTCCTCAATCTGCATATTGTTGAAGGATATAGCCACAAAGAAATTGGCGAAATGTTGGGTATTGCATCGGAATTATCCCGGCAGCGATTGACCCGAGCAAGAAAGTGGGTGATGGAACGTTTCAATTTATCAGGCGGCGAACTCGTCCCTAAAATGCAAAACTTGTCATGAAAAATTGGGAAGACTTACTACGAAAACGGCTCTCGTCCTACCAAGAAGAGGGGTCTCCTGGTCAAGAGGATGCAATTTGGAACGCCATCGAAAGTCAGATTGCCCCCGCTCATTCAGCACCCGAAAGTGGTAAATCCAATTCCTTTGGATATTGGGGCCGTTGGGCAATTGGAGCTGCTGCAGTTGCCGGCATCATTGTGGGAATGATCCATTCCACCGGTGACAATCAGCAAGCTTCCGATCCAAATCCAAAAACAGCAAAGGTTGCGAGGGTTTCAGAAATCGAAGAATTGGCATCTTCGTCATCGCTTGCGACGCCCGACGACGCAAAGAATATCGCAGGAGCTCAAAACCTATCGCCAGCAACTCCTACTGCCGAATTGGACAACCCAGCCAGTACCGTCAATTCAAAAATTCAAACCCAAACTCAGTCCATTGCTCCGGCATCGAATGAGCCTGCATTTGCATCAACATCACTCGCACCTATAATAGGGAACCCAACGCTTCATGAAATTGAGCCTGCACAAAAGGCTGAAGCTGAAGCCGATGCCATTGCCGATGAACGCATTTCGAAATCCGGGCACACAGCAATGGATGATCATGCATCCGAGGCCCCAAATGAAACCGGGCAACTCACCCGCGCACCTTCTGTCTCGCTTCCATCCATTCCTTCGACTGACCAAACTGAATTGGCAGAGGCCAGGGAACAAAATTCGGCACTGTTCGAAGATGATACCCGCATGAAGATCAAGGAGGATAATGCCTCAAACAACCCTTCGCAGGCGCCTCCTTTGATGTTTTTGCCTCAACTGAATCAACAGCAAGAGCAATTTTCTTCTGCGTTGGTCACCCAACCGCAACAGGAAGATCTGCCTGTACAAATTAGGATGCCTTTCGCATTGCGAGCTTATGGAGGTCCGACCGTGAGTCAATTCGCATTTGGAGATGATCGAGATCCCGAACTCAACAGCTATTTCCTAGCCAACATTGGCGCAGGTGGTGGACTGATGGTTGAATTTCAGAAATGGTCTCAGTCCTTCGCTGTAGGCTTCGCTTGGAATGAATTCATCCAGCATTTGGACTACGTAGAACACACCGAGTACGCCGTGATTACAGAAGGCATTCAATCCATTCAAATCAACGAAATCACAGGGGATACCATGGCAGTGATCACAGGCGACGTTGAAGGCATCGAACAGCGATCACGGTATGTTTCACACTACAACCGCTATCGAGCTTTTGCCATCCCATTGGAATGGCAAAAGCAGCAATATTTCGGCCCTTGGCAATTGGGGTTTGGACTGGGAGCATTGATTCAATTCAGGAGTTATGCGGCGGGTAGAACGATAGGAGCAGATGGACTGGTTGCAGATTATTCTGATGGCAACTTGTCTCAAACAAGGATCAACTGGATGCCCACGGGCAGACTATTTGCCGGCTTTTTCATTGCGCCTGAATGGAGGGCAGACCTGAGCCTCAGTTCGGGACTTCAACCATTCAACAACAATTCGAATGGAGAAACCCAACTTGACGGAGCTCCTGCTTGGCAGGGCCGCTTAGTGAATGGGCAGGTGCAAATCGGAGTGACTCGATTATTTGCGGCTCGCGTTCAATCAGACTGACTTGAGCCTTAGCTTAATGGCCATGTGGAAAGAGATCAATGGAAAACTCGTCTGTACATTCAAATTCGAGTCCTTTGCAATGGCATTTTCGTTTCTGAACGAGGTCGCTGCTTTGGCGGAACGACTCAATCACCACCCCACGATCTACAACGAGTACAACCTCGTTCGTCTCGAATTGACGACACACGATGCCGGCGGTGTGGTCACACCATTGGATTGGGAGTTGGCCCAAGCCATCAATGAAACAGACACCCAAGGCGAGCTATTGATTTCGGAATGAGCCCCTCCGAGACGATCCTCCGCAAAGATGTCGAACATATTGACGGCGCGTCATGAGCGACGAACTAAGCGGATTGGCTCACGCAATAGAGGCCATCACATGGCGTGCGAAGCAATTGTTTCATCCTACTTTTACGCAATGCGCAGCCCATTCATCCTTCTGTTCTTCTTTGGCCTACTCCATGCCTCGTCAGTCTCCGGTCAGACGCTAGACGACCTCGAATTCGGAACTCCCTCTACACTCGACATCGCAACCTGGAACATTGAGTGGTTTCCCAAAAATGGAACGGCAACGATCGATCGAGTCAAAACCATCGTCCAAAACCTAGAGATTGATCTCTGGGCCATCCAAGAAATTGACGACACAACCGCATTCAAGGGGATGATTGATGAACTCGATGATTACGACTACATCCTGATGGAGGGTTGGTTCGGTGGCCTCGTCTACGTCTACAACTCAAGTCAAATCGATGTCATTGAAGCTTTTGAAATCTACACCGAGTCACCGTTTTGGAGTCCGCTCCCCCGTTCCCCATTGATTCTTCACTTCTCCTTCAACGGCGAAGCATTTTATGCAATCAATAACCACTTCAAATGCTGTGGAAATGGGACCATCGATTGGTCAGATGATGGTGATGAGGAAATGAGACGAAGAGAGGCTTGCGTTCTCATCAATGATTACATCCAAGAAGAGCTGCCAAACGACCGCATCATTGTCCTCGGCGATCTCAACGATCTCATCCAAGAGGCCGCTGCAAACAATGTGTTTGAGCCATTTCTTGAATTGCCTGAGGAGTATCTTTTTGCGGACATGCCCATTGCACAAGGTCCGAGCTCAGGCTGGTCTTTTCCAGGGTGGCCTTCTCACTTGGATCACTTGCTCATCTCCGATGAACTCTTTACTGATTTCAGCGCTTTCAGCACGCAAATAGCCTGCCTCGACATCGCCGCCCACATGTCCGGGGGATGGTCAGAGTACGATTACAACGTCAGTGACCATCGTCCCGTTGCTATGCAGCTCATGGTCACACCTCTGACCACTTCATCGGCACCAAACTCAATCGAAAGGGCTGAATTGCTCCACATTTCGGACCTCATG
>Ga0206677_10004315_pt1 | contig 11656 bp, 10 predicted proteins | sample M130m12015metaG_FD_155475 | JGI IMG/M metagenome (GOLD analysis project Ga0206677, IMG submission 155475) | Ammonia-oxidizing marine archaeal communities from Monterey Bay, California, United States - M1 30m 12015 | ecosystem: Environmental > Aquatic > Marine > Intertidal zone | place: USA... | reverse complement strand
TGACCTATCATAAATTAAATGTTTACTCAGGCTGGTTAATTTGGCTAATAGCTACTATCGTTTATTTACTAACTATAGAGCCTACCACTAGTTTTTGGGATTGCGGTGAGTTTATATCTTCAGCTTATAAACTGCAGGTAGGTCACCCACCTGGGGCGCCATTTTTCATGCTCTTTGCCCGATTTTTTGCCATGTGGTTTGGCCCTGAGAATGTAGCCATGGCCATGAATGGATTATCTGCATTCTGTAGCTCGTTCACTATACTGTTTTTGTTTTGGAGTATCACACACTTCGCTAAGAAGTTAGCCATTAAAATTTACGGAGCAGATTTTGATACAGGTGCTACTTGGGCTGTGATGGCAAGTGGAGCTGTTGGAGCATTAGCATACACTTTCAGTGATTCATTTTGGTTTAGCGCAGTAGAGGGAGAGGTATATGCCATGTCTTCATTATTCACAGCAGTAGTATTCTGGGCTATCCTTAAATGGGAGAGTATGTCTGATAAAGGAGGAGGCTTCAGATGGCTTGTGCTCATCGCATATTTAATGGGGCTTTCTATAGGAGTTCACCTTCTGAACTTATTGGCCATCCCGGCCATTGCATTCGTATATTACTTTAAAAGATATAATGTGACAGCATTAGGTTTAGTTATAACCGCTCTAGTATCTCTTGTGGTTCTCGGATTCATACAAGGGCTAATCATTCCTGGTACCATAAAACTTGCGAGTAAATTCGAGTTATATATGGTAAATGACATGGGAATGCCTTTTAATTCTGGTGTTATAGTTTATGTGATTCTTATTATTTTATTGATAGCTGGAATGCTTTTCGTCTCAAGAAAACAGAACTGGCCCATCGTAAACACCTCAGTCCTTTCCATAATGATGGTGCTAATTGGCTATTCTACATTCGCTTTAGTAGTAATTAGAAGTGCAGCTAATCCACCAATGGATGAAAATAATCCTGAGAATGTATTTACTCTTCTCTCCTATTTAAATAGAGAACAATATGGTTCTAGACCCTTACTTACAGGTCAATATTGGAATACTCCTATAAATTATGATGATCCATACTCTGGGAAATCTAACAATTATGTTAAATCCTTCAGTGTAAAAAATGATGCGGGAGCGCTAGTTAAGTCTTACAAATTTGGTTTTGAAGGAGAAGAATACATTGAAAATAATCCAGATAAGGACTTATCACTAGTAGAGGAATATATCGCATCAGAAGCTATAGATGGATATAATTATGTAGATGAACTAACTGCACTTCTTCCGAGGATGCATAGCACAGATGCTAGAGATATAGAGGCTTATAAAGAGTGGTCTAATTTTAAAGGATGGAATGAAGCGAAGAAACGACCTAAGGTTATTGAAGATGAGAAACAACTAAAGGCAGTCGAAGCAGAATTGAATAGAGCGCTAGGTGCTATTAATTATTATGCAGTTCGTGGAGACCAACAAGGTTATTCTAAAGCCAAAACTGAATTCACCAAAAAATATACACAGCTAAAACGAAAAGCTGGAAAACTCATGCCTACTCAAGGGGAAAATATGAGATTCTTTGCAGATTATCAGGTAGGATGGATGTATTGGAGATATTTCATGTGGAACTACTCAGGAAAGCAAAATGACGTGCAAGGTCATGGAGATATATTAGACGGAAACTGGCTGACTGGACTAGACTTTATAGATAAAGAAAAATTAGGTAATAGAGACAGGCTTACCAGTTATATGGAAGGAAATCGAGGATTGAATAAATTCTTTTTAATTCCATTTTTATTGGGTCTAATTGGATTTGTGTTTCATCTGGTAAAGGCCCCTAAGGATTTTACAGTCAGCGCATTGTTATTTATCCTTACCGGATTGGCGATTGTTGTTTATTTGAATCAAGATCCTTTTCAGCCTAGAGAAAGAGACTACGCTTATGTCGGGTCATTTTACGCCTTTGCATTGTGGATAGGGCTTAGTGTAATGGGGCTTTATTATGCCGCGACTAAAATGGTTCAAAAAGAGTTATTCCTATCTGCAGGAGCAGGATTAGGAATAGGAGTCATATTATATTTATTAGAATCTGCTTCAGGTCAGGATCATTTCACATCACTATGTATCTTATTTATGGCTGGTGTTACTACGTTGGTTTTAATAGCGTTGCAAATGGGAGTTCAAAATGCATTAGGGTCAAAACAAAAGGCAATTTTATGTGGAGTCCTAGGAATTACTGCACCCTTCTTAATGATGAGTGAGGGATGGGATGATCATAGTCGAGCAGGAAGAAGAACAGGAGCAGATTTCGCTCAGAATTACTTGATGTCCCTGGAGCCAAATGCACTTATTTTCACTAATGGAGATAATGACACATTCCCTCTCTGGTTTGCTCAAGAGGTAGAAGGAATTAGAACAGACGTTAGAGTTGTCAACCTTTCTTTACTCCAAACAGATTGGTACGCTGACCAAATGAAAAGAAAAGCGTATGATGGGGAGGCTGTGCCTATAGGACTTACAGAAGAACAGTATAGACAAGGGACTAGAGATTTTGCCGAAATGAATCCTTCTGAAGATTATATAGAACTCTCTGATCAATTCAATTTCTTCCTAGATGATGAAAGATTTGAGAGGGAAAACCAGGAGCCATACTTCCCTTCTAACAAATGGAAATTAACAGTAGATAGCGCTGACGTCATAAATAAAGGAGTGGTTTCTGAGGAAGATGCAGATAAAATAGTTCCTGTAATGAGATGGGAGAGAAATGGGAAACTACTTAAAAACAGTATTCTAGTTTATGATATTATTAGAAACAACAATTGGGAAAGACCAATTTATTTTGCCAGTACTATCGGTCAGGATGCGTTTAACGGATTACAAGACTACTTCCAGTTAGAAGGGTTAGCCTACAGATTAGTTCCTATTAAAACAATTTCTCAAAATCCACTGCAGGTGGGAAGAGTGAATACTGAGGACATGTATGAAAATGTCATGAATAAATTTAAGTGGGGAAACATGCAGGATACCGCAATGAATATTTATTTAGATGAGAATAATTTAAGAATGGTCTCTAACCTGAGAATGCAGTTCGCTAATCTGGCAGATGCTTTAACAGAAGAGGGAAAACAAGATAAAGCAGTTACAGTTCTGAATAAATGTTTCGAGGTGATGCCAGAAAAAGTAGTAAGATATGACGAGCAGATTCTTTATCTAGCAGAAGAATATGTAGAAGCAGGAGAAAAAGAAAAAGGAACTGCTTTATTCGAAAGGTATTTCGAGCTTATAGAAGAGAAATTGGATTACTTAGAATCATTAGAACCGAATGACGCTTTAGGTGTTGTGGGTGATTTTGAAAGGGACTTTACCGTTTTAAGCTATACTTTGAGAAGAACATCTGATACAGTTAAAGACTCTGTTTTCTTAAACCAAATAGGTGATAGATTCGAGAGTAATTATGAAAATTATTTGAGGATTGACGCTGCAAAAAGAAAAGAATATGATCAGAGAAGATCAGGTAAAAAAGGAGGCTTTTAGATTCTAAAGTTTTTATATGAGAAATTTCCTACAATCGAAATGGTTGAATAAAATCCACTATTTATCTTTTGATAAAAGAAGGTGAAATAAATGACCCTAAGCTTTAGACTAACGGTTTAATACTAACTAGTTTTGTAGCCTAAATAATCTTAAGTTTTGAAACGAATAGCCATATTAGCTAGCGGTAACGGAAGCAACGCGGTGCGCATTCTACAGCACTTTTATAATTCTGTAACAGTAAAAGTAGTCGGAGTATTCAGTAATAAGATGGATGCTCGAGTACTCGAAAAATTCATAGACAGAGATTTCCCTGCATATTTCTTCGAGAATAATACAGAGCTTTTAGAACAGCTGGAAGCTGAGCAAGTTGATTATGTAGTTTTAGCTGGATATTTAAAGCTGATCCCTTCGGAGATTTTGGCCACTTATAAAGATGCTATTGTCAATATTCATCCGTCACTATTGCCTAAGTTTGGAGGTGCTGGGATGTATGGAATGAATGTTCATAAAGCGGTTAAAGCGGCTGAAGAAACAGAGACAGGAATTACTATTCATTTAGTAAACAAAGATTATGATAAGGGGCGGGTTTTATTTCAGACCACTACACCTATTTCTGAAAATGATTCTGCTAAGGATATAGCTGTTAAGGTTCTAGCTTTAGAACATGAACATTACCCACTAATTATAGAAAAACTGATAAATAATGAATTTTGATATAGGTCAAGTTCTAGCTTGTTTTATGGTGCTTTTTGCTGTGATCGATATTATTGGATCTATTCCTATTATATTAGAAATTAAAAAATCTGCGGGAACTATTAGCCCACTGAGAGCTTCATTGGTATCGTTAATCATCATGATAGTCTTTCTATTCGTAGGGGAGAAGTTGATTACGTTTATAGGGGCTAGTCCTGCGTCATTTGCTGTAGCGGGTTCATTCGTTTTGTTATTCTTAGCATTAGAAATGATATTAGGAGTGAAAATATTCAAAGCGGATGATCAAATCCATAAGACAGCCTCTATTGTTCCTCTTGCGTTCCCGATAATAGCCGGAGCAGGCTCCATGACTACGATTCTTTCTTTAAGAGCAGATAATGAATCTGTAAACATCTCTATAGCCATTTTAATGAATATAATATTAGTTTACTTAGTACTTAAGTTAACTGGCAGAATAGAAAAGTTACTCGGTGAGGTTGGGATCGCTATTCTTCAGAAATTTTTCGGAATAATTCTACTTGCTATAGCGGTAAAGTTATTTGGAACCCACGCACCAGCTATATTTGAATAATGTCTAAAGTAATCGTACATACTGATGGAGCTTGTAGTGGTAACCCTGGGAAAGGAGGTTACGGTCTTATTATGCAGTTTGGTAAGCATAAAAAAGAAGAAAATAAGGGCTTTATGCTCACTACGAATAATAGAATGGAGCTTTTGGCAGCTATAAGGTCGCTAGAACTTCTTACTAAAGAAGGATGTGATGTACTCATTTATTCTGATTCTAAATATGTTGTTCAAGCTGTAGAAAAAGGCTGGGTATTTGGTTGGGTGAAAAAGAACTTTAAAGGAAAGAAGAACCCAGACCTTTGGATGAGATTTTTAGTAGCTTATAAAAAACACAACGTAAATTTTGAGTGGATAAAAGGACACGCTGGTAATGAAATGAATGAACGAGCCGATTTTTTAGCTACTTCAGCGTTGCAACGAGAACCTCTTCTCATAGATCAAGGTTATGAGGATTCCATAAAGGGAGAAGACGGGTTATTCTGAAAAAAGAAGTGTTTTTCGTGAGTTGTAACTTTTGGAAGAGCAGTGCGTCTAGCTAATACCAAACCGTATTAATGACTATTTCTGAATATAATTCTTGTGTGGATGAATATGCAGATAATCTCTACAGATTCATGCTCAAGCAGATAGGTGATTCAACTTCTGCTAAAGATTTGGTACAAGAATCTTATTTGAAATTATGGCAGAAATACGAAGATGTAGACTATAAAAAAGCAAAGAGTTATCTATTCACTACAGGGTATAATAAGATGATAGATAATTATAGAAAGAACAGCAGACAAGAATTAATTCAAGAGTCCCACGTGAAAACACACACGCACTCTGAACAGTATACAGATCTTTCTGAGATTTTAGAAGAAGCGCTTGATAGACTTCCTGAAATTCAGAAAACAGTAATTATGCTAAGAGATTACGAAGGATATAGTTATGATGAAATTGGTGAAATCACAAATCTAAAAGCCTCACAAGTGAAGGTTTATATTTATAGAGGGCGATTGAAATTGAAAGAATACTTAGTTAGCGTAGAAAATATTTTATGAAAATAGATAAGAATAATTACGAGGCATATATTCTAGATTATCTAGAAGGAGCTCTATCAGAACGTGAAAGGGAAGCTGTGGAGTTGTTTGCATATTCTCACCCCGAGTTAGCTATAGATCTAAAAGAGGAATTGCCACAACTTTATTCTGACGAGAAAACGATGGATATCGATTCTTTGAAGAAAAACTTGGTTTGGAAAGAAGAAGAAGTAAGCCATTTGATTATCGAGTTTCTAGAAGCACGAATTGATGGATTAGAATTGAGTTTTGCTGCTGAGAATAGACTGACTCAATGGAGAGACTCTTTCTCAGAGAAGTATGATGTGTTATTCACAGCACTCAAAAAAACATATATTCAACCCAACTCTCAGTCTGATGAATCGCTAAGAGCAGGTCTTACCTCCCTCCCTAAGGACCATGATGATTTTGAAATTATAGCATTTTTAGAAGGTGATTTATCAGCACTTGAACATACCGCTTTTAAGAAGGCTGCTTTGAGTGATTCAGAGAAACATTTGTCAATAGATAATTATAAAAAGACCTTTCTGCTTCCAGTAATCGAAGAGCTTCCTTCTTCTTTTAAAAATGATCTAAAGCAAAAACAGTCAAGTATTATTCCTATTTGGTTATACAGATCTATGGCAGCGGCAGCTGTGGTATTGTTCGGTTTCTTTTTCTTTAATAAACTAGAAACAATAGAAAGTAACCAAACTACTGATTTTAGTCCTAGAACCCAAACTACAGAAGAACAGTTATTAGAAGAAGTTGATGAAACGGACAACTTAACTTTTAGAATTATAGAATCAGAGGTTGATGAATCGAATTTTATAGCGAATACAAGTATAGTTGAAGACCCTTCGAATTTTCATAAAACTCCGGCATCTAACCCTTTATTTAATGAGGCAGTGCTGACAAATATGAATAAATCATATGCTTTATTATCCAGCAGTTCTTATCAGAGTAATCCAATTAATTTGGCTGGAGATTATCTTTTAGAAGCAGATCATTCTCAGTTAGCTATTCACAAAGCTTTCGATTCAGATGTATTACTAGATGAGCAGATTGCTGAAGAAAACAGTGCTATTTCACCTTTAGAATTATTAAGAGATGCAGTTTTGAAGAGAACGGGTCAAGATGATGAGCAATCTCTAGCCATGTCACTTGTGAATAAAACAGCCAAGAAATTATCTAACGAAAAAGAAGATTTTATCGTTTATGAAAAATCAGACGAAGGAAAAAATGGGTTTAAATTTAAGTTGGGAAAATTCTCAGTAGAGACTATTAGGTAAAAACTATTTATTGTTGAACTCACTCATAGTTCTAGCTGCTCCTATAGTAGTAAAATGTTCTATCATTTTTATAAGATGTTCTAATCTTTCAGGTAACAGATTAGCTTCATCTTCATTCCACTCTCCAAGTACATAATCCACTTGCTTCCCGTGCTTAAATTCATTCCCTACACCGAATCTAATTCTTGGGTATTTAGAAGTATTAAGCACTAGTTGAATGTCTTTTAATCCGTTATGGCCACCGTCACTTCCTTTTGTCCTCATTCTAATACTACCGTAGGGGAGTGCTAAATCATCTGTCACAACTAGAAGATTTTCGAGAGGAATTTTCTCTTTGGTAAGCCAGTATTGGACTGCCTTTCCGCTTAAGTTCATATATGTATTCGGCTTGAGTAGAATAAGGGTTCTTCCTTTGTGTTTTAGCTTGGTGATTTCTCCAAGTTTAGCCGTTTCAAAAGAAACATTGGATGCCTTAGCTAAGGCATCCAATGTCATAAAGCCAATATTATGGCGGGTATTTTCATATTTATATCCTGGATTTCCTAGCCCAGCTATTAAATACTTCATTCTTTAATTAAGCTTATTCAGCAGCTGCTGCTTCACCTTCTTCACCTTCTTCACCTTCTTCGCCTTCTTCACCCTCTACAGCATCAGCAGACATAGCAGCTCTAGTTCTCTTAACAGCTACTACTACCGCATTCTCTGGGTGAAGTAATGTTAAGCCCTTAAGATCTACAGAACTTACTCTAATAGAATCACCTATGTTCAAATCTGTAATGTCTAGAACCACCTCTTCTGGGAATGCAGAAGGTAATCCTTGACAGTTTATCTTTCTAAAGTTCATGGCTAAACGTCCACCATTTTTAATTCCTTCAGATAAACCTGAAGTTCTTACAGGAAGACCAATTTTCACTTCCTTATCAGCGATTAACTCTAAGAAATCTACATGTACAATTCTGTCAGTAACCGGGTGGAACTGAATGTCCTGGATAATCACATTCGTATCAGCTCCATCGATAGCTAATTCTATTTGGTATACTTCTGGAGAATAAACGACCTTCTTTAGCGCTATTTCACTAATGAATACGTGTACTTGCTTGTCTCCACCGTAAATTACAGCAGGGACGTTTCCAGCTCTTCTCTGAGCCTTAGCATCTTTTTTCCCTACGTTCTCTCTAGAAGAACCGCTCAATGATACTTTTTTCATTTTTATATAAGTTTAATTTTTATGCTATTATAAAATTCGAGCTGATAGACTCGTTATTACTTAGGCTTTTTAACACACTAGCAAATAAATTTGCTACGGTAATCACCTTAATCTTCTCGTTTGCTTCTTTTAATGGAATACTGTCTGTTATTATTAGCTCAGTTAACTGACTATTTCTTATTCTTTCATGAGCTGGACCACTTAATACTCCATGGGTACTAACAGCCCTAACACTTTTCGCGCCTTTTTCCATCATCATATCAGCGGCTTTAGTCAATGTGCCGGCAGTATCTACCATGTCGTCTATTAAAACCACATCTTTCCCCTCTACATCACCTATTACAGTCATGTTGTCTATTTGGTTAGCTACTTTTCTCTGCTTGTAGCAGATTGCTAAATCTACATTTAGGTATTTAGCATAGGCATTTGCCCTTTTGGTTCCTCCTGTATCAGGAGTGGCAATTATCATTTCTGGAGTTCTAATAGTCTCTAAGTAAGGCAAGAAAATAGTACTCGCAAATAAATGATCAACAGGAACCTCAAAGAAACCTTGGATTTGATCGGCATGTAAATCCATTGTTACCAGACGATCTACTCCAGCTGCAGTTAATAAATTTGCCACTAACTTTGCCCCTATGGCTACTCTAGGTCGGTCTTTTCTGTCTTGTCTGGCGAATCCGAAGTAAGGCATTACAGCCACTATACTATTAGCAGAGGCTCTTTTCGCAGCATCTACCATTAATAAAAGTTCGAATAAGTTATCACTTGGAGGAGCCGTAGACTGAACTATAACTACGATTTTACCCCTTACAGTTTCTTCTATGGAAGTTTGAAATTCTCCATCACTAAACTTTTGAAAAGAAACATCACCTAAAGGGACACCAAAACTCAATGCTATTTTCTGCGCCAGCTCTAGTGATGCAGTACCTGAGAAAATTTTCATACCAGTGACCATTACTGTTTTTTTTAGGGGTTGCAAAAATACGGACTTCTTAGGACCTATTCAATACACTCAGCCTATAAAATGCCATTGTCATGAACCGCTTGTTAAAATTGGTTAAGCCGCAGAACATAATAGCTTTAATGAATGTTAAAGCTATATCAAGCCTGTTGTTAATTCACCATCTTGCGAAAGATTTTTTAAAAGAGCTAGTTGAGTCAAAGAGTTATTCAAATATTCGTCATTCTAATCACCTGTGTTTTGACAGGAATGGTCGCGTTGCAATTATATTGGATCAGCAACTCAATGAATCTCCGTGAAGCAGAGTTTAAGCATGAAATAAATGCCGTGCTGGATGATGTAGTCTTGGAACTAGAGAAAAAGGAAAACTTAGAAAGAATAGGAATGGGGGAAACATCTGAACCATTTCTGATAGAAATTGAATCTAGTACTGAGGATGGTTTAGAGATCGCTTTTAAGAACACTCTTCAGAATCAAGTAGTTCAGTCTGAAACCATAGATTTTTCTGAAAATAAAGTCATTACTAGAGAAAAAGCTGATGCTCTTCTTCAAAAAGAGATGGGAAAATTCGGAAAAGAACAATCTGAAATTTTAAAACAATCGGAATTCTTAGAAGATATCTTAGGAGGAAAGGTCTCTGTTCAAATAGGGAAGGGAATAGAAAGTAGAATTGATTTGGACATTATCGATAGTTTAATAAAAGGAGGCCTAAAAGAAAGAGCTATTCGAACAGCACATGTTTTTGGCGTGTTTGATTCCCAAAACAATGTCTTTGTTCTGGGAGAAGCGGCTGCAGATTGCGCTGATAAATTAAAAGCTAGCAATGCCACATACTCGGCCAAACTTTTCCCTAAGAATTTAGCGAACAAGACTTACTTTTTAAAGATATTTTTCCCAAAGCAGAAACAGTATTTGTTTCAATCTATGTGGACTTTACTAGTCATGTCTGGGATTATTATTACAGCAGTGATAGTCGCCTTTATTTTTAGCTTCAAAACCATTTTCAAGCAGAAGAAACTTTCAGAAATGAAGAACGACTTCATTAATAATATGACGCATGAATTAAAAACTCCTATTAGTACTATTTCTCTGGCCTGTGAAGCGCTTAAAGATCCTGATATGAGAAGCACACAGAAACAAACAGATTCTTTTGTGAATATGATTAATTCAGAGAATAAGCGATTAGGGGTGTTAGTAGAAAATGTGCTTAGATCAGCACTCTTAGATTCTGAAGAAATGCCATTTAAAGTTAATCAACTTGATATTAATGAATTGGTGAGAAGCGTTTGTAAATCTTTAGCCATCAGAGTTAAGAAATATGACGGAAAAATAGAGCTAGATCTAGATCCCAAGACTCCATTTATTGAGGGTGATTCAGTACACCTAACTAATATGGTGTACAATTTGCTAGATAATGCGATAAAGTACTCCCCAGAGAAGCCTTCTCTTCGGGTTAAGACGATCAGTAATGAGGAGCAAGTAGAAATTGAAGTAATAGATAACGGAATAGGAATCTCAAAGGAGAATCAGAAAAAAATATTTGACAAATTATACCGTGTTCCTACTGGTAATGTGCATGATGTAAAAGGATTTGGTTTAGGACTGAATTACGTGAAGATTATAGTAGAACGACATCATGGAGAAATTGCCGTAGAAAGCGAACTAAAAAAAGGAAGTAAATTCACCATTACAATACCTAAGAAATATGAAAAGCACCATTAAAATTTTACTTGTAGAAGATGACCCTAATTTAGGCTCATTACTGTCTGATTATCTCAGAGCTAAAGGCTTTGAGACTAAACTAGCCACGGATGGTGAAAAAGGTTTAAAGATCTTTAATCTACAGTCTTATGATTTTCTTATCCTTGATGTGATGATGCCTAAAAAGGACGGTTTCACATTGGCAAAAGAGATAAGACAGATAAATAAGCAGGTTCCGATATTATTCTTAACCGCTAAGTCGATGAGTGATGATACACTGGAAGGTTTCAAATCCGGAGCTGATGATTATATGACTAAGCCATTCAGTATGGATGAATTGCTTGTTAGAATTAATGCTATTTTAAGGCGTACATCTTCTATTCCTGAGCTTGGCGATGAAACAAAAACTTACACTATCGGAAAGTATGAATTCGACTATAACAAGCAAAAACTACTATCTCCGGACACAGAGACGAAGCTTACCACTAAGGAAAATGAGCTGCTTTATCTGCTTTGCAAAAACAAAAATGGTGTACTTGAGAGAAATCATGCGCTTAATATGATTTGGGGAGATGATAATTATTTTAATGGAAGAAGCATGGATGTTTATATAGCGAAGCTAAGAAAGCACTTAAAAGCTGATGACAAAATCCAAATTT
>Ga0206677_10004311_pt1 | contig 11664 bp, 8 predicted proteins | sample M130m12015metaG_FD_155475 | JGI IMG/M metagenome (GOLD analysis project Ga0206677, IMG submission 155475) | Ammonia-oxidizing marine archaeal communities from Monterey Bay, California, United States - M1 30m 12015 | ecosystem: Environmental > Aquatic > Marine > Intertidal zone | place: USA... | reverse complement strand
GTTTTTAATGGTATTTTACCCAAAGTAGTAGACAGCTTACATGGGAGTATTTCATATTGGGAAAGCTCTCCCAAGTTTGGCAGGGGAGATAAACGGTACCAGTTTCAAGGAGATGCGCATGATTGGTGGGTCTGGCATGATGGCTATCCCTTTGAGCATTTTGAGCAGGAGGTACCTAGATTTATGAGCGAATTTGGGTTCCAGTCTTATCCAGGATATCAGGCTATCAAGTATTTCACCCAAGAGGACACTATCGATCTTTCCCATCCAAGTTTTAAAAGCCATCAAAAGCATTCTAGAGGTTTTGCCATCATTAAGCAGTACATGGAAAGAGATTTTCCAGTGCCAACAAACCCTGAAGATTACGTATACGTGAGTCAATTATTACAGGCTTATGGCATAACCAAAGGCATCAAAGCGCATCGCGGAGCAAAGCCATACAATATGGGTACTTTGTACTGGCAACTTAATGATTGCTGGCCTGCAGTTTCTTGGTCCAGCATTGATGGTTTAGGAAACTGGAAAGCTTTGCATTACATGGTAAAACAAGCTTTTGAAAATAGAATAATCATACCTTTTGAGCAAAACAGCCTATTAAAAATTAAAGTGGTAGATGATGGCCCCATTACTTTAGGGCAGCCAATGCACGTTGTATTTTATGATTTTAACGGGAATATCTTGCACCAAACACCCACAAAATCTGTACGTACCTTTAATGAGAAAAACCAAGTAGTCTATCAGGTAGATTTAAGCGAGATTGAGTTTGACCCAAAACAGACCTACGCAAAGATTTTATTTGGGGATACTCAAGGGGTACATTATTTTGCAAAACCAAAAGATTTAGCACTAGGTGAGGAGGGTTTTGACATGAAAACCAATGTAGTTTCTCAAGGTCTTGAAATTTCACTTAAGGCTACAACACTGCAAAAAAATGTATTTTTATATACAAACACTCCAGGGCACTTTACAGACAACTTTTTTGATTTGTTGCCTGGCCAGGAAAAGAAAATCATTTTTTTAACCAAAGATCCACAATCCACAATACTACAATTTAAAACCCTCAATGCACTATAGTACCAACACAAGCCGCTTTTATAGCCTCCCTTTATTTTTTCTATTGGGGCTTTTTATTTTGACCAACAGTTGTGCTCCCAATAAGGACAAACAACTTCTAGTTACTCAGGCTAACATTATTCCATCCCCGCAACAACTAGAAATAGGTGGTGGTAATTTCACCTTAACTAAAACAAGTACACTCTTTGCAATCCCAGAATTTAAAACAGCCTCAAATTTCTTAAAAGTATACCTTTTTAATGGCGCTGGAATTGATCTAATTTCTGCTCCACAAACTACCGCAACTATTGTAATTATTAAAGACACTTTGTTGCCAAAAGAAGGGTATACACTCGCTATTTCTAAAAAACGCATTACTATTAAAGCCTCAGACGGCGCGGGCGCTTTTTATGCAATTCAGAGTTTGCGCCATATACTACCTCCAGATTTAGAACAAGAACACACATTTGGAGTTGACACTATAACGATTCCTTGTTTAGAAATTAAAGATGCCCCTATGTTTACATATCGCGGTATGCATCTTGACGTATCCCGCCATTACTTCCCAAAAGAGTTTATCAAACAATATATCGCTGAGTTGGCGGCCTTAAAAATGAACACCTTTCATTGGCATCTAACAGATGATCAGGGGTGGCGTATAGAAATAAAACAATATCCAGATCTCACCAGTAAAGGAGCCTATCGGGAAGAAACATTAATAGGGCATTATAACGACACACCTCAACGCTTTGACGGCAAGCCCTATGGCGGGTTTTACACCCAACAAGAGGTTAAAGAAATTGTTGCCTTTGCCAAAGAACATCATGTAACTATAATTCCAGAAATTGAACTTCCTGGACATGCCCAGGCTGCTATTCATGCCTACCCAGATTTAGGATGTACTAAAGAGCAAGTTGCAGTGGCAACTAAATGGGGCGTGTTTGAAAACATCTATTGCCCAAAGCCAGAGACCTTTACTTTTCTTAAAGATGTACTAGATGAGGTGATGGAATTATTTCCTGGAGCGTATATCCATATTGGAGGCGATGAGGCCCCTAAAACAAACTGGAGGGCCTGCCCTAATTGTCAAAAACTCATTACAGAAAAAAACCTTATAAATGAGCACGGTTTGCAAAGCTATTTTATAACAGAAATAGAAAAGCATATTAATTCTAAAGGCAAGAAAATTATTGGTTGGGATGAAATTTTGGAAGGCGGTCTAGCTCCAAATGCTACTGTGATGTCTTGGAGAGGAACACAAGGAGCTGTTGATGCTGCAAAGCAAGGTCATGATGTAATTTTAACGCCAACCTCACATGCCTATTTTGATTATTACCAGGCCACCCACCAAGATGAACCTACAGCCATTGGCGGATATCTACCTTTAAAAAAGGTTTTTGGCTTTAACCCTATTCCTGTAGCGTTGCAAAATACAGATGCCGCAACACATGTCTTAGGCGCCCAAGGGAATCTCTGGACCGAATACATGGCCACCCAAGATCAAGTTGAGTACATGACATTTCCTAGAATTTTTGCCATGAGTGAGGTTCTTTGGAAGGGCCCAACCAATGATTTAGAGAAGGATTATATTAATTTCTTATCAAGATTAGAGCCTCATTTACAGCGTTTAGATACCAAACATATAAACTACGGAAATCACCTCTATGATCTAGAAGGAGGGGTTTTAAAAAATCAAGGTGTAGTATCTTATGCACTTACCACACCAACCCAAGGCAAAGAAATTAAGTACCGTATTAACACGCAAGAAGAGCAAACCTATAAGGCACCCTTTGGCATTTCACAAGATGCAATTATTACTGGGCAAGTATACAAAGAGGGGAAAATAGTTGGAAGAGCTTTTACAGATACCATTGTATATCATAAGGCAATTACAGCAACAGTGGCCGTAAATGTAGCCCCACACCCTTCTTATAGCGCAGGAGGAACACCTGCTCTTATTAATGGAATCTCTGGAAGCAATACACGCTTTGGAGATAAAGAGTGGCTAGGCTTTTGGGGAGAGGATTTGGAGATTACCATCAGCTTTGCAAACCCCACAAAAATTTCTAAAATAAGCACACGTTTTTACAATGCCAATGGGCAGTGGCTGTATGCTCCTAAAGAAATTGAAATCCAGACCGATTATGGGCTATTGCCAAAGGTTAATCTACCAAGTACCAATCAAACCATTTTGGATGTAAACCTTAAGGTAGGGGTTACTACTTCTTTTATTAAAATTTCGGTTCCTAGCTACGGCATTATCCCGGATGGCCTGCAGGGCGCTGGAAATAAAGCATGGACCTTTATTGACGAGATTGTGGTAGAGTAATTACTGCTTATGCACGATTGTAGAGGAGGCTTGGTCCAAACACATTACCGTTAAATCTGCAATATTTACGTGAGGGGGTCTTGTGATAGCAAAGTAGATAACATCTGCAATGTCCTGAGGCTGTAATGGCGTGAAGTTTTGATATACCTTACTTGCCCGCTGAGTATCTCCTTTAAAGCGTACTTCGCTAAACTCGGTTTCTACTAGTCCTGGATTTATAGCCCCTACTTTAATACCTTTCCCATTAAGATCTAGACGCATGCCTTGATTTATAGCATCTACGGCATATTTGCTGGCGCAATACACATTGCCATTTGGATATACTTCTTTTCCAGCTGTAGATCCAATATTGATAATATGTCCAGAAGCCTTTGCAATCATTTTGGGTATGATGACCTTAGAGACATACAATAGTCCTTTTACATTGATATCAATCATAGCATCCCAATCATCACTTGATCCAGACTCAATACTATCTAGCCCATGTGCATTACCAGCATTATTAATTAAAATATCAACGGTGTTAAATCCTTTTGGTAAATTGTTTAGTAGTGAATTTACACCTTCTTTATCACGCACATCAAAACAAAGAGTATGCACATTTGTATGCAAAGACAGCTCTTTTGCAATAGCCTCTAGCCTGTCTTGGCGTCTTCCACACAAAATTAAGTTGATATTGTTTTTAGCAAATAAGGTGGCCGTTGCACGTCCAATACCAGAGGTGGCACCTGTAATTAGAGCAGTTTTTTTCATAAGAGTTAGCAAAACCAAAACAGCGCCTGATCCTATTGTTGGAAAACCATCCTTCTAGGGGAGCATATTTTAGAAATTAATAACTACAAATGTACGTGCTAAAAGTGATAAAAAACAGTCTTAAAATTTTATTAACAAACTTGACTTCAAGCATTAGTTACCTTACATTTAGACCCTAGAAAAAAAATTGAAATTTAACGTAACTTGTGTATTAAAATTTCGTCTTTAGTATTGAGCAGTATTACCCGCTTACAGCAAGCAAATCAATGCTAATAAAAAATCATTAGAGAAATAGTAATAAATCTAAGACAACAAAACAGGACTATGGAACAAATAACTACGCCCACAGATATTGGCGCATTAAACGATAAAATAGAGAAAGAAAGTGCTTTTGTAGACATTCTCACCATGGAAATGAACAAGGTAATTGTGGGTCAAAAACACATGATTGAACGATTGCTTATTGGACTGCTGGGTCAAGGACACATTTTGTTAGAGGGTGTTCCTGGATTAGCGAAAACACTAGCGATTAACACGCTGTCTCAAGCTGTAAAAGGTAGTTTTAGTAGGGTGCAATTTACTCCAGATTTACTGCCTGCAGATGTGGTAGGGACCCTTATATACAACATGAAGGATAATGATTTCAGTATTAAAAAAGGGCCAATTTTTGCCAATTTTGTATTGGCAGATGAAATTAACAGAGCACCTGCAAAGGTGCAATCTGCGCTTTTAGAGGCCATGCAAGAAAAGCAGGTGACAATTGGTGACACAACCTTTGTACTAGACAAACCATTTCTAGTAATGGCGACCCAAAACCCGATTGAACAAGAAGGAACCTATCCACTTCCAGAGGCCCAAGTAGACAGGTTTATGCTAAAAACAGTAATTAAATATCCAACACTTGAAGATGAGCAGTTAATTATACGCCAAAACCTAAAAGGAGGATTTGAAAAAATTAATCCTGTAGTTACCGTAGCTCAAATTTTGCGGGCACAAGAGGTTGTAAGAGAGGTATATATGGATGAGAAAATAGAAAAATACATTCTAGATATCATCTTTGCGACTCGAACCCCAGAGCAATATAAGCTTGAAGAATTAAAGCCACTTATAAACAATGGAGCTTCTCCTCGTGGTAGTATCAACCTCGCTGTAGCTGCGAAGTGCTATGCTTTTATTAAAAGAAGAGGCTATGTAGTACCTGAAGATGTTCGTGCCGTGGTACATGATGTGCTTCGTCACAGAATAGGGATTACCTATGAGGCTGAGGCAGAAAATGTAACTACAGAAGACATCATCAACAAGATTGTAAATGTCATTGAGGTACCCTAGTTAATTTTTTAAACATTTGTTTAAAAAACCGTTTATCCTTTTTAGGATAAAGGCATTACAAAATCCAATTACACGTTCTCACCAATACCATGGATACTAAAGAGCTTTTAAAAAAAGTACGAAAAATTGAAATCAAAACACGCCGCTTAAGCGACCATGTTTTTGGTGGAGAGTACCACAGTACTTTTAAGGGGCGCGGAATGACTTTTAGCGAAGTGCGCCAATACCAGTATGGTGATGATGTGCGAAGCATCGACTGGAATGTAACGGCACGATACAACGAGCCGCATATTAAAGTCTTTGAAGAAGAGCGGGAACTTACCCTAATGCTTATGGCAGATATTAGCGGGTCTGAGTTTTTTGGGACAGATGCCCAGTTTAAAAACGAAATCATTACAGAGATTGTTGCGACCCTTGCTTTTTCTGCAATGCAGAACAATGACAAGGTAGGAATTATATTATTTACAGACCAAATAGAGTTGTTTGTGCCTCCAAAAAAAGGGAAATCACACATTTTAAGAATCATTAGAGAATTACTTGAGTTTAAACCAAGCAGTAAAAAGACAGACCTCAGCCAAGCACTTAAATATCTAAGTAATGTAATGAAGAAAAAGGCCATTGTTTTTGTGCTTTCAGATTTTATGACACAAGGATATAAAGACACCCTTAAAATTGTTGCCCGCAAGCATGATGTAACTGGTATACGGGTATTTGACCGTAGAGAACAAACTCTGCCTAACCTAGGAATGGTACAAATGCTTGACCAAGAAACTGGAGAGGCTATGTTGGTTCATACCGGCTCTAAAGGGGTGCGTGAGCAGTATGCAGCCCATCATAAACAAGGAGTTGCCTACTATGAAGATGCATTTGCTAAAAGTGGCGCAGGTGCAATAGCTTGCAGAGTGGATGAAAGTTACGTGAAAAAATTATTAGGGTATTTCAAAAGAAGATAACACCATTGAAAAAAGAAAATAACATATCAATTTTTAAAAATAAATGCGCTACAATACTGGCCGGGCTCTTGTTTTTTCTTGTTTTTTCTGCAACAGCACAAGTAATTACAAAGGCAGACACCACTGCCATTAAAATAGGAGAAGAATTGCGCATATCTTTCGAGATTCAAGCAGATTCTACAGATTTGGTTGTATTTCCAGACCAACAAAGTTTTTTGCCCCTAGAAGTCATAGAAAGCTACGCCACAGATACCACTTACAGTAATTCAAAAATCAACTACAGAAAACAATACGGCCTCACCCAGTTTGATTCTGGTAGCTATACCATACCTAGGCAAAAAATAATATTTAACAATAAGTTTTTTCTTTCAGACACTATCAATGTTGAGGTGCGTGATGTAGCCATTGACACTACAAAACAAAAAATGTTTGACATAAAGGCTGCAATGGAAGTAGATAAAGTTCCATTTCAAGTTCCCACCGGTGTCTACTGGCTTATTATATTGGTAGGGGTAGTTTTAGCTATTTGGTATTTTTTAAAGCGCAAAAAACAAAAAGCCGAAGCCAAAAAACAACTGCCTCCATATCAAGAGGCTTTGGTGGCCCTAGAGGAGTTGGACTGCTCGCAGTATTTACTGCAAAACAATGCCAAAGAGTACTATAGTTTATTGACAGAAATTGTAAAAAGATATCTAGATAGAGAGGTAGATGATGCAGCACTAGAGAGTACAACACAGGAACTTATAGGGAGGCTAAACTCATTAAAAAAATCAAGAAATTTTGATTTTCAATCACAAGACATAAAACACCTTGAGACCATCTTAAAAAGAGCAGATTTAGTGAAGTTTGCAAAAATGCAACAAGGCTCTGGGCAAGCTCAGGCAGATAGATCTAGGGTTGAAGAAATTATAAGCAATACCCACAAGGCCCTTCCAGAGCCAACTCAAGAAGAATTAATGCAAGACACCTTGTATCAAAAAGCATTGCAAAAAAAGAAATTACGCAAAAAAATAATACTTGCTGGATCAAGCCTTGTACTTGTTTTAATGATTAGCGCTGCTGTTTTTTCTAGCCTCTATGGGTTTGCCGCGTTAAAAGAAACGGTTTTTGGCAATTCATTAAAAGATACATTAGATGGGCGTTGGTATAAAAGCCAGTACGGCGCTCCGGGGCTTATTGTTAACACCCCAGAGATATTAGTAAGGCAAACACCAAAAAACGCCAAAGACAGTATCCCATCGCCTAGAAGCGGGAGTTGGTTTGCCTATGGCGCCATAGGAGAGGACCTTTATATTTCGCTCTCCATTACAAAAGCAGCTCAGCAAGCTTCTCAAGAGAATCAAGGGGTAGCGATTGATGCTGAAATAGAACAGGCTCTTGAAACTTTAGAAAATGCTGGAGCATTAAATGTAGTGGTAAAGCAAGAGGCCTTTTCTTCAGATGAAGGATTAAAAGGAGTAAAGGCGTATGGAGATTTTAACTTGAAATTACCAAACGGAGACATTTCCAAAGAGAAAATGAGTTATGAAATGCTGCTTTTTGATCAGCAAAACACCATACAGATGGTTACCGTTGTTTTTGAGAGAGACCTTGAGTATGCCAACCAAATAAAAGAAAGAATCATAAGCTCCATAGAGGTGCCGGTTTCAGCAGAGGCCCAGAACAAAAAACAACCACAAGATGCTCAATAAATTTGAATTTGTTAATCCGGAGTTGTTCTGGTTGCTATTGCTACTTCCAGTGGTTGGACTTTGGTATTTTTTAAAACGAAACAAACAAACCCCAAGTCTTAGAATATCTAGTATTCAAGGGTTTAAAACTTCAAAGAATTGGCTTGCCAAGCTAAGACCTTTGCTTTTTTTACTTCGGTTGTTAACCCTAGCCGCTATTATTATAGCTATGGCAAGACCAAGAACCGTTAGCCAAACAACAAGAACAGTTAGCAACAAAGGGATAGACATTGTAATGGCCATTGACGTCTCGGCAAGTATGCTTGCCAGAGATTTAAAACCCAATAGACTAGAGGCTCTAAAAAATGTGGCTTCGGGTTTTATTAAAGACCGTGTTACAGACCGTATAGGCCTTGTAGAATATGCAGGAGAGAGTTACACAAAAACGCCACTAACCAGCGATAAAAACATTGTGTTAACCTCTTTGAAAAGTATTGAGTATAACACAATAATAGAAGGCGGAACAGCAATTGGTTCTGGTCTTGCAACTGCCGTAAACAGATTAAAAGAGAGTCGTGCAAAAAGTAAGGTGATCATACTCTTGACAGATGGTGTTAACAATACAGGGTTTATAGATCCTAAAATTGCCAGTGAGCTCGCCAAAGAATTTGAAATTAAAGTGTATACCATTGGTTTGGGAACAAACGGTATGGCACAAAGCCCAATTGGCATTAGGGCCGATGGGAGTTTCCAATACGGCATGCAACAAGTAGAGATTGACGAAACACTGTTAAAAGAAATTGCAAAGACAACTGGAGGCAGGTATTTTCGAGCCACTAGTAATACAAAACTAGCAGAAATTTACACGGAAATTAATGCCCTAGAAAAAACAGATATAGAGGAGTTTAAATACACAAATTACACAGAACTTTATAGACCTTGGGCGCTTTGGGCTTTGGCTTTGTTTTTGTTTGAACTCTTTTTACGTTACACCCTTTTTAGAAGTTTTATATAAATTATGTACCAACTAGAACAACCCATTTATTTTTATGTGCTATTTGCCTTACCGGCAATAATAGCGGTTTACTTGTTGGTGGTACTTTGGAAAAAAAGAGCGCAGCGTAGTTTTGCAAACAACACCTTGCTAGATGTGTTAAGCCCAAGTAGGTCCATCTTTAAAGGAAGTTTAAAACTTGTGCTTGCATTACTGGTTTTGGCATGTATGAGCTTTGCTTTAGTGAATCCAAAAATTGGAACGAAACTCGAGACGGTAAAAAGAGAAGGTGTTGATGTTGTATTTGCCCTGGATGTATCAACAAGTATGCTAGCGGAAGATATAGCTCCCAACCGTTTAGAAAAATCAAAACAATTAGTACGCCAGATAATTAACACTCTTGCCGGAGATAGAATTGGAATTATTGGCTACGCTGGTAGTGCATTTCCGCAGGTGCCAATAACCACAGATTTTTCATCTGCACGCCTTTTTTTGTCGGGAATGAACACCAATATGGTAAGCTCTCAGGGTACTGCCATGACCCAGGCCATAGAAATGGCAGAAACCTACTACAATGACATTGAACAAAAAAACAGGGTTTTATTTTTAATAAGCGATGGTGAAGATCATCAGGGAGACTATGCAAGTATTGCTGCTCAGGCTACTAAAAAAGGCATAAAAATTTATACTATTGGAGTAGGAACCACAGCGGGAGCTAGAATTCCTTTAAAGCGCGCGGGTGTATTACAATCCTACAAGAGAGATCAAGACAACCAAGTGGTTATTACCAAACTCAATAAAGAGACCTTGCAAGAGATTGCGCAGGCTGCAAATGGCGAGTATCTGGACGGTAGCAACACAAAAGAGCTTGTAGAGAAAGTACAAAACATACTTGCGGGCATGGATAAAAAGGAGTTTGATGCAAAGCAATTTTCAGACTTTAAAGATCAGTTTCAATGGTTTTTGGCAGGCGCTTTATTATTTTTAGTACTTGATGTGTTACTTTTAGAGCGCAAAACAAAATGGATCAACAAACTCAATTTGTTTAATCAACAAAAAACAGATTCGTAATGTCTTATAGCTTAAAAAACACATACCACACATATATTGGCAACAGCCATCATAAAACATTTTTAAAACGAATTTGTTTGTATATGATTGTTGTATGTAGCGCTTTACAAATGAGATCACAGACCAAGGTTTCTAAGGTCTTAGAACAAGATGCCGTCCAGGCAGCCCTGCATCTAAGCCAAGGCGCTCTTGCCATAGAAAACAATGAATTTATTACTGGCGAAGTTGCTTACAGGAAAGCCATCGCCATTGAGGAGAATAAGGCAACAGGAAGCTACAATTTAGGAAACGCATACTACAAAAACAGTAAAAACGAAGAGGCGCTTAGTAGGTTTGTAGATGCAGCAAAAGTTGCAACTACTAAACCACAAGCCCACCAAGCTTTCCATAACTTAGGAAATGCACTGATGAACCAAAAAGAATATTCTGGAGCAGTTGAGGCTTATAAAAATGCCCTTAGAAATAACCCCTCTGATGATCAAAGCCGCTACAACTTAGCCCTAGCTAAAGATCTGTTAGAGAAAAACCCACCACAAGAAGGGGAGGATGATCAAGACAAAGAGCAAGACAACCAAGACAAAAAAGACCAGCAAGATAAAAAGGACGACCAAGATAAAAACCAAGACCAGGAAAAAGACCCTAAGGACAACCAAAATCCAGAAGACAAAAAAGGGGATGAGCAAGAAGACAAAAAAGAGCCGCAAGAACCTAAAGACCCTAAAGACGAGCAGGCAAAACAACAGCAACAGCAGCCTGCTGATGGGCAGTTGTCTCCTCAACAGGTGAAAAACCTGCTTGAGTCTATGAACAATCAAGAAAAGAAAGTTCAAGACAAAATCAATGCAAAAAAACAAAAGGGCGTAAAAATAAAATCTGAAAAAGATTGGTAACATGAACAGACAAAAACACATATGGTTTGTTCTTTTTGTTGTGTTATTTGCCTTCACATCACAAGCACAGGTTACCTTTGAAACAAAAGTGAGTCGCAAAAAATTGGGCCTCAATGAGCGAGTTCGAGTAGATTTTGTAATGAATGCAGATGGCGATGATTTTAATCCGCCAAGTTTTGAGGGGTTTAGGGTTGTAGGAGGTCCAAACCAATCTATTAGCAACTCTTATATCAATAGAAAGCGCACCTATTCTAAAACCTACTCTTATTTTTTATCACCCCTCAAACAGGGTACCTTACGTATAGGGAAAGCTTCTGTTTATGTTTCCGGGGAAACCTACACCACCTCTTCTATAACTCTTGAGATTACTCCAGCGGTAAAAACACCCTCAGATGGCTTGGGTAATAATCCAGAGGTCATAGCAGAGCAAAACGTGCATCTAGTAGCCGAAATCTCAAACCCTACTCCTTATCTTAACCAGCGTATAACAATTGTATATAAGCTATATGTTTCTAATAATGTGAGCATTACCAGTCAATGGCGAGAAATAAATTCTCCTAGATATGCTGATTTTTGGAGTAAAAATATTGACAGTCAAAAACTGAATTTATTTGAAGGAAAA
>Ga0206677_10004309_pt1 | contig 11667 bp, 10 predicted proteins | sample M130m12015metaG_FD_155475 | JGI IMG/M metagenome (GOLD analysis project Ga0206677, IMG submission 155475) | Ammonia-oxidizing marine archaeal communities from Monterey Bay, California, United States - M1 30m 12015 | ecosystem: Environmental > Aquatic > Marine > Intertidal zone | place: USA... | reverse complement strand
TCTTGAAATGGAGAAGCCTTACAATTATCAAAAGGTCTATGATGCTACTTTATTACTTTTTGAACGATTGATTTTAATTAAAAATGCAGAGGGCTTTAAAAAAGATTTTAGGGAGGATTTGGAAAACAATTTTGACCACGCGGTTGACTTTATCAAAGTCCAACCTGAGTCCAGAACCCACCAAGAACATTTCAATGACCGAGAGGAATTGTCACCTATCATGGATACCATAAAGGAAACTGTGAAAGAAATTCCCGAAGTAAAACCTTCTGTTGCAGACTTATTTCATGAGAATACCAAAGAGTTATCTTTTGAGAGAAAAGAAGAAACACCCGTTGTTGAGATGGGACATCAAAAGAGTTTAAATGATGAGTTTTCTAAAGGACTTCAAATTGATTTGAATGACCGATTGGCATTCATAAAGCATCTTTTTGATAAAAGTCCCAATGACTATCATCGTGCTATTTCGCAGATTGCAACGTTTCAGACTTGGGAGGAAGCACAAAAATTTATTTTGGAAATGATCAAGCCCGATCACAATCATTGGGAAGGCAAGGAGCAATTTGAGGCTCGCTTTTTAAAAATCGTAGAAAATAATTTTCAATAGTAGTTTCATCGCATTGAAGCAAACAAGAAAATGGGGGAGCTTTTTTTAGTACCAACACCGATAGGCAATTTAGGAGACATCACCTACAGGGCAGTAGCCACTTTAAAAGAAGTCGATTTGATACTAGCTGAAGACACCCGTATCAGTGGTAAGCTGTTGAACCATTATCAGATCAATTCCCCAATGCAGGCATTCCACATGCATAATGAACACAGAAAACTAGAGGAGATTACTTCAAAATTAAATACGGGATTGAATATAGCACTAATCTCAGATGCTGGAACGCCAGGGATTTCTGACCCAGGTTTCCTTTTGGTTAGGGAAGCGCTGTCTCTTGATCTGAAAGTTACTTGTTTACCTGGTGCCACGGCCTTGATTCCTGCTTTGGTTCAAAGTGGGCTTACTTCCGATCGTTTTGTTTTTGAAGGATTTTTACCTCCCAAAAAAGGAAGAAATAAACGCTTAAAAAAACTTTTGGATGAAGATCGGACCCTTATATTTTATGAGTCCCCGCATAAGCTTCTCAAAACCTTGAGTCAGTTTTCTGAAATTTATGGTCCAGAGCGAAGGGTATCCATTTCAAGAGAGTTGTCAAAAATGTTTGAGGAAACTTTTAGGGGGACTTTGAAAGAAGCAGAGGATTATTTTAATACCCATGCTCCCAAAGGAGAATTTGTGGTTTGTGTATCTGGATCTCAAAAAAAATAATCAATATGCATTGGAGTCCCAAACCCATTCCCAATGAGGAGAAGATCAAGCAACTACAACAAGAAATTGGAGTTCCCTTCGAAATTGCGTGTCTATTGATTCAAAGAGGTATTGAGGACTTTGATACGGCTAAGTCCTATTTCCGCCCAGACCTGTCAGATTTGCACGACCCTTTTTTGATGCTGGGAATGCGAAAGGCAGTTGACCGTATCCTTCAAGCCACAGACAAGGGTGAGAAAATAATGATCTATGGTGATTATGATGTAGATGGTACGACAGCTGTTGCCTTGGTATATTCATTTTTGATTCAAAACCACCCCAATTGTATCTATTATATCCCTGATCGATATCAAGAGGGCTATGGGATTTCCACCAAAGGAATTGACTATGCCAAGACGGAAAATATCAGCCTTATCATTGCCCTAGATTGTGGTATCAAAGCGGTAGGTAATGTGACCTATGCCCAAACTCTGGGAATTGATTTTATCATTTGCGATCACCACTTACCTGGGAAGGTAATTCCGCCCGCCATTGCGATTTTAGATCCCAAACAATCCAACTGCCCCTACCCTTTTAAAGACTTATGTGGTTGCGGGATTGGTTTTAAACTATTACAGGCTTTGACCCAAGAAAATGGAGGAAAAATTCAGGAGATTATACCCTTTATGGACTTGGTTGCTATGGCCGTTGCTGCAGACATTGTACCCATAGTGGGGGAGAATAGGATATTGACCCATTTTGGAATTCAACAGATTCATGAAAATCCCAGATTAGGGATTCGGTTTTTTATCCATCAACTAAAAAGAAAAATCAATGTTTCTGATTTGGTATTTGTCATTGCACCAAGAATCAACGGAGCAGGGAGAATTAAACACGGTAGTCATGCAGTAGCACTGCTATTGTCAGAAGACAAAGAAGAGGCATTGTCTCGTGGAAGGGCCATTGAGTTATTCAATAGCGAGCGAAAAGAATTGGATCAAAAAATTACTGCTCAAGCCTTGGATCAAATTAAACAGAATAAGGAAGAAGAAGCCTATTCTACGGTTGTTTTTCAACCCGATTGGCACAAAGGTGTAATTGGGATTGTCGCCTCTCGACTGATAGAAACCTATTATCGACCCACAGTAGTTTTTACTGCTTCGGGCGACTATTATTCTGCATCGGTTCGTTCGGTCAAAGGAGTAGACGTATATCAAATTTTGGAGACTTGTAAGGAACATATTGTTCAATTTGGGGGGCACCGTTATGCTGCTGGATTGACAATAAAACCAGAAAATTTTCTGCCTTTTAAAAAGGCATTTGAAAAGGCGGTGGAACAGACCCTATTACCAGAGCAGCGCATTCCATCTACTTCCTATGATCTTGAAATTACATTGGATAAAATCACACCAAAATTTCAACGGATTATGGCACAGATGGCTCCCTTTGGCCCGAGTAATATGCGACCAGTATTTTTAACGAAAGATTGTCTGGACGGTGGTCAAACAAAAGCTGTTGGTCAAGATCAAACTCACTTAAAACTTGAGGTAACCGACTCCTCAAAATCAAACTTATCAGGCATTGGTTTTGGGATGACCAATCACATTAGTAAAATTAAAAGTAGAGATCTATTTCAGATACTTTACACGGTAGAGGAAAATGAATTCAGAGGAGAGAAAAGCTTACAATTGAAACTCAAAGACTTGAGGTTTTAAGATTACTTCCGGAATTTTTTATACTGTTGGATCAACCCTTGAGTAGAAGGGTCGTGGTGGTCTATTTTATCACCGTCGAAATCTTTGAGGATATTGTTTGCCAATTGTTTTCCCAATTCCACACCCCACTGGTCATAGCTATAGATATTCCAAATGATTCCTTGGACAAAAATTCTGTGTTCATATAGTGCGATAAGAGATCCTATACTATTTGGTGTGAGTTGTTCAATAAATAGTGTATTGGAAGGACGATTGCCTTCAAATACTTTAAAGGGAAGTAGTGCTTCGATTTGTTCTGGAGATTTTCCTTGATCGGAGAGTTCTTTTCTTACTGATTCTCCACTTTTTCCTTCCATTAGTGCTTGAGTCTGGGCAAAAAAATTGGACATCAATTTATCTTGATGATCGTTGCCTTCATGAAGGGGTTTGGCAAAGCCAATAAAGTCGGCAGGGATCATCTTGGTTCCTTGGTGTATTAATTGGAAAAAGGCATGTTGGGCGTTGGTTCCAGAGGCACCCCAAATGATGTTTCCAGTTTGGTAGTCAATCGTTTTTCCCTCTCGATCAACCCCCTTTCCATTACTTTCCATGATCGCTTGTTGGAGATAGGCGGGTAGGTTTCTCAAATATTGAGAATAGGGAATGATGGCTTCGGTTTCGACCTCCCAAAAGTTGTTGTACCAAACGGTAATCAGGGCTAAAATTACAGGAATATTTTCCTTGAAATCGGTTGTACGAAAATGTTCATCCATTTTCGCTGCCCCTTGAAGTAAATCCTCAAAATGCTTGGGCCCCACAGCCAAACAGATCGATAGCCCAACAGTACTCCACAAGGAAAAACGTCCGCCTACCCAATCGTTCATAGGAAAGACATTTTCTGGAGCAATACCAAAATCGGTTACTTTTTCCAAGTTGGTAGATACAGCAACAAAATGCTGGCTAATGGCCGATTCAGGTGCATGGTTCAAAAACCATTTCCGCAGGGTGTTGGCATTACTCAGGGTTTCTTGAGTAGTGAATGTTTTTGAAACAATTAAAAAAAGTGTTGTCTCTGGGTCAATTGTCTTGATTACTTGTTCGACATGATCACCTTCTACATTGGAAACAAAAGTTAACTGCAAATGATTGCTGTAAAATTCAAGTGCTTCGGTAACCATGGCAGGACCCAAATCTGAACCCCCAATTCCGATATTCACTACATGGGTGATGGCTTTTCCTGTATGTCCTTTCCAATCTCCAGAAATGACCCGATTGGCAAAGTCAAACATTTGTTTTTTAACGACTTCTATTTGAGGAGTGATGTCTTCGCCATCCACCATTATGCTAATGGGATTGAGCTGTCTTAGTGCGATGTGAAGTACGGCTCGATTTTCTGTTTCGTTGATCTTGGCTCCTCCGAAATAGGCTTCAATTGCTTCATTTAGCCCTGATTCTTTGGCCATTTCGGTTAATAGACTTAGAGTTTTTTCATCCAATAAGTTCTTGGAGTAATCTACATAAAAAGATTCCCACTTTAGAGAAAGTTTTTTAATGCGGTCAGCATCCTCGGAAAAGTAGTCGGTTATTTTTTTCTGAGCGTGATTTTTGAAGTTGGATTCTAATGATTTCCAAGATTTGAGAGCGGTGGGATTTCGTTTAATTAATGTCACTATGAGAGAGTGCTAATGCTGAGTTAATGTATGTTGATTCTGGAGTGAAAGATATGCAATCGAGCTGGGTTTTCAAATCGGCGATGGCATTTAAATAATCAATTTTTAGTTGATTAGTAATGGGTTTGGCTTCGGGAAGCTTTTGTTTAAAAGGATCTACTTGTCGGTTGTTTTTCCAAAACCGATAGCAAACGTGAGGCCCAGAGGTATAGCCCGTCATACCTACCCATCCGATGACTTGTCCTTGGGTGACGAACTCCCCTACTTTTACTTTGCGACGTTTCATGTGGAGGTATTGGGTGCTGTAGATATTATTGTGTTTGATGGTGACGTAGTTCCCATTGCCTCGGGTATAGGAGGATTTGACCACAACACCATTGGCTGTCGCCAGAATGGGAGTCCCAACATTGGCAGCAAAGTCGGTACCACGATGAGGTTTGATTCGGTTGCCATAATAGGCAATTCTCCGCTTGAGGTTATAACGTGAGGTAACGGGGCCAAACTTTACAGGTGCTTTAAGAAATGCTCTTCTTAGATTTTTGGCTTTTTCGTCAAAATATTCTACAATTCCTTTAAGCGAGTCGGGTTGAAACTCGAAAGCATAAAATTCTTTCCCAGCATGTTGAAATATTGCAGCTTTTATACGCTCAACCCCTAATGATAAGGTATCATCGACAAATTTCTCGGTGTAAATGACTTTAAATCGGTCACCCTTATGGAGCCTGTAGAAGTCGATATTCCAAGCATAAACATCGGCCAAATAATAGGTCAACTGGTCGTTTAAACCACTGTTCATCATGGTCTCATAAAGGGAATTTTCGATCAGACCATTGCCTTCTTTTTGAACGATTTTGACAGGCTTGTCTACTTTTTTTCCATAAACACTGTCTCTGAGTTGAACAAGCGTGTAGCTGTCCACTTGAGGCTCATAGACGAATGCTTTTGGGGTGCTAATACTGTCTTTGGAATAAAAAAGACTGTAGGATTTCCCCGCTACCAGTCGGCGAACATTTACCTTATTTTTGATGGATTGAAGAATATTATATACTTCGGGATAGTCAATTCCATTGTTTTCGAGAATTGATCCAAAGGTATCTCCTCTTCTGACTTTTTTCTTTACAATTTTGTATTGATTTAGGTCAAAACCATATTTCAGTTTTTTGGGTTTGATATCGACTTTAACAACAGGTGCCTTTGTAAGCATGGGCTGATTTTTCATCTCACAGGATGAAAAAACAAAGATAATTCCAAAAAAATATAGCAATACAAAAACCTTATTCATAAACAAACGAATCTATTTTTGTTTGACACAAATTTCTTGCTTTAGAGACTGAATCACAAGGAATTTGACAAAAAGTTATGAAAGGAGTAATAAACAATCACTGGTTTTAATTGAATTGAATTTCAAAAGGAGCCACTAAGTTTTTAAACTTTTCCAAATCGACTTTGATTGAACCAATGGCCAAATCGGCTTGAAGCCGGATGGGAATTTTATTACCATCGTCTGTAATCCAAAGGGTAACACTCTCTTGTTCTCTAAAAACCCTTCCAGACTGAACATAGGGTCTGAATTTCATGCATTTGATCTTGCCCAATTTGGTATTGAGGTTTTCTATTCCCAAATACTTCATTTTAAAAACATAATTTTCATAGTCGAAAAACATATTGATGCTAAAAGTTTCATTAGGCTTTAATTTATGATCGGGATAATAGGCTCTCAAATAATAAAAGGCTGACATAAGATCTTGGGCATTGTCAGCAATTTCATAAGTACTTTTTTCATTTTTTTTTAGGTTATTAACATGGGCTAAATTTTGATGGTGGTCAAAATTGATTTCCAGATTTTTGGTATAACCCCCCTCATCTATATCACGTATAAACCAGTAGGGGAGAACCTTTTTTTCATCAAAATAGGTGTCATAATGATCTTCTACTTTAAAAAACCAACGAGCCAATCCTGTTGTGGTACCATAGCCTTTGGCATGTAGAACGGGAATACCGTTAACTGTATCATTACTGAGTTCCAAAGTGGCATAGCTAGCATTAAAAATTCCGTAATGGATTCTGAATTGAAACCATTCTCCTGCCCCAAAGGGCAGCGACGGCTTGGGAGTTACGTTTGCTGGGTCAGCTTGGGCATAGCCCAATAGGCTCAAACTGCAAATCAAAAGCAACAATAATTGTTTATTTTTTAATGGCATGCCCTACAAAATTAAATAAATGATTGAAATGCCCTTTTAATTATGGTTAGGAAAAGGTCAAAAGACAATCAAAGGCTTTGTAATTTTTGATAAATTTTGACACCTTTTACCTTACCAAGTAATTGAATGATTTCAATCTCAGAGGCAACTTTGATCCTTTTTAAGGATTTAAATTCTTTGAGTAATATCTCCTTGGTTTTGGGCCCAACACCATCCACTCCGTCCAATGGTGATTTTAGTGCTGCTTTGCTGCGGAGGTTTCGGTGGAGTGTTAAACCAAAGCGGTGGGCCTCGTTACGCAATTGCTGAATAATCTTGAGGGTCTCCGATTTTTTATCCAAATACATAGGAATGCTGTCTCCTGGGTAGTAAATTTCCTCTAGTCTTTTGGCTATGCCTATAATGGCAATTTTACCTCGAAGTCCCAATCGGTCCAAACTTTTTACGGCCGAAGAAAGCTGTCCTTTTCCTCCGTCGATTATAATTAGTTGTGGGAGCGATTGTCCCTCATCTGAGAGGCGTTTGTAGCGTCGGTGAACCACCTCTTCCATAGAGGCAAAATCATCGGGACCTTCCACAGTTTTGATTTTAAAATGACGGTAGTCTTTTTTGAAGGGCTTAGCATTTCTAAACACCACACAGGCCGCAGTTGGATTGGTACCTTGAATATTGGAATTGTCAAAACACTCGATGTGAGTGGGCTCCTCATGAAGACGCAGGTCTGTTTTCATTTGGTTCATCAAACGCTTTACATGCCGTTCGGGATCTACAATTTTCATTTGTTTAAAACGCTCCAGTCGGAAAAACTTGGCATTTCTCTGGGACAGATCGACGAGTTTCTTCTTGTCGCCTAATTTGGGGACTGTTACTTTAATTTTTGGCCCCAGATCTATTTCGAAAGGGAGATAGATTTCTTTGGATTGGGAATTGAAACGTTGACGTAATTCAACAATGGCCAAAGGCAGCATTTCGGCTTCGGTTTCTTCTAACTTTTTTTTGATCTCTACCGTATGGGATCGAATGATGGAACCAAAGGCGACTTGGAAAAAATTTACATAACCATAGCTCTCATCAGAGATGATGGAAAAGACATCCACATTGGTTATTTTGGAATTGACTACCGTAGATTTGGCTTGGTAATTTTCCAGTGACTCCAATTTTTCTTTGATTTCCTGTGCCCTTTCAAATTCCATCGCATTGGCATAATGCTCCATTTGGCTTTTGAACTGTTCCAAAGATCGACGAAAATTCCCTTTGATAATGTCTCTGATACCTGCAATATTCTGATCGTAATCTTCTTCGCTCACTTTTGCCTCACATGGAGCCATACAATTACCAATATGGTATTCCAGACAGACCTTATAGGACTGTTTTTGTATTTTTTCTTCGGAGAGGTCGAAGTTACATGTGCGAATGGGATAGATTCCCCGAATGAGCTCGAGTAAGGTATAAACTGTTTTTACATTGGGGTAGGGTCCAAAATACTCCGATCCATCTCGGATAACTTTACGGGTACTGAACACTCTGGGGAAAGGCTCTTTTTTGATACAAATCCAAGGGTAGGTCTTGTCGTCTTTTAAAAGTATATTGTAGCGGGGACAATATTTTTTGATGAGATTATTTTCCAGCAGTAAAGCATCGACTTCCGTAGACACCACGATATGCTCCATGCGGTAGATTTTCTTTACCAGAATACGGGTTTTAGCACTGTCGTGGACTTTGGTAAAATAGGAAGTCACCCGGCGTTTAAGATTTTTGGCCTTGCCCACATAAATCACCGTATCGTTTTTATCAAAATACTGGTAAACCCCTGGACCAGTGGGTAGTGTTTTGATTTGTATTGTGATGGGTGTTTTTTCCATATAACGAAGTTACGTTTTCTGATCGCATTAGAAAAAAACTACGGGAGCATTAGGATGGTCAAATATGCTTATTTTTAGAAAAAAAACCAGAGGCTTTTGAATACCAAAACAATACTGAGAAGGGAATACCGAAAGCGCAGAGATGCCCTTTCATACGCGACAGTTGAAGCACAGAGTATGGAGATTTCCAATCAATGTTTGACTTTGAACCTTTGGGGACATTCCCTCTACCACCTTTTTATGGCCGCTGAAAAGAAAAAGGAGGTGGACACCTCCCACCTGCTTTCCATTTTGCTGGGAAAAGACAAACAACCCGTCATTCCCAAGGTGGGAGAAAATCATTCTTTAGAACATTTTTTGCTGACAGATCAAACTCCTTTAAAAGAAAATCTATGGGGTATCCCCGAGCCCCAATCCGGGATTACCGTCACTCCCCAGCAAATTGACGTGGTTTTTGTTCCATTGTTGGCATTTGACAAACGAGGTCATCGGGTGGGTTATGGCAAGGGTTATTACGATCGTTTTTTAGCACAATGCCCCGAAAGTACCCTAAAAGTCGGATTGTCTTTTTTTGATCCCGTATCTAGAATCGAAGATATCAATAGGCATGATATAGCGCTGGATCATGCCGTTACTCCCCATGGAGTATATACATTTTCATAAATTTTCGTATTTTTAATTTACCCTTAATCGTACTGCCATAATGAAAACATTTGTTTCTGATCGCTTCAGATTGTTTTACTTCATAACATCTTTCTATTACTGTCCTGGAATCAAAAATCTTTGGGAGTTGAAATGGTATTTGTAACGGGAAAGATTGAAGCCGATTTTAAAAAAGCGATTGAAATGGGAGCAATTGAATTTGAACCCTTAACCAACAAACCTTGGGGACAAAAAGTCGGATATTTGAGAGATAACAATGGTTTTTTAATTGAAATCTGTACTCCGATGAATTAAAAACCAATAGAGCAATTAGCTCTTCTGTCCAAAAATTTGCTTATTGAAAAAGATCAAAATTCCGACTCCGATGCTGATGGTCGAATCGGCGATGTTAAATACATACTGGAAAAAGGTATAGCGTTCTCCGCCTACCCAAGGCATCCAATCGGGCCAATTCCAACTCACGAGCGGAAACTGTAACATATCCACCACGTGGCCCTGAAATACAGGGGCATAGCCTCCACCCTCGGGGAAGAGTGTGGCCACCTGCCCATAACTGTGGGAAAAGATCATACCGTAAAAAACGGAATCGATAATGTTGCCCAATGCTCCAGCAAAGATCAAACACAGCGCCCAACGAAAGAGATTGGAGGTCTGCTTATGGATGATGTTGTCCCACAACCAATAACCAATTCCTATGATGGCTACCAATCGAAAGACTGTCAAGACAAGTTTGGCGGTTTTTTCAGATAAAAACGGGAGTATGTCATTGAGTTTGGTTCCCATTGCCATACCTTTATTTTCGACAAATAAAAGTTTAAAAAACCCCCAATCGATAATGGCACTATTGCCGTAAAGGGAAAGCGGATAGTTCAGTTTGATAAAAAACTTAGACGCCTGATCCATCAATAGCAAGCATAAGATGATCAGTACAGCTGTTGGCAGGTTGATATTAGAGGGCTTAAACTTCAAGAGTTATTTTTGCATGTTTTTGGCCTCGATACTCAAAGTGGCGTGGGGTACCAGTAAAAGCCTTTTCTTGTTGATTAACTTTCCCGTCATACGACAAATTCCATAAGTCTTGTTTTCAATACGAATCACGGCATTTTTAAGATCGCGAATAAACTTTTCTTGACGGATAGCCAATTGTGTATTCGCTTCTTTGGACATAGTTTCAGAACCTTCCTCAAAGGCCTTAAAAGTGGGAGAGGTATCATCTGTACCATTATTACCATCATTCATGTAGGCACTTCTGAGCAGTTCTAGGTCTGCTTGAGCTTTACTGATCTTATCTTCGATTAGGGTTTTGAAATCGTCCAATTCCTCGTCTGAATATCGGGCTTTTGTTTCTTTAGCCATCTTAAATCTTTTTAATGGTTATCTGTGTTTTGATATTGTCAAATACAACTTCCGTTCCTTTGTTCATTTCAAGAGGAAAATCAATTTCCCCCCCTAGGGTTTCCGAACAAATATAATCGCTGTTCTTGTCAATTTTTTCTTTTAATTCATCGCTGGCCAAAAAGCTAATATTAATTTTATCTGTTACTTCCAGTCCAGCGTCTTTTCTGATATTTTGAATGCGATTGACCAACTCTCGGGCAATGCCTTCATCAATCAATTCTTCGGTCATAGAAATATCAAGGGCTACCGTCAATCCGTTGCCGTGAGCGACAAGCCACCCTTCAATATCCTTGGAGGTAATTTCCACCTCACTTAGGTCTAAAATAATATTTTTTTCATTAAAGGAGATATTAATTTTTCCCTCTTGTTCGAGGATCTTAATTTCATCTTCTCCAAAAGCATTGATTTTTCCAACCACTACGCCCATTTCCTTCCCGAATCGGGGGCCTAACACCTTAAAGTTAGGTTTGATCTCTTTTACCAAAATATTACTGTCATCGTCAATCAGTTTGATGGTTTTGACATTTATTTCGGAACGGATTTGCTCTTGAATTTTTTCGATTTCACTTTTTTCCTCTGGTCCGTTAACGGCAATCATCAGTGTTTGTAGCGGTTGTCGTACTTTAATTTGTTCTTTTTTACGCAGCGAAAGGGCCAATGAAGTGATATTTCGGGCTTTATTGATGCGATTTTCCAAATCCGAATCTATGGCATTGGAGTTGACTGTGGGAAAAGTTGACAAATGAACGGAGGATGATTTTGTTGTGGCTGTATTCTCCGTCAAATCCTGGTACAAACGATCGCTGTAAAAGGGAGCTACGGGGGCCGCCAACTGGGTCACTGCGATCAAGCACTCCCAAAGTGTTTGGTAGGCAGCGATTTTAT
>Ga0206677_10004304_pt1 | contig 11671 bp, 4 predicted proteins | sample M130m12015metaG_FD_155475 | JGI IMG/M metagenome (GOLD analysis project Ga0206677, IMG submission 155475) | Ammonia-oxidizing marine archaeal communities from Monterey Bay, California, United States - M1 30m 12015 | ecosystem: Environmental > Aquatic > Marine > Intertidal zone | place: USA... | reverse complement strand
ACTCGTCTTCATTTCGGTCGTATTAAGGACTGGTCGCCGTCTAACAACAAAACAAGGTCGATTGGAATTCATGGGCTACAAACAGGCTAAGCAATTGCAATGCCCAACATGCAATGAGATGGTACTGCAACATCAATTGGTGATGCATTTGATCGTTGAACACGATATGGAACCAGAAGATGCAGGTGAATTGACTGGGAAGGTCATGAGACGTACTTGGTCAGAAGAGGAATAATCAAAATGCTTCAACACAAATCTATAACAAGGGGTACATAGCTTGTTGATATCTATTTAACCTAAATCTTCTATCAAAATTGATGGTTGCTGAATGTTCAACCTCTCTTCCTCCAAAGAATCCATAAACGCATCCTATGCCTATGTTCTGAGCCTCTATCCATCTTGAATTTATATTATCTATCATCCAAATTTCTCCGTTTGTGGTTCGAATTCTTATTTGATAATCAATTGAACCCACTGCGTTAGGTGTAGGTTCAGAAATAATCTCTCCAATTATATCGAATCCATTTTCTATAAAACCGTCATTTAACAAGATATTTTCTAAATAAGGAACACAACCAGTCCTGTAAAGACAATTACGACATGAATCGGTTGAAGGGTTCGCAAGTAGTTGAGAAATCTGCTCAATACTTTGACTGCTTGCTAAAGTTTCATTCACGGCGTGAATAATCTCTCGAATATTTTGTAGCAACTCGATACTCCCTTCTGTTGCAACCTCAAATCTCCCCTCTGAACCATCAAGCAGTAGGGATAAGTCAGAGAGCGATAGGGATATCGAATGTCGAAAAAGAACCGTCTGAACCCACATTTGCCCGTATAATTTTATTTGTGTCACATAAGATTCTTTGAGCTCCAAAGTTCCAGAGTCATAGATACTTCCAGTCTTATAATCAATAATATTGTATCTACCATTGTCCGTTTCTTCGATGAGATCTACTTGCCCTTTTAGGTGGAAAATAGGTGCTGAGTCCTCGTTTAGATTAGCATCCCAATAATCATTCAAATCCCATACATCTATCTCAGCACCAATCAATCTATGGTAATACGATGAAGAGCCATCATTATTCGGCAACGGTATGTTATTGCCAACATTGGAATTAATTGCAACTGCTGAAGATAGAGCCTCCCAGCACCTATCGTAACCTTCGTGTTGATTCAGAGGGATTAGGTTTTGATTTAAGGGATTGGAAATTAAATTACACTCTTCTTCAGAGACTAGTTGTTCAAGGATGGAATTCGCGAATCCAATGCTCCACGCTTCTGAGTTATTCGAAAAAGTGTTTCTTCTTGCGGCCTCCAACAGTTTGTGAATAACAGTGCCAATAACCGCATTTGGGTGAAGACCAACTCCCCGCCGAGTTCTTCCTCTGTTGGGTGACGTTTCGTGAATTACCTTCAACCTACAACCATTTGATATCTCATGCGCAAAACTTGGGCCAATATAATTAAATTGAAGTAGATGGTTTTCCCATGGTAAGAACACCTAATTCACCAACCCATGCAAAGACCAACTTGGCCGGTGGTTTGCATTGAAAGTGTCAACAAATCGAATATTCTCGTTCGGGATACCGTCTTGCATTGCAGAAAATCTCGCATTTTGAATAATCGGTGCTATTTGACTGGTTCCGCTTCGGTAAGACCACAATGGGTGTATCAAGATGTACGCAATGCTATTGCTTTCATCGTAAACACCCGGCAAGTCACCGTAGCTCCTTTCAACCACATTTATTCCTCCAGCATTTGCCAATCTTGTTGATAGAACCAACAATTCATCGAGAAAAAGCCTTTGATAATCGTTATGTAAAAGCGTAGATAGATGTGATTCGAGACAGTTGCTTTGATCAGCAAATAACATTTCGTCTGGATTGCCAAGCATCTTTAGCAAATCAAGACCTAATCTCCAATCCATTAACCCATGCTCACCCTGATTAGAATAATACCTAATGCAATCCGTACATGACGATTGACACGTAGAGCGATGGTTTTCGCTCATAATCAATCTCAACCACGACCACTCTCCCGTTTCTGGTTCATGTCCATTAACAACCCGCAGAATGTCCCCCATCTGATTTTCTAATGCCATAGCAAAACCTGCCCCGTTAGGATCTCGATCTGAAAGAATAATTCGACCAACTCTGAACGGGTGCGTTCCAATTGGAGCAAGGTTAACTATCTCCAATTCAGCAGGGTCGATGTCCAGCTCATCACAGATTGCCGCTCGTAAAATGTACGCTGCAGAGCGATATGCTGCTTTTATGCCAGGCCTTTCTCTTGAATTTAGGTAGGGGTTGAGATTCATGAATTGACGTACACCATTGGGATAAACCCAGAAGACATCTGTTACTTTGGGGGAAACAAGTGCAACGTCATGGAGAGTCGAGTCTTCATGGTTGAGTGTTGGAGCCTCAGGGCCATAGTGCCTAATTCTATTCTGGTTGCCTTGATATTCATCCATATTTTCAATCACCGATGCTTCAAGCCACTGATGCTGTAAAGCACTCTGTAATGCAGTATTATCGTCAGCCTCTAGAACATGTCTGAAAGTGAATCCCTCACCAGAGTTGTCGTTCATTAAATATACGATACCTCCATCATCACCAGTCTCGACATTCAATCTGCAACCTAGAAGAACAGAACCCTCAGTGGCTGCGCTATGATGATACATCAGAGAGGTTGAAGATCGCCCACTGTCTTGTTGCCAAGCATCATTGTCCAATCGATGCAAAATTGACCGGAAACCAGCAGGCTTCACAGCTAGATAAGTCCGAACATTTTCAGAGATTGGAACGTTATTAGGAACTTCGTCGATATTCCCTACGTGGAGGAGAGCGTTTGTGTGAGTATCTATTGTTAACTCGTCTCTCCAGGTATATGGTAAATCGACTTCTCTTGCACCTTGAGACCTTTGGCCATTATTTGTAAGATGAATAGTATTTGTAAGTCCAATCGCTAGATGCTTTTGCTTGTCCTTCACGGTCATTGTCCCAGGTGCAAACATAGTGATAGCTTGCTCAATTGTACGATCAATACTCGAAACTCTGCGTTTGGCAGTAGCGTGGTATAGACTTCTCTGCTCAGTTGGAGCATTTGCCATTGGCAGTACTCCATTTTCAGCAAGTGTGCGTGCTAAGGGGTCTTCGTCACGAGAGGTGTTTCGATTTGCAGATTGGAAATCCATTACCGAATGCAAGACAGTTAGAATCTGTTGATAGAGTCGGTCATCAGTGGCATAATCAATCAAATCTTGCACTGTCCAATCAACAAATTCCTCTAGCCCATGATGTAATGCAGTGGCGATTGGCCGTACATTTTGTTCAATCAAAAGCCAGTTACGCACATCAACTGCGTTCTCGGTTGGATTTCCATTAACATCAAGAAAAGAGACACAGTGACCAAATTCTCCGTGTACATCTGGTGGAATTAAAATCAATTGATATTCGCGCCCGAGTATACTTTCTTGTCTAAACGCATGCCGTAAACATTCTTTGGCGAATACCCTTCGGGCAATTCTGACTTGATTCATTGTTAAGATTGGGGAAGGACATACATCCCCGGTGATTCTTTCAGGGTGCCTGTAATAATGAGCATCATGCGAACTATCATTGCACGCTGTCCTCGCTTCACTAAAGGCTTGCCCCCTGCGGCCAGCCCTCCCCACTCGTTGTTGGTAGTTGAATCGTTGTGGCGGCATATTTGAGAGATACACAGAAGAAAGGCTGCCCAAGTCTACACCAACCTCGACAGTTGTTGTAACAGATAAAATATCTATCTCATTGATGATGCTTTGCTGCTCCTCCTCGGTGGTAAGAATACCTCTGAATTTTCTCTGCCTTGTACCATAGTCATCGGTTTGGCCTGTAAGTTCTTCAATTCGAATTGGAAGCCTGTGCAGATTTCCTTCTAGCACTCTCCGGCCTAATTGATTACGTTCTGATAACCAGTTGGAGGTGACTAAATTCGATTCTTCAGCGACATCTAGCTGCTCGTAACATTGAGTACATGTCATGTGGTACTGTGCGTGTTGAAGATAATGTGGCTTTTGACATCGACTACAAAGAACTACTTCTTCATCCACAGCGAGCCTGATGTTCAACCTGTTAGTATTTACAAAATATTCAGCAGTAAACGCTTGGTAAGCAGTTTGCATCAGCGATGAGGTTGCTTGGATTCTTTCCCTGCCAATGACATTGCGAAACAAGGTTTGTTCTGGACTCATATCCTCTAGGCAATTTATGTGTATACCTCTATTCGCAAGACTTCTAGCCACACCAGTAAAGAACCCTCTACCTCTTGAAGGGTTGAAGTTTATTTGCTGTTGATTCCATTGATTATCATATGGATTATTCGGCCTGTGATATCTTCTCCTTCTCAAAAGAAATTCCAGATAACCCATGATGATTGAATGCAAGATATTGCTATCTATACCCAACTCCACTGCCGAGTTGGAAAGTGCCGTAGGATTGACACACGGCAATTCAAACCAACCAAGACCAGCCGAATAGATTGTGTTTCTTCCAGAAAGAAGGGCATTGTTGAGGTCTTCTCGAAGTAGGCTCACCATCGGGTGCTGTGCACCATTTGGAGCCACTTGATTCCAACCTTGCTCGTGACCCAATGGAGGATCATTGTTTAGATTATTCAAAACCGCTAGCCATGATTCGATATTTGAATCAGCAGTAGGGATTGGTTCAGTAGCATCGGGTGAATAACCCGCAGGATTCATCCCCAGAAGTAGAAGTTGTTTTGCAAGAGGCGGTAAGCGAGCCATCCCTGCAGAAATTTGTGGTGGGAAAATCGGTTTCGTGTACGTATACAGGGGGTTCATACCTGATCCAGCAGAATTCATGCATTCCTCAAGAGGGTAAATCAATCGATTCGGAGTTGTTGATGCTTCTCCTCTGTCAAGGATAACATCTGCGAAATCTTCTGGAACTGTTCCGCTTGTAATTACTGCTTCTAGATCATCAATCAAATCTCCAGGGAACAATTTCGGCAAAGTGCCGCCACCAGTGGAGTAATCAATCAAAAACTGAGTTGAGCCATCATCAAGTTCGTCATTACTCAAAATCCGTTGGACAACTGCAGGTTCTGTAATCGTTAAATCACGTGCCCTTGAAATCACTGATGAAGAGATTGATAACTCTCTGTGGCGAGTTGCGACATTGAATCCCAAACGTGCGGCTCTATCTCTTGAATCTGAGAAAGCGATGAGTTTCCTTGAAGGGTTTTCTGGTAAACCAACAAACAATGAACGTATGTTGAGGTTGCTCAACTCTTCTGGACTGGTTCTAAATCCACGCATTGGGGATTTTCTTCCCATGCCTGTCATTGCTTGAAATGACCTTTTATCACCGCAACACGGACAGCCTGTAGGTGTAGCAGGTAAACGCTTCATCACGTTCTCTGAATCACTTCCGATACCATAATCGGCATCAACCATTCCTTCGCCGAGATTACCATCAGAATCAATTATGACGTGATTTACAATGCGTGGTGAATATCCTCGGATGGAGAAGCCTCCCGCTTCTAATTCACCAGAATTGAGTTCAACCAACGGCCAACCTCCATTATCATTAGGGGGGCCAAGAACTCGCATTACTTCACCCGAGTGTGGATTCAAGCGACAAGGTTCCCATATGTACGTCCCTCTGTAAGTATTTGGAGACCCATATATGCCCATATTACCTTCATTCGCTTCTTCATGAAGTTGTGAGGATCCTAGTGGCCAAAAGATAGCAAAATCAAGATGGTTCTGGGATTCAACCCGTGGGGGAAGAGCTTGTGCTCTTGTATCATCAGGTGAAGGGTCGGATTCTGTTAATGTAAATCGCCATGCAGTTTCGACTTCGGTTGGGCGACTTCGAAAACCAGCAAAGAAAACGTCACCACATGATTCACAATAGAGCATTTCCATTGTTCTGTACTCGTTGTCTCCAATTGATACAAATCCGCTTCCAGATGGGTATATTCTACCAACTTTTCGACTTGAATTAAATTCAGGATTCACTAAGTTTTGAGAATATTGAACGTCAACTCCAACATTTGGGTCTGCGATAGCAGACAAACCAGGAACATTCCTTAGCATAGTGTGAATACGACTTCTCGCCACACCTTCTCCTAGACTGTAGTTCTCGAGTTCCGAACGAGCCATCATCAGTCCTCGTACTGCCATCCAAGCGGGAGACGAGATTTTTGAAACGCCCTCAAGTGGTTGATTGAGACCAAAGAACGCCTCAGAGAGGCGCCAAATTGAAACAGGTCTTTGTCGAAAACCGGATTGGATCTCCTCTTGACAAAGCGCGTTAAGATTGGGTGTATATCGCAACCTATTTTCAATTAGGTGCAATAGCCTTTGACCTGTGTTTTCTCCAATGCATTCAAACCGCTCTATTAAGACCGACAAACCTGCTTCTCCACCACCTGATTCCGCAAATTCGATGAATGGTTCTGGGTTAACTGGCAAGTTTGCGAGATTTAACTGTTGAAGTGCGGGGTTTATGCCATCAATGTGTGTAATTGAACCTCTTTCCACATGAAAACCAGGCTGATTTAGATCATGATTCTCCTCAAATGAAACGCCAAAAAATTGCGTCAAAAAGGTGGCTTCATCTCCCCCATCCAATGAAGCACTTGAAGCTAAAATCCTTAATCGATCATGATAAATCTGACCAGGAAGTAAATTGAGTCGATTGAGAATGACTCTTAGTGACAAGGCTGTCTCTGTGCCACCAGAACCTCTGTAAAGGTGAAGTTCATCAAGAACAAGATGGAATCTAGCATTTGGATTGGCGAGATACTCTAACGTTTGGGAAAAAATGTTTTCATCTTGCGTGTTGGTACGAGCAGCAAGTACTTGGAGTTGGGCTAAGTTTGTCACGAGTAAATCTGGAACTGTGCTTTGAATATCCCAGCGAATTCTTTGTTCACACCCCCATGGATTTTGAACAATGAAACCATCTTCAGGATCACGACCTTGTGCTGCATCATGGCCACTCAAATACGCACCTAATTCAGGATTCGTTCCCGTAAATGAATTGTACATTTCCTCAAATGGGATTTCAATCTTGCTTCGTATTTGTGCTGCGATTCCCAGCTCCCCGTTGTATTGGGTATCTAATTTGTTGCGAGATCCGACATCAGTGGTCCCGCCAATGGTAGATGAATTGTACCTTGCAAATCGAGGAGTATGCCCCCCACATCGTTCTTGATAAAATTGATGCATTTCCATCGAATCAAGAGCATAGCGGAGTCGTCGCATTTGATCGTCAACCAAAGCATTGAGAGGATATATCATCAATGCTCTTAGCCCAGGTTGACGAGTACTGCCTTCAATGTGTTGATGACTGGGGATGTATGGGCTGTTTCCTTCTTCTTCTTGCTCATCCCACCAATTCCGGATTGGAAGATCTAATTCAGGGTTGTGTAAACCTTCGACTACGGGATCTGAAGTCCTAACGTACCTCATCGTACCCCCCCGCCACCAATCGTTTCTATGTGGCTGTTCCTCTGGAGCAACCCCTAGGTTTGTGTAGGCTTCATACAATTCACTCACAAGATGATAAAATAAAGGCATCAGGAATGCTTCCGTTTTTCCAGACCCTGTTGGAGAAGTGATGACACAATGCCTTCCTGAAATCGCTTCGGCGAGCATTCTTGTTTGATGTTCGTACAATGTTGCAGATTCTATCGATTGGAGGCCATGAAACATTCCAATTTCCATCATTTCTTGAAACAAATTTGAAACAATGGGATCTGCATTGTTCTGAAGCAAAAACTCGCTCAAATCAGAGGGCCTCAATCCAGAGGATCTAAATGCCGGGAGGACTTCTACAAAAGGAACCTGATACAATTCATCTGTGGTTCTCAAGAGATTATTCCTCTCTTCATTGACCTCTCTCCAACATGTACCAAAAGCGGTATCTAGGTAAACAAGGATATCTTCAATGGACCTTGAGAAGTTCCCTAGAGGGTCACTCATTTTCGTCACCTACAAGTGTTGCTTCTCTGAACAAGTTCATGAAGGATTCGTCAATTCCAGATAGAATCCTAGAAGAAATCGGCCTTTCACCCTTGATACTTAATTCACCGTATTCAATTTCCTTCATACCTGCAATGTGGAGAGAAATTTCAATTTTAATAGGTAGCAAGAGATGACTAGGCAGGTGGAGTCTTGAATCACTGTCCCAATGGAACGGATTAACTCCTGCCCGCTCATTAACATAGAGTTTGGCTCTTCTTCTGTCATCCAAAGTGTTGAGATTCACTGCCTCAAATCGATTGCTTGAAGTTTTCCGAACTAATTGCCACGACCGATAAGCACCGTCTCCTGAAAGAACCAACTCTGTTTCTAGTCTTTGATTACTCCCTTCCACATTACGCATAGTTTGCGTTTGAATGTTGAATCGTTGTGTTTGAAAGCCCGGACGATTGGCTAATGGATTCAGTGTTGATACTTCCATCCAACGAAGATTGTTGAACCATTCGGATTGCGTTATTTCGCTGTACAGCAAACGATGCGAGGATATATTTGAATCTGGCATTCCAGTAAGTTGCTTCAAATCGCCATCCATTAGATTAAAATCATCTTCAGATATGAAAAGCAGCTCGAGTTCCAAGCCATCGATTAACTCGAGTCGCTCGAATTCAATTCCTAACCGCTGGGTCAACAATTCCCGTAGTGAAGGGCCTGTCGCTCCACACAAAACCAACATATTGTCCGTGGTCCGAATCATATGACGAGGTCTCACCCTAATCCTATCTGCATCAGTCTCAATCTGATTGAATGAATTTAATAGTCCCAAAATCTCCTTTACCCTAGCATCTGTTAAGTTGTACGAATCGATCATCTCCCGAATAATTGTGCGTCGGTATGCGCCATTCGCAAAATCACCTGGTTGAATTCGAGCAGTAAGTCGATCTAGTTCATTCGTCAACATTTCAACACCTCATGGGCCAATGAACCCACAGACTGGATTCATACATCTATAATTCGCTGAATTGCTCCGACATCGACGACATCTACCAATTCCTGAGCAACAATTTGGACAAGGAAATGAGGTTGCCCCAGTATCTTGCAAAGGGACTCCGCAAGAGGTACAATTGCTAACTCGATTATAGTCTTGCTGTGATACATTAAGGGTTTCATTTGTAGTTCTAGTTTCAGGTTCTGGTGTAGATTCTTGTGCAGGTTTCGGCTCGGGTTCCAGTTCAGGTTCTAGTTCCGGTTCTGGTGATGGTTCTTGTGCAGGTTCCAGCTTGGGTTCGGGTTCCGGTTCCGGTTCTGGTGATGGTTCTTGTGCAGGTTCCGGCTCAGATTCGGGTTCAGGTACTGATTCAGGCAAGGGTTCTGGTTGAGGTTCAGGTATTGATTCAGGCTCTACAGGCTGTTGTGAATTTTTCTGCGAATCTTCCCAATCCGCGCGTGAGATGGGATTGCATGCTGCCAGATTACGATAGAATGAAAGGTTGTATTCTGGGATCACAATCTCTTGGTTTGCTATATCTTGAGCGCCATGAAGTTGCCAGTGATCTACTTCGTTAACGAGATAAAATGTTTTGGTAGTCGGCAACTCATCGTATCTAGCACGGTATATGATCTTCACTCGAATCATTCCACTTTGTTCTTCGGGACTCAAATCATCCCTAATGTTCAACGGCCAAATCGTTCGTCTGTTTTCAAACCGATGCACTGGTATTTCTCTCAAACAAGAATTCCCATTTTCGTTCTCACTTTCTACCAATTGTAAGAATGAAATATCTTCAGCAAATCCTTGAACCAACAACAGCGAGGGGGGGTATTGAATGAGATATCTGTTATCATGCCCCCCACTTATTTTGAATCCACCGTCTAATTTCAGTCTTGTCCGACCGCTTTGCCTCTGTTCTGATATCAATTCATTGTATTCTCTAGACCCTAACGGAAAGTTGAACTTATCCGTCAAATTATTGTTTATATCTGAGCGAAGAGCTGGTACGAAAAATTCAATTTTTTGGGACGCTCTGTCTTCTGGGTCGTACCCGTACATACCATGCGAATCCATAACAAATCGGGCTCTATTGTTCGTTCGTAAAACATCTCTAAATGTGGCAATTTGGTACTCAGACTCGTTTTCGATATTATCTGATTCGCCAGCCAGCAAAAAGTCTCTAGACTCAAGAGTAACTTGTTGGTCACTAATTGCAACTTGTGAATTTTGAAACCTGAACTGGTGCCCGTGAAGGTCCAATGTTTGCCCCGGTTCTGGTCTTGGTCCGCTAACATAATGCAACCTGAGGTACAAGTACTGCGCTTGGAATTCTTTTGGTTCTACATTTGGACTGTACATATATGGCATCACTTGCAATCTGGTTATATTTTCAATCTCATGTTGTGGTGCTACACGGTTTCCAGCAGCACGTATTTCGTCCTGACAATTTTCCCAAAGGTCAATTGCGTAGTTGCGAAAATCTAGAAGTTGTCTCTTCCTAATCAAGGTTTGATTCTGCCCTCTGAATTGTGAAATCGAATTGATAACTCTCTGATTTAGTGCCTCTGTGTTTGGCCGAACCGTCACAGGGAGTTCAGAAAGAACCCTAAGCATTGCGGCCCTATCAGTATCTCGGAACCTCGAATGAAGACTAACAGGATCTAGAATCCAACCCGTCTTGCGAGCAAAGCGCCCTGGGTAAATGACCTGATTCGCAGACCAATCAGACAAAACATACCAAGGCGAGTGACGAACTCTTTCTCCGTTTCTCTGATACTCTATGATTACCGGAGCAACGTAGTGCCATCGCCAACTACCTCTCCTCACGTTTCCGAAGAAGAGTCGTCTGTAGTGTCCCTCAAGGCCATTTGATGCGTTCCCTCTTATTGAGCGTCGTTCACTCTCTGGAATTTGCATAACTTCCATTAGAATATCCACTATCGGATCAAATCGAGCATTGCCCACGCGAACAGTATTCATGCATGTTGCAAGAATTGTTAGCGCAAGGTGACTTGTCCATGGCGGTGGTTGGTTGGGAAAGGTGAAGAATTCGTTGTCGGAATTTAGTCCGTTTTGCGCCTCGAAGACTTTACGTAATTTCCATGCATTCATGAAGATATTCTGAGGATAAAGTGGCCAACCATTTTCTCTTTTCTCAGTCGTATGGCAAAGGATTTCCATCCCTTCATAACCAGTATCTTCGTTGCAAAGAGCCCAAAGAAAATCTTCGAGAGCATCTCCTCGTGTCTCCTGAAAATCGGGGTGCGAAAAGATTTGGTTGAGTACATCACGTGTAACACAAAAAAGGATATTCTGCCCTGGATTTGCCAAAAAATGAGCGCAAAGAGCATCATTCCATTCCCTAAGAGTTCCCACATTTTAACAACTGAAACTATCCTTATTGAACGTTCTCATGTAAGGGATTAGAGGTTTAGTTACGGAAATGTTCCAAAGCCTCAAAACCCTGCCTCTAAACCGATATGTCATGGAGGCAGACCAAGAGGTCGTGGCTGCGTGGGATTCCCTGCGAGAGCACTGGTTGATTCCAACAACTGGTAAAAAGGCCCCGAAGAACTTGTTTTACAACTTTCTTCGACTTTCAATCGTGCCTCTTTTCCGCTTTATGATTCGATTAAGAGTTCGTGGAGATTCAAACATTCCACGTAAAGGCTCAGTCATTCTTGCAG
>Ga0206677_10004298_pt1 | contig 11678 bp, 9 predicted proteins | sample M130m12015metaG_FD_155475 | JGI IMG/M metagenome (GOLD analysis project Ga0206677, IMG submission 155475) | Ammonia-oxidizing marine archaeal communities from Monterey Bay, California, United States - M1 30m 12015 | ecosystem: Environmental > Aquatic > Marine > Intertidal zone | place: USA... | reverse complement strand
TGAAGCGTTGAGCCGGCCGAATTTTCATGCGGTCAGTGCACCAACGGAATTGACGGACTGGAGTCGGATAACCTCGCCCGATTACATTGCTCCAGAACGTTTGTTCATGCTCAGGAACAAGTTCAATGACTTCAACCGGCAGCGCCCTGTCTTGGATGTAAAGGTGCAATCGCTCGATGAACTTGTGAACATGGTCGATGACCGGTGGGGCTTCAACTAGCGTATTCACACATGTGATATAGACTCGCTTCTGATTGCGGATTGGAGGGGGTAATTGCTCCATCGTTTCGAGTAAATGCATTGTGAGTGCGGTGCTGTCTTTCCCGCCAGACAGCCCCAAGATCCACGGGATGTCGCCCGTGTCACGGTAGAGTGATGCAAGGTCGACCATACATTGCCCATGAGGCGTTCACCCTATATGATTAACGACCCCGAGAGATGGTCAAACCTCTTCGGCGACAGGCTAAATAAATAGACGGTTGCTTAAGGACCATGGCGGATTTGACTTCTCTCGAGTTGAAGAGAAGTTATCGGAGAACGTCAGTACAATCCCTCATGGCTGATTTTTTTGTCCCGTGCCTGAGAAACGCAATACAATACGATCGCATAGCAGGTTATTTCAGCGCAAGTCTATTTTCTGCTGCAGCCCACGGATTCTCAAAATTTGTCAATCAATCAGGTGCAAAGTACAGACTCATTGTTGGAGCAAAACTTGTGGAAGATGAAAAAGATATAATTTTTTCAGATGACCTTGAAACATTAGTTCAAACCCAATTTCTATTGGACATCATTGAGTTAGATCATGGGCCAATTAGTCCCTACAAACGGCATCGTTTGCAAAACCTTTCCTATCTGCTCGCCGAAGGAATTCTTGAACTGAAGATTGCTGTTAGAATAAACGAAAAAGGCCGAGTTTTATCACATCGAGAGGCAGAATTTCATGAGAAAGGAGGTGTCTTTACTGATAGTGAAGGCCAGAAGGTGTTCTTTGATGGGTCCGTCAATGAATCAAATCGCGGATGGCAGAAAAATCAAGAAAAAATATCTGTGTTCACGAGTTGGTGGGGAGATGACAATAATGCCCGTATTCAAGAACAAGATTCCGACTTCGAAGATTATTGGAACTCGCATGGGCGGAATGAATATTTGGAAGTCGCAGTCTATGATCTTCCATCAGAATCCGCCGAGAAAATCATAGAACTATTCCCTCCAATGAAACCAGATGGCTCAGGGAATGATGGAGTGGATGATGAACCAGAGGTTGCAGAGGAACAGGATAATCGGTGGAGTCATCAATCCGAAGCAATTGATTGGTTCACTTCTGAGGAAATTAATGGTGTGGGAATTTTTGAGATGGCAACGGGATCTGGAAAAACTCGAACTGCAATTGGATGTATGCGCGTTATGCTAGCTATGAACTCCATTGACCGCGTAATTGTTACTGTGCCAAATAGTCTTTTGAGACAATGGAAAGGCGAACTTAGAGAACATATTCCCCGTCAAGATCTAAAAGCCTTGTATGAATACTCTTCGAAAACGAGACAACATCTTGATTTCAAAAGATCTAAAACTGGGTCGTTTCTAATCGTAACGCATTCGATGCTTCCGAGGCTCCTTGAATCCGCCTCCACATGGAATTCCAGCTTATTAGATCGAACCCTTCTCGTTGTTGATGAAATGCATAATGTGGGAGCGGGTCGATTCCGTGCTGAAGAAGAAGAGGAAGAAGTAATTAGTCTCGATAATAGAGAATCAGATTTCCTTAGATTTGGCTATCGGTTAGGTCTGAGTGCAACGCCATGGAGCGATCATGATTATGAGAATGTGAGAAATTCATTCCTGGTCAATTCGTTCACAAGGTATGCAGACTCGCTTGACGTTCTCTTCGCTGATGAGGATTGGATTGAAGGACTAAGAACCAAGAACCATGTATTTTATTTTGGTCTAGAAGATGGAATCAAAAAAGGAATTCTTGCAGAGTTTGATTACATTCCACTCGATTATACTCCAAGCGCACAAGAAATTGAGAAATTTAACAAATTAGTAAGGTCAGCATTTGGCACTGATGACAAAGGAAAAACCAATCCTCTCGGAGCCATTAGAGCAGCCTCAGTTTTCAAAGGATCAAGAAACAAAATACCCGTATTTATGAAATGGTTAGCAAAGGAACGTGTTGAATTGACAAGAAGCCTCATATTTGTCGAGGATACTGCCTTCGGAGAGGAGTTGATGGAGAAATTAAATAAAGCAGGTTACATCAATTTCTCGAAGTTTTTTCAGGGTGATGATGATTGGAACCTCAATCATTTCGCAAATGGGAAATTGGATTATCTTGTCTCATGCCACAGAATTTCAGAAGGTATTGATATCCAAACAGTGAAACAAGTAGTTCTTTTCAGTTCTGCTACGGCCAGATTAGAGACGATTCAACGCATAGGTCGAGCGTTGCGTCGAGGAAAAACAAGAAAGAGAGCAACGATTATAGATTTCATATTTGATAATCCCAATTCATCAACTAATCCAGATGTGAGGAGAAAAGAATGGTTGATGTCGTTAGCGAAAGAGAGGAACCCAACATGAAAGATCCGAAACAAAAACTAATGTCTCTCATTAGAGACTCAGCGGAGAAGAAAGGTTGCTCCAAAACCCAAGTGAGTCAAATTCTTGCTTTGGTTGAAAACACGATGTCAGATGGGATTCCAGATATTGAAGAACTTCAGCGAATATTGAAATCAATAGGCGGGGTGGAAAAATGAGCGCTTTGGACATACGAATAGATTCGCTTCATTGGAAAAATATTCGCTCATTCGATTCACTTGATGTACCTAACAGAAACGGCAATCAATACATCAACTTTCCAACAAAAAAGACACTATTCTTTCAGATGCCAAATGGTACCGGGAAAACGACAACACTCCACTTGATTCGAAATATCCTGTCGGGACAACTACCTTCCGATTTCAGTGAATGGCGGCGGTCGATTGGCGATGAAACCGAAGAATCATTCCTGGACACACCCTCGGAATTCGAGTTGCGCCTAACCATCAACGGAGAGGCCTATGGTTTCAAGTTGCATCTGAATCACAATACAAATGAAGCTCATTTTTCTACCACCACGCCAAAAGGAATTCGCCAAGATTGGGCGCCTCCGATTGCCTTTCAAAAAGCATTTTTAAATCGACCCGATCTTGTGCAGCTGTTCGTCTTCGATGCGGAAACTGCACGGCATATTACAAAACGTACTGATGAAAAACTACTCCAGCAAGCTATACGACAGTTTGGTGGATTCTCAACGGTTTACGACTTAGTTGGCGAGAAATCAGCTCATGGTTCGTTCAGTGGAGGGCGATACGGGACTCTCAAGGATGTCATCAAGAAGGAATTGGGGAAATTAACTGAAACCGGAGGCGGGAAGGTGAAAGGTTGGGCGAACGCTAGAATTGAAGTCGAGGAGTCTCGCAAGATTCTTTCTGCAAAGGCTACAAAAACAGAACGCGACATAAAAAAGCTTCAAGTAAAAAAGGAGGATATAGAAACCAAAATCGCTGAGATCGATGAAAACTACGCTGGATTGTCCGATCAAGCCACGACTCTAAAGAATTCAATTGATGTGATTTCCCGAAGAAAAACAGAAAGTTCAATGAAATTACTTCAACTCCTCATGCAACCAATTCATAATTTTATTCCAGAATGGGATCATGTAAAATCCTTCCACCGACGTCATTCAGACTGGAATCTCCCCGCAGATATCGGACGCGGTTGGATTTCAAGACTTACCGAAGAAAAGGTGTGTATCTGTGGGAGAATCATGGATGACGAGCATCGCAAGCACATCGAATCTAACATTGATGAATATTTAGATGAAGGGAAAAATAATGAAGTATCATCCATGCAGGGAGAATTCCAATCGATTGGAAAATCGAATGGTAGTGAGGTTCTGCTTGCTGTCGAAGAGCTTCAAGATATATCCGAAAAATTACAGGAATCCCAGGAACTTTGGGAGACTAAATTTGATTCAGAATCTTCAAAAGAAATTGTCGAAGAGAGGAAAAGATTGGCTGGTCGTTTGGCAGATTTAATTATCGAGTTGGATTCTGCAGAATACATTCACAAATGCCTCACAACAACAAATTATGAATGGCTTCGAGGCCAAGGGCGTACTGAAGGCCTAGTTAAGGGCGGATTGCCGACAACTTCGATCAGTGAGATAAAAAAAGTCAACAATTTAAAGATTCTAGAAGATATAGAAAAGAATTTGATCTCACTCATCAATAAATCAGAGGGTAACTCTGCATTGTGGGAAGCATTCCAACTTACACAAGAAATTATTGGTGAATCGTTAGAAGAACTGAGTCAACAATTGCGCGTGGCGCTCTCAATCAAAGCAACGAAGTCCTGGCGATCAATGCCTGCTGCGGGGGCCGACAAAGGTCTGAGATTGGAAATTCAATCTGATGGAATGAAGTTTTTCAGAGGGAACAATACCAAACCTGTCGGCGTAAGTGGTGCACAGTCTGTAAGTGCTTGCTATAGTGTTGCTAGTGCGATTTCATCGCTTGGTGATATCAACATTCCACTGATTTGTGACACTCCATTTGCTGGTTTTGATGAAGGTATGGTTCCGAAATGGTATGATAGTATTTCATCTACCTTCCCTCAAGTCATTGTATTGCTAAATACGCTTGAGAAAAGAGCACTCGTTGAGGGTGCTTGGAAAAATCGAGCAGAAAATGAATATCATTGTACGATTCACCAAACAGGCGAGGCTAGTGATGGTGGAAGGAAATTCCAACTTTCAGAGGATATGGAATTGTTCCTTAATCTTCGAAGTGCTGGTGATGAAAAGGAGGATTTGCAATGACGTTTGTTCTTTCACATGATGCGAGAAAGTTTTTCCAGAGAATCGGAATTTCAAGTGCGCAAGGCGATCGGAAATCAACAACAGGTTACTTCGATACGATGTTTGATGCGTTTTGGATGTGCGCTCAGGTCGGAATGGTTCACGATCGTTACACGCCCCCTCCATCGGGAACGCCTCAAATTGTAGCAGTTTTTGCAGGAAAATCCGTTCAATTTATTCATACAATTCGTGGTGTGACTTTTTTTAAGCATGCAAAGAAGCGGGGATTACTTGAGGCAAAAGAAGGCGTAATCACTGAAATGGAGCAATTCTTTTCTGAACATCCAAAAGGTATGGGTCCGAAAGGTTTTGAGGTCATGAATGCTTATGCTCACGGTGGCTTTAACGTTATTTTCGAAAGGATGGGTCAAGATTGTTTTGAGATGTCTACATTTTTGTTAGAGTATGCTGAATTAACTGGGGCGATGAGTTGAGCAAGTTTTCGAAGCGCCCAACTGAACTTTCTCCTATGCAACTAAAAAAGGCAAGAAAAAAACTTGCCTCTATTGTAGCAAGTCTTCGTGCTCAGAATCAATCTGAATCTGAATTGTACAGGAAAGCGAAGCATTGGATTGACGTCGAGTCTAAGTCTCACTGGGATAAAATGGATCTTGGGGAGGATGTTTCAGAACTTGTAAAAGCAATTGGGACATCAGCAGCAGAAATTGTGTGGGAATATAACACGATGAAATGATAGTTTGAGGTGTTAATTATGAATTTTATTTGGCCAATAGATGATCAATGGAATCATTGCAATGTTCGCTCTGTCCTTCAACGACCTGATATTGAACCCTATTGGACTGAACTCTATTGTGCAATTAACGGAATAATTTGGGATGATTTGATCAATCTCCATAACCATGAATACAATGATCGTATGAGTATGAGCGTTGCAATTTCTGAAAGAATCGATAATGAACTCACAGAAATTGGTGCTGAAGCAGAAGTTCCAATTTTTTCTAAAAAATTGGTTAGCAGCAGAGATGACCGGTATAGGATTTGGAAAAAGTTAGGGCCAATAGCAATCGATTATTCATTTGGACATCCAGATGGGCTAAGATGGAAGCTCAATAGGCTTGCAACTGCGATTATTCCCAATCAGCATTCGATGGAAAACCAGTGTCAATTGGGTGTTCTGATCGTTGCAACTGAATCCTTGAGAAAAGCTGCGAAATTTGATGCGAAGGCAAACTGGGAAACTGCGATTGAGGATTTGAATATCATGGCAGCACAATTGCAAGCACCGATTTTCATATTGGGCTTGAAAAATCCAGAAACATTCACCATGATCGATTATGGTAGGGGGAAGAAACCCCGCTCCCATGTCAAAAAGTTAGTCTGATTTTTTTGGTTTATATCGTCCTGCTTTGTTGAGCCAGGCATTCGATCGAAGGAACTTGATGAGAATATCTTCAATTCGAGTGCGGTCGTCGGGGTCATCTGAATAGAACAACATTCCATACTCTATGATGTCCTCAAGAAACCATTTTTTTTCTCTATGTGAGGCAATTCTTGACCTGACATTCTGAGCTTTCCCTACATACATGACCACATTTGTTGGGCTAAATAAAGCATAAACGCCTGGTTTATTAGGAATCGAATCGTGGTCGTGTGGATTGAAATCATCCCAAACATCTTGTTTATTCTCAAAGATTTTCTTTTTCTTTATGATGTCAGCGACTTTTTGAGGAATCTCTTCATCTAATGCGTTTCGAAGTTTCTCCATCATTTCATTCGATGGGTTCTCTATTCTACGGTTCAGGATTGCTGTAAGGGTTGTATGGTGGCAACCTGCCAATTTTGCAAGTTGATTCCTGTTCAAACTTTTTGCTTCCATCTGAAGCCTCAACCATTCAGAGAAATCAATCGCATCAGTCTTGTCTTTGTCAGAAATTTGATTTGTAATCCCTGATTTAATCTCATCAATTGATGTTCTCAACCTTTCCATCATAGTTTCAGAAGGGTTCTTTATTTCTCCTTTGCAAATCATGCTGACTGTTTTTGGATCGCACCCTGCATGTTTAGCAAGCGCGTATCCCGAAAGACCTACATTTTCTAACTCAGAAGTCAGCCACGCTCCAAATGCAAGGTTGTAACCGCCACCCTTTCCCATATTCTGCGATATTGAAATCTTGGATATAGTATAATCGAAGTAGAATTTTGAAACTCGGAAGGTGAATTGTTGAATAACCATCACCCACACCAAAGAAGTATGCCCGTCAAAATTGTGGAATTGTTCGCGGGCGTTGGAGGTTTTAGGATTGGCTTTGAAGGTGAACCAAAAAAGACAAACCGTGACAAATTTAAGGTCGTTTTTTCGAACCAGTGGGAACCAAGTACCAAACGACAACATGCAGCAGAAGTATATGCCGAGCGTTGGAATTTGACTCCAAACAATGATTCCAAAACACGATTTCAGAGTCATAAGCATCTCGACGATGTCTTTGTCAACGAAGATATTGCCACGATTGGCGTAGAAGAGATTCCGGCTCATGATTTGCTGTGCGGAGGATTTCCTTGTCAGGATTATTCCGTTGCAAAAACACTTGACAAATCAGCAGGTCTTGAGGGTAAAAAAGGAGTTTTGTGGTGGGAAATACATCGCATAGCAAAACATCACAAACCAAAATATCTGTTGCTTGAGAACGTAGATCGTCTTCTTGGTTCTCCTCGATCGCAGAGAGGAAGAGATTTTGCAGTCATGCTCGCATCCCTGGATGAGATTGGTTACTCTGTTGAATGGCGCGTCATCAACGCTGCAGAATATGGCTTTCCACAGAGAAGGAAGCGTGTGTTTATCTTTGCGAAACGCATGGAGGGTTCCACCAAACAATTTGATTCTGACAAGGCTCGAAATCTAATAGAAACTACAGGATTGTTTGCAAGAGCATTTCCAGTTTTTCCCTTGGAAGTACTTTCAGTTCCGAGCTTTCCTCTACGAACAAGCCAAGATGATGATTTGGCAGATATTACGTCAAAATTTAACGCCGGTCGACAATCAACAACTTCTCCATTTGCAAATGCAGGGTTCATGTCGAACGGTCAAGTTTACACGAGCAAAATACGGCCGAACCATAACGGTGAAAAAATCACATTAGGGGATGTTCTTATCACACCACGTTTGGTGGACGAGCAATTTATTCTTAGTCCAGAAAGTCTTCTCAAAGAAAAGGGCTGGATTTACCTCAAAGGCGGAAAAAAGGAAATGAGAAAAACCCCTCAAGGCTTCGAGTACCGATATAGTGAAGGGCCAATCACTTTCCCGGATGATCTTAGTAGAGCATCAAGGACAATCATCACCGGTGAGGGCGGTAGAAGCCCATCTCGATTCAAACACGTGGTTACGTTCAGGCCGACAAAGAAACAACGGGAAAAATTATCACTTGATTCGAGCCAAGCCGTGAAGGTTCGAGAAAATCTCAACTTGAAAAAGGCTGAGTGGTTGCGGAGACTCACACCAATTGAGCTCGAACGTCTTAATGGATTCCCTGACGATCACACACTGGGTGCGGCTGAAACAAAAAGAGCGTTCTTCATGGGGAATGCATTGGTAGTGGGAGTAATAGAGCGATTATCTAAAAACTTGATAAAATTTTTTTAATCAACCGCAATCTGAATCTGATTGTTGTACATGATTGATTATTTTACTATCAGCAGATGCTTTAGATTGTTTTTGATAAACAATTAATTGAATTATGGGTCTAAACCTGTAAATCTATTTCTCACCTGTAATTTACTTAATTATTGATTGCTGTAGAAGTTTTGTAAATCCTTCTTCTTGCCATCGTAATCAATTTGCGCATTCTTTTGCGTGTAGACCTCAAAGGCATCCTTGGCACTTAGTTCTCCCGTCGAAATCAACCCTTCAAGGCACTTCTGGACCCAAGCCATTGATTCTTGCAAGCCTTTGAGCTCAGCATCGAAGGTTGTCAACGAAGCCTCAACGTCCGAAATCGTCTTGGCATGATTAGCCTTGATTGAATTGAGAATGTTCGCACCTTGGTCTTTGATGAACTTCTGTCGTCCCAAAAGGTTAGCAAGATCGCGGACCAAAAATTGGAGGAGCGCCATGTCCACTCCGTCACTGGTTCGGCCTGCTACTGCCATCTGGCGAGCGACTTCATAACACATGCAGAGGTTGTCATAGTCGCCTTCCAACACATTGACTTTGACGATAAATCCGTTGATATCTGGGTAATACTGTATGCCAGGGCCGTCAATCGGATTGAGGCTTTCATCAATGACAAAAATCCCAATCACGCTGTTGAGAACCGCTTGACTCTCAAGAATTTGTGAGTACACGGTGTCCCTGCTAGGACGAATTTTTCCCTTGGTAACACTTTGTTTTTGACCGAGTTGATAGTTTGTTGCGAACTTCACTTCGACCGCAATGTTGGTTTGCTTCTCATCAATTCGAACCGTCGCTAGTGCGTCGCCTGTTTTGTTGCCATCGCCCTCTGCTTTTGTTCCGGTTGGAACAACGAGGTCCTTGTATCCCATGTCATTGCAGAATTCAACAAGAGCGACGACGACATCGTTTTCCAAATCTGTTTTGAATTTGTTATCCTTTGCAAGTTTGTCTTGTAAAACTTCCATGTGGCTTGAGAGAAGATTGTATTCTCCACTCAACTGATCGTTGAATAACTTCACAGCTTGGTAAACTCGCCCTTGTTGTGCTGCTAAGAGACCGACGTTTAGGGCCTGCTCGATGATTCGCGCTCTGTCGCCAACTTTGCCTTTAGCCAAGTAATGGAAGGTTGTTGGATGCAATTGAATCTTCATACCCTCGAACGAAACCGATGAATTATCCTCATCGAGTTCAATTGGCTTAGGTTTCTTGGCTGCCATGAGTTTCATAGTAGCGCACTACTATACAAGTTCTCGGCTCGTATAATCTCATTTGAGATGTGAAACCTTGTGGCTGAATTACTGATATCCACAGCGGTGATCGTTACCATGAAAGCACTGTTGGCAAGGGTTCGATCTCCGTGAAAGAACATACGCCGATTCTGGCTTAAATCTGTTCATCGGAAGAATATTGTCAGCGAAGTCATATTCATCAGGTTCTTCCACATCCTCATAGATATCCTCCTCCTCGTCTAAATCTTCTCTAGGATACTTCGTTTGAATCTCATAGTGACCAGTGTCTCCGACACTTTCGATTTTCATTTCAGTGAACGTCAAATCTTCTGATTCTTCTCCACTGGAACGGGTTTGTGAGGTGAGGTAAATCTCCCGCCCATTGAGATTTTTCAATTCATTTACAGTGTATTCTTGACGGAACACAGTGGTATTTGCTGCGTAAAGGTTTCCCGAAGTTATTGTGACAATCAACGTCTTTACAATATTCTTGTCAGGACCCGTGCCCATCGTTTGAGTGAATTTGTTGTAGCCCACTTTTTTGTAAGGCCCCTTGAATTTGCGATCCATCCTGTTGATTGAACGGATTTTATCCTTACGATCTCGATATTCGACTGTGATTGTTTTGTGCCGGCTTTCATTCGGCATTGGTTCTGCTTCAATTGTAATCGTCATACCATTGATTTCAGTTGATGAATTCAGATTCTCAATCCGTAACATCCCGGAAAAGTGAGACGTGTTCACACCTGAAAAGAATCCTTGACCGGGGGCCGAATCGATGTCAGTGCCTTCATCAGTATTCCATGCCAGTGATGATTCAATCTTCTTCCCAGTTCGTGCGTATTCTCTAATTGCCCACGCCATCCAGTGGTATAGGTGCGCCTCAATTTCATCCGGTTTTCCAACAGCGAAGATCCGGTTCTTCCATACTCCAACATCTCCAAAATCGATTGATTGACAAGGGGTTAATATCTCCATGAAGGCATTTATTTTCTCTTCTGGTGAGTTTAATTTTTCAGCTTTGGAAAGTTGTATACATGTGGGGAACAAGGACATCAAAGCCTTGAACGTGGCACCATCGAACGCCCTTGACTTGTAATCTCGTCCACGTCCTGCATTCTCAATCATCCCCCAGCGATTAACATTCTCTGCATCTTCGTATATCGCACCGGTATCAGGGTTTAGGTTTGCAGTGTTTTTCCATGCCTGGAAATAACAATGGATCAATTCCAGTACCTCTTTTTCTTCCCATTGTGGACCATAGCGTTGTAATATCCATTGGCTTGCGTATTTGACCCACTGTTTCGCATCGATTGCGTGAATCGTAGCAGCGTGGTTATCAAAATATCGAATTATGGAATAAAGGGGGCCACTCTCATCAGCTGTTAATTTGGCTCCAATGCGGTATGCAAGACGATTTGCATACCGCTGTCTCATCTCAGGTGCTCCCTCTTTACCCTTCGAGTCCACATATTCACCAGAGACTAGCCCAAAATCACTGTCGGGGAGATGGCTGGGCAAGCCCAGAACATAACGTAAGTGCATCTCATGGAGGTCTTTCAACTTCTCATGCTGCACATTGATTTCAGCGAAAATCCTTGCAGCATCGTTGGTACTCATTGTTTCATCCAACAATATGAACGGAACATTGGCGTTTACAGAATTCTCTGTATCCCGTGCTGCTCGAACACGATGTTGTCCGTCAACTAAATCGACAGGTCTGTAGTCTAAACCTTGCTTGGTGTCGACATCATAGCCATTTCTGGATATAAAGGGTACTTGCTTCAGATTTACTTTTAGGGTAAAATCGCCATTTTCACTTTGTTTAATGCTTGCAGAACCTTGTTCTTTGGAACTCTCTGGTATGTGGAGAATGATTGGGTTCACAATGGTTGGCATTCCAATCAAAAACTTGTTA
>Ga0206677_10004292_pt1 | contig 11688 bp, 3 predicted proteins | sample M130m12015metaG_FD_155475 | JGI IMG/M metagenome (GOLD analysis project Ga0206677, IMG submission 155475) | Ammonia-oxidizing marine archaeal communities from Monterey Bay, California, United States - M1 30m 12015 | ecosystem: Environmental > Aquatic > Marine > Intertidal zone | place: USA... | reverse complement strand
TTAGCAATTTTAAAATCTAAATTTTTTATATCTCCACTTTTTTCAAATACTTTAATATTAGTTTTTAATTTTTCAGTGTAATGGTATTTAATCTCATTTCTTGTTGCAATATTAATTTGCCAGTTTCCAATAGGTGGTTTAAAATTATATTCACCTAACATATTAGTTGAGGTAGACCAAAAAGTTTTATTATTATCACTATTAACAAGATTAACTTGAACACCAGGCTGAGGAGAACTTCCGTCCATAGTAACTACTTTCCCAGATATTTTTGATTTTTGATTAAGAATTAAATCGATATTCTTAATTTGATTTTCTGATAATGTAATTTTTTTTGTCCATACATAAGCATCTTCAAAACTGCTACCAATTTGATAAGTTCCAGGTTTGATCCACATCTTTACGAATCCATCTTTATCTAACTGAAAAGTTTCAACTTTTTTGTTGCTTTTTAATCCAAAATAACCATTTGAGTAAGGTTTTCCATTCTCTTTTTTAACATTAATTTTTAGTTGAGCATATTTTTTATCAATAATATTTAGGTTGAAAAATGGGTTATATGCCCCGAAAGAATTAGCAATTATTACTACCGTATTTTTTCCTTTTTTAAAATTATAATCAAAATACATGTAATCACTTTCTTCATTAGAAATCACTTTTTCACCATTAATATAAATAGTAGCATTAAATTCATAATTCGAAAGGCTTAAACCTCTTAAATGATCAGAAGAAGATTCGATATTGCAGGCAGTAACGAACGTAGTTCTAAAATTAATTTCACCAAATAATTGTTTTAAAGAAAAGGTAATATTCTTATGTTTTGAAAGATTTAAAATCTTAAAATCACTTGTATCTAAAGATTCAAAATATTTATTTATATTTTTTGTGATTAAATTAAGATCTTCAGATTTATACTCTAAATCATTTGCAATAATCCAATTGTTAACTCTTGCTTTATCAATTGAGTTATTAGGTAAATTAACTTGAGAAATTATAGAAATACTTAATAGTAATAAACAATATATAAATCCAATTTTTCTAATCATTTTTTTAATTTAATTTTAAACTCTAACTCCCATTATACAAATGTCGTCTATCTGCTCTTGATTCTTCATCCAATTGGCTAATTCTATTTCCAATAATTTATTTTGTTTTTTCTCATCTTCTTTACTCAATTTAAGAAGTAATTTTTTAAAGTTAGCAGCCATATATTTTTTACCATTTTCACCACCAAATTGGTCTTGATAACCATCAGAATAAATATAAATCATATCATTTTTTTGAAGTTTCACGATATGTTTAGTAAATGGCTTTATGTTAACTGTTTCTAAACCTACTGCTTGTGAATCTCCTTTGTATGTTTTTATTTCACCTTCACTAACTACTAATAAAGGGTTGTGAGCTCCAGAAAATTCTAAGGAATTTTTCTTAAGATTTAATTTGCAAATGGAAATATCCATGCCATCTTTCTGGTCATCATCTTCATCTTGATTTAAAGATTTAATAATCAATGATCTCATTTCATCTAAGATTTTATTGGTGTCCTTAATACCTTTTTCTACAATGATCTCATTAAGTAGGGAAGTGCCTATCATGCTCATAAAAGCACCAGGAACACCATGACCAGTACAATCAGCAACCGTAAAGAAGATGTTTTCTTCTTTATCTTTGAAAACCCAATAAAAGTCACCTGATACCACGTCTTTAGGTTTGAAGAAAGTGAAACTTTTAGGAATAACGGACTTTCTATATCCTTCAGAAGTCATCATAGCATCTTGTATTCGCTTTGCATAATTAATAGAATCTACAATTTCTTTATTTTTCTCTTCTAATCTTTCCCTTGCTTCTCTGTCTTTAATTTGAGCTTCTTCCTTTAACTTTGCAGTATATTTCCTTTGACTTAAATATTTATTGGAGGAGTATCCAGAAAGAGAAATTAATAGTAACAGAAAACCCCAAAATGGTATGGCAGTTGCTAAATTTTTATACCAAGGCCCAACTACATTTATTTCGATTTGTTTTAATTTTGAGTAGTTCATATCTCTATCAATTGATTGAAATTCAATAATATATTTTCCTATTTTTTCTGGAAAAAACTCAAATTTGTTACTTTTTATTAGTTGAGATTCTTTTTTACCTTTTCTTATTATATTGACTATATATTTTTGCTTTTCTTTTTTGGTGTTAAAGCTGTTGGATTTTAATGTGAAAGTAACTCTTGTTTCTTGTAGAATTTTCCCTTTTTTATCCAAAAGTTCATCTATAGAATTGAATGATTCACTTGCTGTTTCAATTTTTTCTAAAAACACTGACGGTGTCTGTTGTTTGGGGATATAAGCAGTTATTCCATTTTCACTACCAAACCAATACTTATTTCCATCTATACTACAAATGGAACCTACTAAATCATCTAAAAGACCGTCTCTAGTATCCACACTGTTCCAAATGTCACCATCAAAGTAACAAACCCCACCACCAAAAGTACCAATCCATACATTGTCAAAATCATCTACGTGAGCTGTAAATGTTTCTCCAGCAGTAATCCCGTCTTTAATTTGATAACTATGAAATTCTTTTCCGTCAAACATCTCAACTCCCTTACCATCTAAAGCTAGCCAATAATTGTTTTTTGAATCCACAGCTAAATCCCATATCCTGTTATCACCCAATCCATTACTCTCATCAAAATTTATGAACTCATTTCCATTAAATATTGAAAAACCATATCCATAGGTGCTGTAAATTATTTCTTCATTTTTCCCAATATTTACATCGCAATTTCCATCTGCTCTGACCAGTCCATCTGCTTCGTTAAAAAGTTTAAAATCTCCATTTTTAAAACGTCCAAGTCCTCTGTTAGTTGCTAACCATATAGTCCCCTCATTATCAAAAGCTATATCTTGCACGCTGGTATATGCTGGAATTTCCAATTCACTATCCATAATTTTAATTTCTCCATTATTATACCGGTAGACACTTCCACCACTAGAAAGCCACATAGCTCCATCATCTGAAAATTCAAGTTGGTTAACATAGTTGGATTCTAAATCACTATTCTTGGTATTAAAAACTCTTTCAATCCTTTCGTTTTTGATTTTTAATAAGCCATTTACACCACTTGCAGCCCAAAGAAATCCATCTTTATCAAATTTTAGATCTAAAATTCCACTTGTCCAATTTGGAGGAATGGGCATACCTTCTAGAGAAGTCATTTTTCTAAAAGAATTTGGATCGTAAAGACTAACACCATTGGCAGTTCCTACAAAATAAACACCATCTGAAGATTTACTAATAGATTGAATATTTTCAAAACTTAATCCATTTTTTTCAATGGGCACAATAGTTTTTATAATACCATTTTTAATATTAACTAAACCATTGTCAGTTCCTGCCCAAAGACCTTCATCATCACAATAAAGTTCTGTGATGGAGTTGTCTTGAAGTCCATCTCTTTCGCTAATTAAAGTAAATTGTGATCCATCATATTTTAAAAGACCCCCTAAAGTACCAATCCATACATTTCCATTTTTATCTTTTTCTATGGAATTAACCCAGGAAGCTCGATGGTCAAAATCAGTGAATTTAGAAAGGTCAAAGGATTTAAATTTATTACCATTGAAAATAGAGAGTCCTCCACCAATAGTCATCCAATTACCAACACCACTAGATGTACCGCAGCCTATCCATATACTTTTTCCTACGGCTTTTACATCCGTTATGAATCCATTCCCAATTCCCGACGAAAAATCATAGTTTTTAAATTCTTCACCATTAAAAATTGATAACCCAGAGTTCGTACCTATTATTATATTTCCTTTTTCATCTTCATCTAAAGCATTTACAAAGTTTGAGGGCAGTCCCTCTTTTTTTGTGTAATGGCTAATTACTTTTCCATCTTTCCACTTTACTAAACCCTTTTCTATATATCCTATCCAGATAAACCCCTTACTATCCTCGAATAATTCTACAATTGGTCCATTAGGTAATCCTTGATCATAATTATAGCTTATAACTTTGAGTCCATCATAGATAGATAGTCCATTATAAGTTCCTAGATACAATAAATCTTCTCTAGATACAATAGAAACGTGTGCTCCATTGCTTAGCATTCCGTCAAACATAGAAATCTGATTCCAAGTTCCTTTGACTTGAACAGGTATTGATAAATTAGCATTAAATTTTTGCTGTTTATCATTTACTTCTATTATGGTATTGATACCATTTGTTTGATGATATAAATAACCCTTTTCAGTAAATACTCTTATATTCCATTTACCTTTAGGTGGAAAAAAATCAAACATACCGTTCTCATTAGAATGAGTGATTTCTTGTATCCTATTGTTGCTTAAATCAATTAATTCAATTGAAATTCCAGGGTTTGGAGTTTTTTCATCAATGGTATAAATAGTTCCACTAATTTTATATTCCTTATTTAATGTTAGATTGATGACTTTTGTGTCGTACTCATTGACTTCAATATCATTTGACCATGAAGAATATCTTCCATCACCAACTATAATTTTATAATTATCTGCTGGTAACTTAAATTTTGTCCCTGAACTAATGTTTTTATATCTCTTAGAATTTTTATTGTACAACATTGAATTTGCAAAATCTACTTTTTTTCCATTTTTGTCTTTTATGTTTACTATTAGTTGACCTCTCTTTTCATTATAAATTCTCATTGAAATAGTAGCATTATATGCTCCATTAGGTTTGCCAATCACTATTAATTTATTTTTACCTTTTTTTAATTTTACTTCGTGAATTTCATTATCTGTATATGATGAAGAAGCAATAAGTGATCCATTCAAATAAGTTTTTGATATTATGTCATAACCAGCATATTGTAACTGACAGTATTGATCTTTTTCAGATTCAATCATAGTAATGGCAATTAAAGAGTTTTTAAAATTGATTGAATCAAAAACTTGATAAAAAGGAATGGCGACATCATTAAAATTTGAAAGATTTAATTCTTTAAGGTCGTTATAGGGTATTGTTCGTAAAAATTCTTTTGTGTTTTCTAATACTTTATTAATTTGTTCTTCATCTATATTGGATACTTTGGCAACTAGCCAGTTAGATAATTGTGCTTTATTATCCGAATTAATAGGTATCTCAATTTGAGAATAAATTAAAATATTTGAAATAAATAAATAAGTTATAATTAGTATTTTTTTTATCATGTCATCTTGATTTAAATATTATACTCTTACCCCCATAATACAAACATCATCAATTTGTTCTTCATTCTTCATCCAATTAGCTAATTCAATTTCCAATAATTTATTCTGCTTTTTTTCATCTTCTTTACTTATTTTTAGAAGTAATTTTTTAAAGTTAGCAGCCATATATTTTTTCCCATTTTCTCCACCGAACTGATCCTGATAACCATCAGAATAAATATAAATCATATCATCTTTTTTTAGTTTTACGGTATGTTTTGAGAATGGCTTTATATTTTGTGTCTCTAAACCTACAGCCTGAGAATCTCCCTTGAATGTTTTTATTTCACCTTCACTTACTACTAGTAAAGGGTTATGAGCTCCAGAAAACTCTAAGGAATTTTTCTTAAGATTTAATTTACAAATGGAAATATCCATACCATCTTTTTGATCATCATTATCATCTTGATTCAAAGATTTAATGATTTGTTTTCTCATTTCATCAAGTATTTTATTGGTGTTCTTAATTCCTTTTTCTACAATAATTTCGTTGAGTAGGGAAGTGCCAATCATACTCATAAAAGCACCAGGAACACCATGTCCAGTACAATCAGCTACAGTGAAAAAAATATTTTCTTCTTGGTCTTTGTAAACCCAATAAAAGTCACCAGAAACAACATCTTTAGGTTTAAAGAAGGTGAAACTTTTAGGAATAACTGACTTTCTATACCCATCAGAAGTCATCACAGCGTCTTGGATTCTCTTGGCATAATTTATAGAATCAACTATTTCTTTATTTTTTTCCTCTAGTCTTATTCTAGATTCTTCTTTAAGTTGAGCAGTATATCTTCTCTGACTCAAATATTTATTTGACGAATATCCTGATAAAGAAATTAACAATATTAGAAATCCCCAAAAGGGGATGGCTGTTGCTAAGTTTTTATACCAAGGCCCAACTACTTTGATTTCTATTTGCTCTAAATTAGAATAATTCATATCTCTATCAATGGATTGAAATTCTATAGTATATTTCCCTATTCTTTCCGGTATGAATTCAAACTCATTAGTTCTAATTAAATGAGTTTTTTTATTTCCATTTTTAATAACATTTACAATATATTTTTGTTTTTCTTTTTTGGTGTTGAAACTATTTGATTTAAGAGAAAAAGTTATTCTTGTTTTTTCTAGAATTTTACCTTTATTTTCTCGTAATTCTTCTAAAGAATTATAGAAGCCACTAGCAGTTTTGATATTTTCGATATAGACTTTTGGAGTTTGATGTTTTGGAACATATGATGTTACTCCATCCATACTTCCAAACCAATATTTATTTCCATCCACGCTACATATAGCACCAACTAAATTATTTAAAAGACCATCTCTAGAGTCGATACTATTCCAAATTTTACCATCATAATAACAGACTCCACCCCCAAATGTTCCAATCCAAACATTATCAAAATCATCTACATAAGCGCTAAAAGTTTCACCAGCAGTTACTCCATCACTTATTTTGTGTTGGTGAAATTTTTTACCGTCAAACTTTGCCACACCCCCACCATCTAAAGCTAACCAATAATTATTTTTTGAATCTACTGCTAAATCCCAAATTCTATTATCAGGTAAGCCATTAGTTTCGTCATAATTAATAAATTTTTCACCAGAAAATATTGAAAATCCATATCCATGTGTACTGTAAATAATTTCATTGTTTTTACCTACATTAATATCTCCAGTAATTGATTTAATAAGTCCATCAGATTCATCATAAATTTTAAATGAATCATTTTTATATCTTCCTAATCCACTATTGGTTGAAAACCACATGGTTCCTTCATTATCAAAAACTAAGTCGGCTATATAAACTCCCTTTGGGATTTTGAATTTTTTGTTTATATTTTGGATTTCTCCGTTGAAATACCTAGCAATTTGTCCATTATTAGTCATCCACAAAGAACCATCTTTGGAAATTTCAATATTTGATATGCTATTATAAAAAAGACCGCTATTTTGAGAGTTAAAAATTTTGGATACAATTCCGTCTTGTATTTTGTATAGTCCATGAATTCCTCCTGCCCAAAGTATACCATCTTTATCATACTTTATAGCTTTAATTCCTCTTGTCCAATTAATGGGTATTTTAATACCTTCATTGGAAGAAATTGTTTGAAAAGAAAAGGGGTCATAAACTACTACACCCTCCTCAGCACCAATAAAATAAACGCCATCTTTAGATTTACTAATACAGTGAAGGTCTTCGAAATTTATTTCCTGGTTTAAGGATGTTATAATTTTAAATTTACCACCTTTCATATTTGCGAGACCATTTGAAGTACATATCCATAACCCATGTTCATCCACTAAAATATCTCTTATAGAATTTGAAGGTAGTCCATCATTAGTAGTGAATTGCTCAAAAGAAGTTCCATCATATTTTAAAAGACCTCCTCCTGATGTTCCGATCCAAATATTTCCAAGAAAATCTTTTTCAATCACAAAACAAGATGCTGCATATCTATTAATATTTTGAAACTTTGAAATATCTATAGATTTAAAATTTCCACCGTCAAAAATGGATAGTCCACCACCTATAGCATAATTATATCCAGTTGTTTTAGATCTTACTCCGCAGCCTATCCAGGTTTTATTGCCGAACACCTTAATTTCTGTTATATTCCCATTTCCAAGTCCATTAGTAAAATTATAATTAGTAAATTTTTTTCCATTATAAACTGACAAACCATGGCTAGTGCCAATTAAAATATTTCCATCTCTGTCTTCAGCCAATGCATTTATGTGATTTGAAATTAAACCCTCTTTGGTGGTGAAATATTTAATTACTTTACCGTTTTTCCATTTAACCAATCCCTTACCACCATAACCAATCCAAATATTTTTTTTACTGTCTTCAAATAATTCACCAATGAATGCATTAGGTAATCCATGATCGTAATTATAGCTCTTCACAGACAATCCATCATAAACTGACAATCCATTGTAAGTTCCTAAGTACAGAAGATCATTACTTGAAACCAACGAAACATCTGCACTATTACTCAACATTCCGTCAAACATAGAGATTAATCCAAAGGAACCTTTAATTTGATTTCCAATGAAAAAATCAAGCTCTAAATTTTTGTTCTGTTGATTTTTCTCAATATTTATTTGAGTTTTCTCTCCATCTGATAAATGAAATTTATACTTATTATTTGAATAAATCTTAACATTCCACTTTCCAAAAAGAGGTTGAAAATTGTATTTCCCGTCACTATTTGTATAGGTTATTAGCTTGTCACCAACATCAGAACTATTTTCAGCATTTACTAGTTCTACCATAACTCCAGGGTGGGGAGTTTTTCCATCTAAAGTGTAGACGGTGCCATAAATTGAGTTATTCTGATTCAAAATCATGTTTAGATTAAGGTTTTGATTTTCTTTTAAATCCACTTTTTTATGTGCGTAATTAGTGTAAGCAATACTTGCAGAACCTCCCTTAAATATATATTTACCTGGCTTTAACCAAAATGAGATTTGGTCATTTTTCCAAACTCTAAATGATTCAGTAATATTTCTTTGACTAATGTTTATTCTTGGATAAAGAATATTAGCATTAGAACTTTTATCTTTTAATTTTAAGATAACTTTTCCATATGATTGGTTGTAAATATTTATAAGAAAAGAAGAAAGAAATTTTCCTGTTGGATTTCCCACGAGTGTGATTTTATTACCTCCTTTTTTTAGTTTAAAATCAAAACTGCTTTCTCTACTCCCCTTTGAATTTAATACTTTTTCACTATTTATGTACAACTTACTATTCATTGAAATATCTAAAAAATCAAATCCACATAACTGGTCATTATTTGACTCTATCTCACAAGAAGCAATAAATGTTGTTTTGTAATCAATATCGTTAAATAGTTGGTATAGAGCTATAGTTACATCATTATAATTCGAAAGATTAAGTTCTTTAATATTATCTGATGGAACTTCTTCATAAAACTCTTTTGTGTTATTTAAAATATTTTTAATTCCTTCTTCATTAAAATCTGAGACTTTGGCAACTATCCAGTTACTAACTCTTGTGTTTTCAGTTGAATTTGTTGGAATTTTAATTTGTGCATCAAATGAACAAACTATCACATTAACAAAGAATAGAAGGAATATTTTTTTCATTAAAAAAAGTTGAAAGTTGAACCTACATTAACTGTTAAAAATAGTTAAATATCTCCATAAAAACAATAATCGATTTTTACAGCATCTTATTTAGCTAAGATTTAAAAAGAAATTGTACAAAAGATGGTCTTTGACGCTAACCATTTTATACTAAATGATTAGAATAAGTAATTAAGTAACAAAATTAATTACGACATATATTATGAAAAAAAGATACATTGAACATAAAATAGAGGCTTTTAAAACACCCATACTTTCCCCAATAATAAACACCATAAAAGTGATTATGGTTAGAATAAATAGAACAATTAATATACTAATACTGAAAGTGAATACTTCTGGACTCATAACTATAGGCCCATAAATTAAGCTGTAAAGTAGAATTGGTAACCCTAAAGCAATACAGATGTCAAAAATATTGCTACCTATTGCATTAGAAATAGCATCATTATAATTTCCTTTTTTTGCATCTTTTATCGATATAATTGTGTCTGGAACACTCGTAGCAGCAGCAGCAATGATGACTGAAATTATTGATATGGGAAGGTTGAGGCCATTCAAATTATGAATTCCAAGAAATGAATATTTTTCTTCACCGATTAGTTCACATGCTTTTACAAGTAATAAACAAGACATACCAATAAAAAATAAGGAAACTAATAGTAAAATAATTGAGTTGGATTTTATTAATTTTTTATCTCCAATTACTGCTCCATAAAAATCTAATTTTAATAGTGAGTAAAATCTATTTTTAAAATTAGGATTTTTTTCAAATTCATAAAAAGCAGGTTCTTTTTTATTCATATTAACAAACATGTAAAAAACATATAAGATATAAAGAGAGACTAAAATGGTTCCACCTAACCAATTTAGTATTTCAAAATAGATAATTAAAATAATGGTTATTTGAGCAATTAATAGCGTTATACTATCTCTGTAAATTACTTTTTTTGAAATTGAAATTGTTTTAGAAATTTTATAAAAGTAGACAACCATTATTGAAAATGCAGGAATAATCATGGCATTGAAAACTGCACTTCCAGCAACAGTTCCAATTCCACCAGAAAATCCTTCAGCGTCTTTTAAAAAGATTAAAAAAAATATCGTTGTTAATAATTCTGGCATAGAACTAGAAATAGCATTTATCGTAGCTCCTTTTACCCCATCTGAAAGATTTCTGCCTAAATATGAGGATGCTTTATCGAATCCATCTGAAGCTTTCCAAATGAAAATACTTGTAATAATAATAAGAAGTATTGGAATTATTATCCCCATATTTTAACGATTAAAACCTTGCAAAAGTACATTTTTTAATTTCTTTTAAATATTTATTAAACAAGACTTGATCAAAATAAAATTCTTTTTTATATTCATGATTAATTGTAAGTGCTGTGACAACAGCTATGTTTTATTTAATTTAGAAAGGAGGTGTCAAATGTCTATTATAAAAAATTCTAAAGAGTTGGTTGGACTGTTGGTGCCTTTTATGCACGCAAGCTAATCACTCTTTTCTAATCAAAAAGCAGACCGATGGGTCTGCTTTTTTTATTCTTTGATAATTTTATAAGAAAAATTCCCGATTCTGAGGATATAAATTTGAGATTCCAATTCTGATATGTCTATGCTAAATTTGTTAGAATTCATGACTCCATCGATGACTAGTTCTCCTTTAGAATTATAAATACTGTAATTTAAATTATTTTCATTTGTACCATTAATAGATAAATATTGAGAAGTAGGATTTGGAAATATCTGTATTTCTGATTCATTGATTTCAAAATTAAAGGTAAGTCCACAATTTATAAGTCCGTTAATATCATATTGAGAGAGAAATTTCCAAATTTCTTGTGTAGCATTTATATCCATATTTCCAAAGCTTCCTGGCCAATCGTGATCACCATTAATCACTTTTAGTTCTTCTACAGCCACACAATTATCACCATTTTTCCAGATCCTCATTTCAATCGTACTGCCATCAGAATTATTAATATTAGAAATTGGAGTTATAATTGGATTTGCATCTGTATTGTTATGGTTTGCCCAGTAAGTTGTTATCTCATTTACAGACATGTAGTAAGGCTGAAATCCGGAATAAGTCGAATGTGGATTGGAGTCTGCAGTACCAGGAATTAATAATACCGCAGTAGGATGAATAGGAGAGCAGTTCCCCAAATTATAATAACTAACTCTAAACGCATCTACAAGCATACTTCCAGAGACAGCAGAAAAAGCTGCAATTCTATTATTTAATCTGCATCCCAATTCATAGGAGAAAATACCTCCTTCAGAATAACCACAAGCATAAACTCGATCATTATCAATATTATAATTATTACTAAGAGTATCA
>Ga0206677_10004291_pt1 | contig 11695 bp, 11 predicted proteins | sample M130m12015metaG_FD_155475 | JGI IMG/M metagenome (GOLD analysis project Ga0206677, IMG submission 155475) | Ammonia-oxidizing marine archaeal communities from Monterey Bay, California, United States - M1 30m 12015 | ecosystem: Environmental > Aquatic > Marine > Intertidal zone | place: USA... | reverse complement strand
AATCAAAATTTTGATTATATATTTTTATGTGATCAGGACGATATTTGGTTTCCTAATAAGATGTTACGTGCAATAAATTGTATGGAACAAAGTAATACAGTCGCTTATTCAAGTTCATATTATTCTTGGTACGAAAAAAAGCATAAATTAAACTACGTTAATAAGTCTTATATACAGAATGACATTGATTTTTTGTTCAGAGGTCCTGGTCCAGGATTTACTTTTTGTTTTGAATCTGATTTTTTCATTCAAGTCAAAAAAAGGTTAATGGCTGGAGAAAGTTTTTGGGGTTTCTTTAGATGGCATGATTGGCCTTTATACGCAATAACACGCTCGCTTGGTCAAAATTGGTTTATCGATGAAAAACCAATGGCTCTTTACAGGCAGCATAGCGAAAATGATACAGGCCAATTGGACTCTCTTAAAGCACTAAGGAAAAGGTTATACTTTCTCTTGGGTGGTGAATTCCGAAAGCAAATTATTAATTTACAATATTTTGGTATAAATCATGGGTTTTTATCAAGAATCTCAAGATTTTCAATAAAAGACAGAATATTCTTGTTATTAAGAATACGAAAAATGCGAACAAAACTGCTAGATAGAATTGCTCTGTTACTATTTTTAGTTATAGGAAAATAGCGTTTGAATATGATAATTAAATTTTCAAAATTAAAGATTTGGATGGTTCTATAAGATGTATGATCAAAAATACCTTAAACGCTTACAAAAAGCAGGACGCATAAGCCGGTTTTTAAAACAAAAAATAATTTATCCTAAATTAAGTAAATATACTTATGGTGAATGTTTAGACTATGGATGTGGTGATTTGAGTTTTTTAAAATACTTGAAGTTAAATCAACAAAAGTTAAAACTTGTCGGGTTTGATGTTAATTCACATATTTACCCACTAGCAAAAGACTTAGGTATTGAATTTCACTCAGAGACTAATAGTTTATCAAATAAATTTAACTTTATAATCTGTGATAATGTTTTAGAACATATTCCAAATTGGAAGATTTGCTTATCTGATTTGGTTTCTAGAATGGAGAAGAATTCTACATTAATAATTGGGCTACCTGGTATTCAAGGTTATTCTCACGATATAACACATGAGACTTTTATCACAGATTTTGACATTCAAATGTTTGCAGAAAAATTTGAACTTAAATATATCAAACGAATTTGGTACCCATTAAATATAGAGTTTTTTTCTAATATTGCTCAGTTATACAGCAGGCATATCTTATGTTACCATATTTTGATAAAACGGAGTTAAAAATGAGAATATATCTAAGCAGGTATTTACTACTGATTTCAAATTTTTTTGAAATTACGCTTTGCTTAATTAAAGGATTGGTTCCCAATAGATATATTAAAAAATTTCCCGAACCATTTTCCATGTCAAGTATTCATACTGATACTGTAATACTTATTACAGGATTATTTATTCCAGTAATAACTAAACTCATTATAAAAACTTATCTATCATATTATCCAAAGACTATTATAGTTTATGTTACATGGGAGACTGAAAAGTATAAAGCATCGGTTTTAAGTGATTTGAATGTTAAGCTAATTTACTTGCCTGATGAAGTAAAAAGTATAAATGGTAATACTGATAAACAAATTTATAACGTTTCAAAAGGATTGGAATTTATAAAAAAAGAGTACCCATTAGTAAGATATGTTTTAAAAAATAGATCTGATCAGATAGCTTTACATTTTGATGCTATATCTCTCCTTAAATCTACATTACTACACTTTTCAGCTGATGAAGAAAAAATGATAACAACTTCAGGATCAACTGGAAAGTTTAGATTTTTTATGATTGGCGATCAGTTTCAATTTGCTAAAATTGAAACATTAATTGATTGGTGGTCTGTTCCAGATTACCAGACTGGATTAAAACAACTTTTAAATTGTCATCAAGTTATAGAAGGTCTTAAACTAAGTGGCCAATGTTTAAAATCAGAAAATTATATTGCATTTTATAATTATTGGAAACAAAATCCAAAGCATGAATATTCATTAAAAAGTTACATTAATCTTATTCGTCAAAAAATTATCGTTGTTGATGATGAAAGTATATATTTTAGATGGTATCAAAATTTTCACAGACAAAAAATTCATCAATTCATTAATAATTACATTTATGAACTATCTTTTACTACTCAATCAAAAGATAGAGCAGGTTGTAATTTGAATCATTTAGAGTGGTTAGAAATTATTTCACAAAATGATGTTTATATAATTGATAAATATAAAAATTTTTCTCTTGAAAAATGGATTGTTTCAACTCACCAACTAGATGAAAATCATGTAACGAAAATAATTGATTCTGGTGGTCAATATGTTGATAGGTAATGGATTCATTTCAAATTGTTTATCAGGGTTAAACATATCTGATGATATAGCTATATATGCCCGAGGTGTTTCGAATTCAAAAGAAATTTCTGAATATGAGTGTAGGCGTGACTTAGTAGAATTTAAATGTTATTTAAAAAAACTAGAAGTTGAGAATTTTTTTTACTTATCTAGTTCAGATTTAAGTACTTATGAACCTTTTAGTCGTTACCTTTTGCATAAGAAAGATATGGAAGAGATAGCATTGAGTGAACCAAAATGTACTGTTCTAAGGCTGCCGCAAATAATAGGGCAAGGAATGGGAAAACATTCATTAGTGTCATATTTTAAAAAAGCAATTTTATCAAAATCTTCAATAGAGCTTTGGGATGCACCTTTACGATATCCAATCAACAGTAACGATTTGAGCTATATAATTGAAAATATATTGTATAAAAAAAATGAACGTATTGTTGATATTAGGCCGTTGTATGGATTAACGCCCAAACAAATTTTAACTCTAATTGATTCCAAATTTTATTTATATTCAGAAGTAAAAAAAGATTTAAAAAAAGCAAAAAAAAACAAAATTACTTATGCTCATTTGTCAATTGAAAAAATTTCACAAAAAAATTATTGTAATAGTGTTATTGAAACATGTTAATAAAAGTATTTATTTTCTCGTCATCTAATGCACCTAGTTCTGAAATTTTTATTCAGAAACAGTTACCATTAATACTATTAGATTATGTCATTGAAGCTGATATGAGAAAAGCCGATATTATTATAGGTACAGGTAATGAGTTTATTAGGTTTTCACAAAGTAAAAAATCTGATGGAAAATTTTTAATTCTTTATAAACCTCATACAGAACTTGATTTACGATTATCCTATAAATCTTTTTGGCAATTATTTAAGGCATTGGCAAGACGCATTTCATATGGAGTATTTTTTGATAATATAACTTATGATTATTCAAGATTTCAGATTATACTCTGTGACTCTAGAAGACTTCAACGTCTATTTTGCAGCACAAAAAATGCTATTTACTTACCATTAAGTTTTTTCCCAAAAGCTGAGTATTGGGTACCTTCGAAAAAAAACTTAAATAAGACAAATATAGGATATTTTGGAGAAATTACACATTTAATTGAATGTATTAATCAACTTAAAATATTAGATATAAGCTTGAAGGAACCGATTAATCTAATTTGTTTTACATATGGGCCGTTTTCTCCAAAATTAATTCAATCAAATTTTAATAATATAGATATACAATATAGAAAGTTTAAATTTGACCATAGCTACATGCTAGAAAAATCACTAGATATAGATTTTGCAATTTGCCCAATGTTTTGGAGTAATATAAATTATATGAATCACAGTATAATTAAATCAAAATTTCAACCAAACGAAGTATGTCGTATAGAAAAATTTTCAACAAATTCGGGGAGAGCGCATTTAATTTGCTCACTAGGTTTACCTCTTATTGTAAGCCCGACTGAGGATGTTGTTCATGAGTTTAATTGGTTGCCAGATTTTTGTTTTTTTGAGAATGGCGAAGATTTACTGCGAGGTTATCTCAGTCTAATTGATGAAAAAGTCAATACTGATACACGAATATTAATTTCTCAAAAGTTCAACCAAGATCTTTTACATTCAGGTATATTAAAAATAAGGAAAGCAATATATCAACATCTTACTAATATAGATCAACCATAAAATGATACATATCGTCTAGTAAATTTTTAAAAAATTGGGTTAATACAAAATGATAAAAGATTATAAAGAACATTGGCTCAACGCGCCAAAAAAATCATCAAAACATTCTGCGTATTTTAAAGTTTATAATAATATTTATAAACAACTTCTACAAAAAGATACTTTGAGTATATTAGAAATAGGAGTAAGTACTGGTGGCTCATTAGAAGCGACGGCTTCTTATTTTTCATCACATAAAGATTGTAGAATTGTAGGCCTTGAATTTAATCCAAGTGTAGCTGACTTTAAGTGGGAAAATAAAAATATTACTGTTGAAATTGGAAATGCTGAATACATCAAAACATTTAATGATTTATATGCTAAATATGGAGAGTTTGATTTAATTATAGACGACGGAGGTCATACCAATAAACAACAACTTCGGGCTCTTGAAGCAAGTAAGTTTCTTCTTAAGAATGATGGTATTTTAATTATTGAAGATACCCAATGTTCTTACCTTGCTGAATTTGGCAACCCAAGTCAAAACTCAATAATTGAAGTTTCAAAAAAAATGGTTGATAGCATAAATGCGCGGTCGGAAATAATTTCATTAAAGCCTATGGAATTGGAAGTAGCCTCAATTGAATTTTCAGTCGGTATGATAATTTTTCGTTTTGATAAATCTGTAGATGCTGATAAATGCTTTCAGGTTATTAATAGGGTCGAACAATCTGGAACAGAAGACTACCGTTTCAAATCTCAAGGAAAATCAGTTTTTCGTACTTTGATTAAAAGTAAATTGATAGTTAATTTTGTTACCTTAATCAGTCGATTTAATACATTAAAATTTCTTTTAAAGAAAGTGTATAATTTTATCTCTAAAAACCGTAAGCAAAGTTTAGAAACAAAAAAAATAGTTAAGGACCTATTAAAGTGAATAATGTTATTATTCTTGTTACTAAAAATGGATCTAAATTCATTCTTGATCAATTAACTTCAATTTTAAAATGTAAATCAAAATATCCAAAAATTATTTATTGGTATGATGATATGAGTACAGATAGTACTTGTTCTTTAATCGAAGACTTGAAAAATACTTCTATTATACGGGTTCCTTATAATTCTAAAAATCAATCAATAAGCGATAACTTTCTGTATACTTTAGAAATGGCTTTCAAAGAACTTGGTAATAACAACATATACTATTTTTGTGACCAAGATGACATCTGGGATAAAACAAAAATTATGAATACAGAAAAAAAGGCAAAACAAAAAAATGTACTTATTCTTTCAAATACTCAATGTTTTGGAAGTGATAGAATGCAAATAAAACCAAATCTTAAACGCTATTGGATATTAAATTTTTTCTTTAACATATCTCCAGGCATGTCGTTAGCTTTTAAAAATGATGATATTTTATCCTTGATACAAAAAATAAAAAAATTCGAGTGGCACGACCATGGTTTGTTTCTGCATTATTTCTCAAAAAATTATAACATAATTTATATAAATAGTGTCTTACAATATTACCGCAGGCATGACAACGCCGTAACAATTAAGCTGCGTAAATTAAGTTTTTGGAGATTATTTTATGGTGTAAAAAATTTTTATTTAACTTATATGTCGACTTAATGGTATGAAATATATTTTAGTAATTTATAGGAAAGATAAATCTGGACCTGCCGAAGGTGCCCGTGTGATTTCCGAAAGCTTAAAGCAAGCTAAAGTTTTACCAATATTTAAAAGTGGTTGGCGGTTAAATTTCAATATGCTTATCAAGAACTTAATATATCAACGTCAATATCATTGGATTGGTTTTGGTTTTCTTCCAGATGTTATTTGTTTTTCTGCTTTTTTTGGTGCTTCAAGAATATCATATTTAAGAGGAGATATAGAAGAAAACTATAAAATAGATTATGGATTATACTATAAAGTCATATCTAAGTTTCATTTTTACATATGTTCAAAGCTTGATAATGTATTCGTACTTACGAATGCTTTGAAAAATAAAATACTTGAAAATAAAACGGGAATAGTGCCAGTTGTGGTACCTAATTTTATATCATCAAAACAGATAAAAAAAATAGATCCTCCAAAAAATAATGTTCCAAACCGTATAGTGGTTATTGGTTCTCTAAACAAAAGAAAAAATTCATTAGAGGCGGTTAAAATTTCCTACATACTAAAGCAAGATTATACATTTGATATTCCTGTTCACTATTACGGAGACGGGCCATTAAGAAATGAAATACACGATTATGCAGAAAGTTTATCAGTTTCTATTAATATTCATGGCTTTGATCCTAATTACTTATCACAAATCTACTCTGATGACATAGTGCTGCATTGTTCATTTTCAGAAGGATTATCTAGATCATGCATGGAATGCTTGGCAAGAAATGTTAGGTTGATCTCAAGGAATTGGGCTGGTTGTAATGAGCTAATAAGAAATGGTGAGAATGGATTGATTTATAATAACGAAGAAGATGCAGCAAAAATGATTTTTAAATATTTTGTATCAGGTAAACTTAGAAAATCATTTTTATTAAAGCACAATGAATTAGAAGAAGGTATTAAAAAATTTGTGTGTGCGGTAAAAAATGATAAAATTTGATACATTTCAAAAACTAGGGTCACTAATTCATCATTGTCCCAAAATTAAAAGACAGATATTTTTGGCTGTTATTTTTTCCACTTTAGGTGGAATTTTTGATATTTTTGGTATCATTGCAATGCCATTTCTTCTCTCTGTGGTGCTTGGTGATACATCAACGCCACTGCATCAATTTTTTTCAAATTTTAAAAACTTAGAATTATTTTTGTTAACATTTTTTATTCTTCTTGCTCGTTATACTTTAACTGTAAGTTTGTTTACTATGTCAATAAATAGACTCCAAAAGTGCCGAAAACTAGTTGGTATAAAGTTACTAGATGCAGTTATAATGCAGAAACCCAATAATGATTTAATGTTAAAGTTCAATAAAAATAGAGTTATATTTACTGAATTTTATATTTTAATTTTAGCAGGGTTCTTGGCACCACTAAATATGATATACTCAGAAATTCTTCTTATTGTTTTAATTAGTATTTGTTTGGCAATTGTTAATATTAAAATTTTATTTGTGTTAATAGCTTTTGTAGTTATTTTTGGTATATTCTCTTATTTTCAGAAATACTATTTATCTAAACTTGGTGCCATAAAGGCAAATCTAGAAACACGGAGGTTAATTTTATTGGAAAACACAGTAAATGGACTCATAACATTATCACTTCATAATAAAATTTTAGAGATCAGAAATAAATATAAAGTACTTTTATCTGAATTAATTACGCCAGATGTTAAATTAGCTGTTAACCAATATAGAGTAAGGCCAGGAATGGAAATTATTGTTTATTCTGTAATTTTTTTAACACCCCTGTTAACGATTGGCAATGATCACGACATAACTCATTATACTTTTCTGGTTTTTGCAGCCTTCAGATTACTACCATCTGTTGGTAAATTGTTGAACTCATTTAATTCATTAGCATATGGGCAAAAAGCAATAAGTGAAATTTGTAAGTTTCTAGCTGAAACTACACCAATAGAAATTATAGAGAACGATAATACTGAAAATATTAAATCACTGAAGATTATCTTATCTAACAACAGTGATGATGAAAATACTAGAAAAGCAAAATTTGATTTAAAAAAAGGTGATGCACTTCAAATTTTAGGCCCAAGTGGTATTGGAAAATCTGTATTTATAAAACAACTACTTGGTATTGAAACACATAAGATTTTAGAATATTCCATTTATGTTAATGGAAAAGCTGAAGATAATATTTTTAATTTTAGGTCAAAAGTTGGTTACGTATCGCAAGAACCATTCATTCTTGATGATACAATTGAATGGAATTTAACACTTGGAAACCCTAAATTTTCTAAAGAAATAATTTCTAATGCTTTAGAAGCGGTTGGGTTGGAAAATAAAGATACCAGTGCTTATAAGCTCTCTGGTGGCCAGAAACAAAGGTTATGTATAGCTAGAGAGCTTATTAAAAACCCACAAATTTTGATATTTGATGAAGCAACTTCTGCATTGGATAAGAAGACAGAAAAAATTATTTTTAATCTTATAGCTTCCAAACAATCTGAAATAATTTTTATATTCATAAAGCATGGTAGTAAGTTATCAGAAATTAAATATGATACATTTAATCTAACTAATTTTTTAAGTGCTAATTGAGTACAATATTTTGAGGCCTATTATTAGATAGAGTAACCATATATGAAAATTCAAAATACTTATGTAAAAGACATTAAGGAATTAAAATGACATTTATAATAGCAGAGGTTGGGCTTGCTCATGAGGGAAGTTTAGGGCTTGCTTTTCAATTTGTTGACACAGCTAAAAAAGTTGGAGCAGATGGAGTAAAGTTTCAAACACATATTGCAGATGAAGAAAGTTCAATTTCTGAAGAATTTCGGATAAATTTTTCGAAACAAGATATTACCAGGTATGATTATTGGAAGCGTACTTCATTCACAGCGGAAGAGTGGTATAAATTGGCTGAATATTGCCGAAATAAAGAAATTGAGTTTATCAGCTCTCCATTCTCTGTTGCGGCTGCAGAAATTTTAACAAAATGTGGAGTATCTAAGTGGAAAATAGCATCAGGCGAAGTTTTAAACAAACCTTTGTTAGATTATATTGCATTAAATCCATTAGACACAATTATTTCCACAGGGCTTTCATCACTAAAAGATTTAGACAGCGCTTTAATTAAATTATCAAATCCTAATTATAAAATATACATGTTGCATTGCATTTCAAAATATCCAACAGATCCAATATTTGCTGGAATTAACCTTATCAGTGAATTAAAACAATACTTTGGGCACAAAATATATAATGTTGGATTGAGTGACCATTCTGCAATGAAGACGCCTTCTATATTAGCTGTAGAGCAAGGCGCAAAGGTACTTGAATTACACTTAACATTGTCTAATAGTTTGTTTGGGCCAGACATAGCAGCTTCACACAATCCAGAAAGTTTCTCAGATTTAGTTAGAGAAGTAAGGTTTGCTGAAATTTGTTGTGCTAATAAATTATCCTTTTCATCTAAAGAGAAAAGTTCGAGTGAATATAAGATTTTATTTGGGAGAAGTCTTGCATATAATAAAGACTTATCAATCGGGCACGTATTAAGTGAAAATGATTTCTCTTATTTGAAGCCAGGTGGTGGTTTCGTTTTTGAAGAAATAGATCGGCTTATAGGTAAAAAATTAAAAACATTTGTTCAAGCCAGACAATTAGTTGATAAATATGACTTCTTGTGATTTTGTAATAGTTATTACTGCAAGGGCAAGTTTTGCGCGAGTGGAGTCATTTGTTAATGCAATAAATGAGCAAGAATTGGTAAAATTCAATTTTGCTATTTTACTTACGGCATCATCTCTACAAGCGCGATATGGAGGTGGGAATGCGTTAATTGAAAAATGTAAAAAATACTGTCAGAAAGTTATTGTTCGCGATACTTTGGCCATCGAAGAAGAATTAAATATATTAGATATTACAAAAAACCAAATAGATGCAGTAACTGAGACAATATTAAATCTAAAACCCAGTTTTATCATTACAGTAGGAGATCGTGTTGAAACATTGGGAACTGCAATTGCTGCATCCTACACCGCCACACCGTTAGCACATATTTTGGCAGGTGAAAGAAGTGGAAATATTGACGATAAAGTGAGGTTTTCAGTATCTAATCTCTCAGATTATTGGATATGCCCAAGCCAAAGTGCAAAAAATGTGATGCTTAATTTAGGATGTGAGCAAAGGAAAGTATTTTTTACTGGATGTGGATCAACTTTAGTCGCAAGTCAGTGGAGATTAGCAAAGGCCGGTTCAGTCATAGTTAAGGTTAAAGAAAGTTTATTAAATACAAATACACAAGATTTTAATTTCATCAAAAATAAAAATTATATCCTAGTAATGTTATACCCAGAAACACCAAAGCTTTCAGGATTTAAGCATGAATATTTAGAACAACTATTGATAGTATTAAATGATAGAAAAGAAAATATAATTTTTATAGCACCTAATGCTGATTTGGGAACAGAAGATATCTTTTCTAGATTATCTAGATTTATTTCAAAATCTAAAAAGTCAAAAAGATTATTAATTGGTGGGATTGATCAATTAGAATTTTATTGGTTGATAAAAAACTCTTCCTGTTTAGTTGGAAATTCTTCAACTATAGTTAGGGAGAGTATTTTTTTAGGAAAGCCAAGTTTAAATTTAGGAAATCGTCAAAAAGGACGATCTAATTTTCCAAATATAAAAAATGTAGATTTTAACAGTAAAAAAATTCAGGAAGCAATAAATCAATTAACAAATACAAAAGACTTTTCCCCAAACCATTTTTTTGGAGATGAGAAAAATGGTTCACGCTTTATTTCTGCAATAGAAGGTATTTTAAATGATATCAATCATACCAGCTCGTAAAGGCTCCAAAGGAGTTTTAAATAAAAATTTTAGAACGATTCCTGGTTTAAATATAAACCTTGTTGATTTAACTATTTTACAAGCGGTTCTTTCAAAAAAATTTGAAAAGATTATAATAACTTGTGATTGTGATTATATACCTAATAAAAGTATTCGAAAATTAATTGACATTTCTTTTGTAATCGTAAAACGGCCTCCAGACCTTGCGTTAGATAAATCTCCAGTAGAAGACGCAATAATGCATTTGTACAAAGAAGATCATATAAAATGTTTTGATAAGATTTGTCTTTTACAGCCCACCTCACCTATGAGAATTCCTGAAAGTATTGCTCTAGTAGTAGATTTCTTTAGAATTAGTGGTACTCCAGTTACTGGCGTTACAAATGTTGGTGATAAACATCCATCCCGCATGTACCAAATAAAAGATTCAAATCTCATACGGATATGGGAAGAGCCTGCAATTAGGAGGCAAGATTTAACAAATATTTATTTACGAAATGGTCTATTTTATCTTTTCAAATTTAAAGATATTTTAAAAAATAAAAGAATTACAGATTTAGATTTTAGAGCTTTTGATGTCCCATCTCAACAGTCATTAAATATAGATGAAGTAGAAGATTGGCATATGCTTGAAACTAAGGCAAGTAAAGGAGAGTTAGATTGGGTCAAAAAATATATTTTTTAGAAAATTTTGAATACTTAAATGGTATTGTTAACTCAGATGATGTTATTGAAAATCTTAATAAAAAAAATATTATTGAGGTTGAAGCAATTTTTGTAAAACTAAAATATAAATTAGATAATTTTTTTTTAAATGATTTTTCATCACTTAAATATATTGTTTCCCCCACCACTGGTATTACACATATTGATACTGAATATACCTCAACTAAAAATATTAAAATTATAAGCCTCCAGGGAGAAAATAGTTTTCTTAAAGATGTTCCATCTACTGCAGAAATGACTTTATTATTGATTTTACAAATTATTAGAAATTTTGAGAATGCAAGGCAAAAGGTTTTAAATGGTAAATGGCAAAGAAACGCAATACCAGGATCCAATATTAAAGACCTTAGAGTTCTTATTATTGGATATGGAAGAGTTGGAAAGCAAGTTGCAGACATATTAAATTTTTTTGGAGCAGAAGTTTATATATTTGA
>Ga0206677_10004283_pt1 | contig 11712 bp, 11 predicted proteins | sample M130m12015metaG_FD_155475 | JGI IMG/M metagenome (GOLD analysis project Ga0206677, IMG submission 155475) | Ammonia-oxidizing marine archaeal communities from Monterey Bay, California, United States - M1 30m 12015 | ecosystem: Environmental > Aquatic > Marine > Intertidal zone | place: USA... | reverse complement strand
GGTTTTCGCTGGACAAAAAAGAAATCACAGATTTCTATGGCGGTCTTCAATCGATCAGCAGAGAATTTGATTGACTATATCCGTCCTACAGCCGAAGGGCGTTTTGAAGCGACTAATATTCGAAAGGTAAACACACAGGGAATCGAATTGGAAGTAAAAACACAGTTTATTTGGGGTAATCAGCCACAATTATTCACTTTTGGATACACTTACTTGAACGACGATGTAGAACAAATTAATGTAGACTTTTCTCGATACAGCATAAATTCACTTCGTCATCATTTAACCTTTAATCAAGTAGCTAATTTCAATAAGAATTTTAGCCTTACATGGAATTATAAATTAGGGCAGCGTCCACAACGTGAGGCTTACCATGTATTTGACGCAAGCCTTCGGTATATGATTCGAGCGGTTGAGTTGAACCTCTCCTTCTTTAATATTTTTGATGAGGTCTACAGTGAAAGTAACTTAGTTCCACTTCCATTGAGCAATGGAACACTTGGCTTACGTTTCGCTTTCTAAGGAAGCAAGAGCATCAAAAATTAACTGACTTTCCCATCCGCGATAGCGAAGGGCATCGATCACCTTTTTTTTGCGTGTGTATACATCTCGACTCGCGTTAGCTTCCCAGAATCGTGCTGCAAGCTCCTCAAGGGTGTCTTGATAGTCTTCAACCGAAATTTCCTTGAGTGCGATTTTAATATTAAAAGGGGAGATTTTCCTGAACTTGAGTTCCCGCAGTATGCGTTCTTTTCCCCACTTTTTAATGCGGAACTTTCCACGAGCAAAACTTTGCGCAAAACGAGTTTCATTCAGGTAGTTTTCTTCGACAAGCTTTCCTACTATGATTTCAATGGCTTCAGGAATCATGTTCATTCCACGAAGCTTTTGTTCCACCTCTTGATGGCAGCGCTCTTGATATGCACAGTAGTGCTCAAGTTTTTTTTGAGCTTCTTGGAGGGTATAAGAGGTGCCTTTGTGCATGAAACGAAGATACTTTATTTCATAAAAAAAGCGGCACTCAACGAGCACCGCTTTGGGTTATTATACACGTATACCTTTATTTTTTTCATCACAAAAGCGATAGTGTAAATATTGATAAGCATCTCGAGGGACAATTGTCACCTTCTTTTTGTGCTCAAACCACCATTGCATTCGAATGGAAAAAATGCCTTGGTTGAGATAAGCTGCAATAAAAGGATGTACATGTAATTGTATCTTTTTCTTGCGATGCTTTGCATCCTTAACGATTTTGATAAGGTCTGCGCTGATTTTGTCTAGTAAAACAATTGGAGCTTCGACTTCTCCGTTGACATTTGGATTGGGTTCTTTTGTTTTAATTTTCATCTCTGGTCGAACCCGTTGACGTGTGATCTGAATTAAACCAAACTTGGAAGGGGGTAAAATTTTGTGTTTGGTTCGGTCTGTACTCATCTCATCCCGGAGATGTTCAAAGAGCTTACGACGATTCTCGCTAGAAGCAAGGTCGATAAAGTCAACAACAATGATACCTCCCATGTCACGCAAGCGCAATTGACGCGCAATTTCAGTGGCCGAGATCATGTTGACCTCCATGGCAGTTTCTTCTTGACTTTTAGCTTTATTGGAGCGGTTTCCACTATTGACGTCAATAACGTGCAAAGCTTCTGTATGTTCGATAACCAAATAAGCACCTTTCTGCATGGATACAGTTTTTCCAAAGGCCGTTTTAATTTGACGTTCAACCCCAAATTTTTCAAAAATGGGTAATGAGTTTGAATGCAATTTTACGATATCCTTCTTTTTTGGTGCGATGGTTTCTATATAATCTTGGACTTCCTCCAAAAGGCCGTTGTCATCTACATGTATTCCAGTAAAGGAATCATCAAAAATATCACGAAGAATAGAGGATGATCGGTTGATCTCGCTCAATACTTTAGTTGGGTATTTGTTGATTTTCGATAGACTAGCGCACATTTTCTTCCAACGTGTTAGTAGTTGTTGGAGATCGGCGTCTAATTCGGCCACTTTTTTGTCTTGAGCAACGGTCCGTACAATTACCCCAAAATTCTTTGGGCGAATGCTTTGAACCAGTCGTTTCAATCTGTTTTTTTCTTCGCGGTCTTCAATTTTTTGAGAAATCGAAATTCGATCTGAAAATGGAACGAGCACCATATAACGCCCCGCTAATGATAGTTCTGAACTAATCCGCGGGCCCTTAGTCGAAATGGGCTCTTTGACAACTTGAACTAGAATATGTTGATTCGAGTTGATGATGTCACTAACTTTTCCTGTTTTTTCAATTTCTGCTTCGAATTTAAAATTCTTCAGCAGATAGTCTTTTGTTTTACCTGTACTTACTTGTTTAATAAACTTCAATAAAGAAGGCAATTTTGGTCCAAGATCATGATAGTGTAAAAAACCATCTTTTTCGTGTCCAACATTGACAAATGAAGCATTGAGGCCTGAAACAGATTTTCGGACTTTGGCGTAAAATATATCACCAACCGAAAACTTGTTGTCCTCAACTTCTTTATTGAGCTCAATCAATTTTCCATCCTTGAGTAGAGCAAAATCAACAGCAGAGGAATTCGATCTAATAATCAATTCTTTATTCACTCTGAGTCATTTTGTGGTAGGGAGAATTTAGTCTCCTAACCGATTAAACAATATTTTTTCAGGATTTTAACCTGTGAAATAGGTAGCTAGACTACGTATTTCATTTCAAAGAACGATGAATTTTTTAAAGTGTATTCAGTCACTATTTCTTTTTGTGGCGATTCGCTCTACGTCTTTTTTTACGTTTGTGCGTTGCTACCTTGTGTCTTTTACGTTTCTTACCACTTGGCATAATTACAATTAATTAGGGTTAATGATTATTTGACAGCGACTTTCGATTTTACGCCGTTCATAAATACTTTTGCAGGTTTGAATGCAGGAATGTTGTGGGCTGGAATAATTACTGCAGTATTTTTAGAAATATTTCTTCCTGTTTTTTTAGCTCTGGTTTTGATTACAAAACTTCCAAAACCTCTAAGGTACACATTTTCTCCATCTTCTAGAGAGCCTTTTACCTCCTCCATGAATTTTTCAACAGTTGCCTGTACATCTCCTCTATCAATCCCTAATTGGTCTGAAATATTAGAAACGATCTCTGCTTTTGTCATGTCTTCGTTTTTTTTAAAAAATTAAACAATTGCCTCTTTTCGAAAGAGGTTCGCAAATATATAAATTTATAATTACAATGTATTCTCCTAAATCATTAATATTTATGAATTTAATCGGTGAGATGCTGTAATTTTGCCTACAATGAATTGGACCAAAACTTTAATGGCGTGGTATGCCGAGAATAAACGCAACTTTCCTTGGCGAGATTCTAAAGATGCCTACCACGTATGGCTTTCAGAGATTATACTACAACAAACTAGGGTGCAACAGGGGCTTCCCTATTTCCTTAAATTCATAGAAGCTTTTCCAAGGGTAAGTGATTTAGCCAATGCCCCAGAAGAACAGGTATTGAAACTTTGGCAAGGCTTGGGCTACTATTCTAGAGCCCGTAATTTATTGTTTTCCGCTCAATGGATTGTTGAACAAAACGATGGGCAATTTCCAGAGAATCATAAAGAGTTACTCCAACTTAAGGGTGTTGGTGATTATACGGCTAGTGCAATTGCTTCCATTTGTTTTGAAGAGCCGCAAGCGGTAGTTGACGGAAATGTATATCGTTTTCTTTCGCGCTATTTTGGTATTGAACTTCCTATTGATAGTTCACCTGCACATGCTTTTTTTAAGAATAAAGCAATGGGACTGATGGTTGATGTTTCTCCGGGTGACTTTAATCAGGCAATGATGGAGTTTGGGGCCCTCCAATGCACCCCCAAGCGCACCAGTTGCTACAGCTGTCCATTTGCCACTTCGTGTGTCGCTTTTCAACAAGGGAAAGTGGATCAACTTCCAGTGAAATCTAAAAAAACCAGAGTGCGAAAGCGCTACTTTAACTACTTGGTCTTGTCCTCTCCCACGGGAAAAACGCAGCTAATACAACGCAAAGGAAAAGGAATCTGGCAAAACTTATATGAATTTCCGTTGATCGAAAGTGAACGTTTATTAAAGCGAAACGAAGGAAATAAGCTATCGGCCTTTGTAAACTGGGATAGTGCCCAGTACAACTCCCCTAGATTGTTGAACGATTCACCAATAAAACACCTGCTTTCGCATCAACAACTCTTGGTGAATTTTTGGGCAGTTGAGACCCAAAGCGAACCGCAAAATGCGCTCGTTTCCAGCGATTTAAAGGCATTGCCAGTCCCTGTTGTTATTGCAGACTTTATTGAGAAACATTATCCCGATTAAATTGACTTTAGTATATTTGAATATGACAAACCCTAAAAATTTACCGTTATGAGTGGAACACTAAACAAAGTTATGTTAATTGGTCACCTTGGCGATAATGTAAAAATGCATTATTTTGAAGGTGGGGGAAGCATCGGTCGCTTTCCATTAGCCACAAATGAAACCTACACCAAAAAAGATTCTGGTGAGAAAGTAACACAAACAGAATGGCACAATATAGTTGTTCGCAACAAAGCAGCCGAAGTTTGTGAAAAATACTTGAGTAAAGGAGATCGTGTTTACATTGAAGGGAAAATTAAAACCCGAAAATGGCAAGATGATAGTGGCAATGACCGCTACAGTACAGAGATAAATGTTGATGAGTTTACCTTTTTAACAACAAAAAATGGAGCAGATGGAAATTCAACACCTCCTGCACCAGCGTCTGATAAAAAGGACGATTTACCTTTTTAATTTAACCGTTTGGATCCAGAACCTTCCCTTATTATAGTGTTAAGCCTGCTATCGACAACAGCCCTAATTAAATGGATATTATTGGGAACCCTACTTCTGGCTTCTGCATTGATTTCTGGAGCTGAAGTTGCCTTTTTTTCGTTATCACCTTCTGCCATTGAAGAGGCCAAAGAAAGTCAGCCCAAACGAACAGAAAAAATTGAACGTTTACTTAAACAACCCAAACGATTATTGGCTACTATTCTTGTGGCCAATAATTTTATTAATATAGCCGTTGTTTTACTCTTTGCAAACCTAAGCACCTCCTTGTTTATCGGTGTGGAAAACGAACTGACACAACTTTTTATAGAGGTTGTTGTCATCACATTTATCATTTTGCTTTTTGGAGAAATCTTACCCAAAATTTATGCCAATAGAAACAATCTTTCTTTTGCTCAATTCATGGCTGGAACAATTTTTGCCCTTGACGCATACTTTTTGTTTTACCTCACCCGACCCATGAGTTATGTCACCCATATTTTGGAGAAACGTTTCGGACAGCGCTCTAGTTCCTTTTCTGTAGACGAATTGTCTCAGGCCTTGGAACTGACAGAACAAAACGATACAACCCAAGAAGAAGATAAAATTTTACAAGGGATTGTCTCTTTTGGAAATACAGACACCAAACAGGTAATGTGTCCGCGGGTAGATGTTTTTGCATTATCCACCTTGATGTCTTTGGAAGAGATTTTACCACAGTTAATTGAGGAAGGCTATTCCCGTATTCCTGTATATGAAGAGCGCTTGGATAAAATTGAAGGGATTTTATACAGTAAAGATCTAATGCCAAACTTGCATTTGCCCAATTTTGACTGGACCACTCTATTACGCCCGGCTTATTTTGTACCTGAAAACAAAAAGCTAGATGACTTGCTCAAAGAATTTCAACAGAAAAAAATTCATATTGCTGTGGTGGTAGATGAATATGGAGGCACCTCTGGAGTGGTTACCTTAGAGGATCTAATTGAAGAAATTGTAGGGGATATTACTGATGAGTTCGACGATGAAGATATCGAATATTCAAAAATTGACGAAAACAACTATGTTTTCGAAGCAAAGGTAAGCTTGAAAGACTTTTATCGCATAACGGAACTACCTCCGCAAGAAGAGTTTGAAAAAGCCAAGGGAGAAGCCGAAACCTTGGGTGGATTCATTATTGAAATTGCAGGTCAATTGCCTCGATTACGTCAAAAACTAGACTTTGAAGGAGTGTCCTTCACCATCGAATCTGTTGATAAAAAAAGAATTAAACGCGTCAAAGTAACACTTCCTTAATGCGAATAGCAATCACTTCCTTTTTACTCTGTTTTTTGTTTGCTTGTCATAGCACTCCTGTGCTACCCAAACCAAAAGCACAGCTCAACTTACACTATCCAGAAGCAAAGTATACCGCTATCGAAAATAGTTGTCCTTATCAATTCGACATCAATGAAACTGCCACTTTTGGTCTTTTGAGGAATTGTGAAAGCAAGATTGTGTATCCATCCATGCAAGCAACCATTTATCTTTCTTATCGACCCATAGAAAACAATCTCGACTCATTGCTATCGGATGCCTATCAGATGCCAAGCAAACACATTATTAAGGCATCTTCTATTCCAGAGAAAGTATTCATCAACCCTGAAAACAGAGCCTATGGAACTTTATTTCGCATTGAAGGAGAAGCGGCCTCACAAGCGCAGTTTTTTCTGACAGATAGCCTTGATCATTTTTTAGTGGGCTCCTTGTATTTTTACGCTCGACCGAACTATGATTCAATTTTACCCGCGGCACGTTACGTTGAAAAAGACATGGTTAAATTGATGGAAAGCCTGCGCTGGAAAGAAGTACGTTAATTTGAAATAGAAAATTCAGGTATAGAATAGACCTTACTTATGTCTGTCACGATTGCTTTAATAGCGTCGGGAGTCAAAAGCGCTTGATCAAACCCAAGCTGTGCTCTTTTGCTGTCAAAATCCACAGTTGCAGACGTAATTCCTGTTGTCGCATTTAACTTTTTTTGAATGGTTGCAGCACATCCAATGGCACACATCATTCCTTCAATCGTCATCTCCATTTGGGCAGTGGGTTTAGTGGTATTTTCTATAGAACTGACCTCTTGAGACGGTGGGGATTTAACCTTCGCTGTTTGTTGTTTACAGCCAAAGATGCTGAAGAATAGCAGGGTATAAAGTAAGGCTTTTAGCATGCTGTAAAATTAATCAAATATTCAAAACAAAATCCTTTGAAAAAGCAGACTTTTGTTAAAAACAACTAGCCTATGTCTATCGCTGTGAAAAAATGGGTCTACCTCATTGTACTGTCCCTGATTTGGGGGAGCTCTTACATTTTGATAAAAAAGGGCTTGATCGGTCTAACTCCCATTCAACTCGGGTCTTTTCGTATTTTGTTTACCACAATTATTTTGGCCTTAATTGGTTACAAAAGCTTAAAGGGTTTAACAGCTCATCAATGGAAGTGGTTAGTGTTTACGGGTTTTGTAGGCACGTTCTTTCCTTCTTTTTTGTTTGCCTTTTCGGAAACAGAGATCAATAGTTCAGTAGTAGCTGTTTTGAATGGACTTACCCCCTTATTTTCATTGCTTTTTGCAGTACTTTTTTTTCATCAAAGCGTTAAAAAAAGACAGCTTGGAGGGGTGTTAGTTGGTTTTGTGGGGACGGTTTTATTGGTGATTCAAGAGTTTTCCTTAACGGCTACTGGTGATGGTCGTTACGCATTCCTAGTAGTACTCGCTGCCATTTGTTATGGAATCAATGTCAATGCTTTAAAATATAAACTTCAAGGAGTGGCTCCCATGGCGATTGCTTTAGCCAATTTTGTTTCCATCAGTATACCAGCCTTAATTTTACTGTTGACCGCTAATTTTCAATGGGAAACCTTCTACAATGATCAAGAAATCCTTACCTCTTTGGGGTATATTTTCATTTTATCGCTGGTGGGAACTGCCTTTGCTAAGGTGCTTTTTAATGAGTTACTATCTTTTTCTTCGGCCGTTTTTTCTATTTCGATCACCTACCTATTGCCAATCGTAGCGATAGCTTGGGGAGTTTTAGACGGTGAACAGTTTGGAGGCTTACAATGGGTAGCAAGCGGTTTTATTCTTTGCGGGATTTACTTGGTTACCGAAACAAAAAAAGCGCCTTAAAAAGACGCTTTTTTATCATAGCATGTTTGAGTCTATTGAAAATCTTCATCCGAGAAGCTCAAATTCAATTCAATGGATTGGGTCATGAAATCTATTTTTTGAGGACCAAACGACTGAGTGTTTTTGTGAGGAAATAATACTCCATCAATTGCTTTATAGTCACCAAGCAAGGTTTCTTGTGTCATTGTATTGCCTTGAATTTCTTGTGTTTCAGCAATTTTTATCTTTAAAAAGGTATCTACTGCGTAAAAGAATGATTTGTTATCAGACACCTTAAGCTCATAAGCCTTGGTTCCGTTGACATCAACAATGCCTCCCATTTTAAGGTCTTCTGTGGTCAGGTTCAATTCTGGAAAAATAGCGGTCTCTACCAATGCTTCGTTCAAAGCATTTTCTTCCATTTCCATGCGTTGCCCTTGCGCTTCATTGTACCCTTTGTCTTTGTTGATAATTTGCTTCTGCATGGGATTTCCCATCATGCTAACAACTAAAGCAGATTGCTGTTCAGTGGTTTTTTTACTGGAAATTTCTAGCGTCATTCCTTGCATAGAAGCCGTAGCAATTTCTTTTTTAGAGCGGATCGCTTTCAGTTTGTCTAATCCACCAATTGCGTTAATGTAGTTGGACACTATGGTTGCAGGATTTATGCCATCAGGCAAGGCTGCATCATAGTTAGGGCGATCTACTTTTTCACCGTACTTATCAAAGTAGTGAAGAGGAAGGTTTTGCCCGTTATGGGTTACTTTTTCCAAATTTTCGAGGACTTCACTTCCTTTACCCGTTACAAAAATACGGGCATTGTCAAGGTGTAAATATTTTTGTGATACACGTTGAATGTCTTCAATACTCACTGAGTTGATTTTTTGCAAATAGGTGGTGTAAAAGTCAGCGGGCAAGCCCTCGGTAAGAATTGATAAAGCGTATTGTGCGATGGTTGCCGGGCGCTCCAATGCCAATACAAAGTCACCTACGTATTTTGCTTTAGCTTGGTCCAATTCTTTCTGGGTAACGGGCGTTAAACGCATTTTTTCTACTTCTTTCACGAGTTCAACGACAGAACTATCGGTCACAGCATTTCTTACGCTGGCTGAGGCTCTGAAACGTGAGCGACTGTATTTGTCAGTGCTAAAGGAAGAGTAAGATCCATAAGTATATCCTTTGTCTTCGCGCAAGTTTAAAAATAAACGTGCTTGCGCCCCACCTCCAAGAATGCGGTTGGCCAAAAGCATAGGAAAATAATCGGCATCAGTCTTAACTACTTCTGTCGTAAAATCTACAGAAACTTCAGATTGAACTGCATTGGGCATTTCAACAAAATTGATCTCTAGGCTGGGTGCATTTTTTGATGCAGGAAAAGCAATGGCTTTACTTGGACTTCCTTTCCATGATTTAAATAGTTTTGAGACTTGCTTCTTAACCATTTTAAAATCGACATCACCAATAATGATAAGGTAGGCATTGGCAGGGGTAAAATTAGCACTGTAGTAATTCTTAACATCTCCAAGCGTTACATTTTCTACACTCTCAGCTGTTGTGAATTCTCCATAGGGATGATCTTTTCCATAGGTAATGAGTCGTTCTACACGGCGAGCAGCTGCAGTGACAGAATTTTCATCTGATTTGATCCCTTCTATAAGACGTTCTTTTTCTTTTTCAAATTCCTCATCCAAGAAGTTTGGATGTAAAACGGCGTCAGCCATAAGGTCCAATACACGTGGAAAATAACGCGATAAAGAAGAGGCAAAAGCACTGGAAGAACCAATATTTACTCTTGCTCCTAGGTAATCAACTTCTTCTTCAAAGGCATCTTTGGGTGTATTAACAGATCCTTTTCCTAGCATACTAGAAAGTAACGCATTTGCGCCAGCTAGTTCTCCTTCAAAGATGGGATTTAAATCGATGTTTAGGGTAGCAGAAGCACGAGGAAGTTTGTGGTTTTCGACCACCAACACACGGAGACCATTTTTCAACACAAATTCTTGTGGTTCATCTAATTGAATTTTTGGTGCTGGTCCTGGTAGTGGTTGTTGACTTCTGTCAATTTGTGCATGCAATGGATTCAAAGCAAGGACAAACACGAATAAAAAAAGTAATTTTTTCATGGGTGAGATTATTTTTTTGCCGATTCAGGAAGGTAATCCAAAACGAGACGTTGGTTTTTGTTTAGGTATTTTTTAGCGACCGCTTGAATTTCTTCACGACTAATGGAACGGTAAACATCAATTTCGGTATTGATTAGGTTTGTATCCCTAAAAAAGGTGTAGTATTCAGCCAAGGAATTTGCAATTCCTTCAACAGATGCATTCGAATTGACAAAGTCAGTTTCAAATTTGTTCTGAAGTTTTTGGTAGTCTTTTTCTGAAATCAGGTTGGTTTGTATTTTCGCCACCTCTTTATCCATGGCACTCACCAAGCTTTCTAGGCTATTTTCGCCAAGGGGTAAACCATAGATGAGGTACATACCATAGTCTTCTTGACTAAAATTTAGTGCCCCTACTTGTAAGGCCATTTTTTGTTCATCCACCATTTTCTTGTAGAGTTTTGAACTATTTCCATCACTTAAGTATGTTGAAATCATATCCAAAACCTTAGAATCCCTTGTTTTGACAGAGGGCATTCTATAGCCTGTTACTACAGCAGGAATCTGAATGTTTGCATCATAGGCGACTGCCTTAATGGGTTCTACGATTGGCGATTCTTCAATAGCCACGCGTTCAACATCTGCACCTCGAGGAATACTAGAAAAGTAGTCGTTGATCATTTCTTTGGTGGCCGGAATATCGATGTCACCTGCTACAACGAGTACGGCATTGTTAGGGACATAGTATTTTTTATTGAAGGCTAAAAACTCTTCCAAAGAGGCTGCGTCTAAATGTTCCATTTCTCCAATGGTCGTGTGTTTGTAGGGATGATTTACAAAAAGGTTTTTCTTTACATTTTCTAAAAACTTCCCGTAAGGTGAATTGTCGACACGCAAGCGTTTTTCTTCTTTGACAACTTCATTTTGGGTATCGACCCCTACCTGATTGATTACAGGGTGAAGCATGCGTTCAGACTCTAACCACAATCCCAATTGAAGATTATTTGAAGGAAATACTTCGTAGTAATAGGTAAAGTCATCATTTGTGTAAGCATTGTTTTTTCCTCCATTGGAAGATACAATACTGAACCATTCTCCACGTTCAATGTTTTTTGTTCCTTCAAAGAGCAGGTGCTCAAAGAAATGGGCAAAGCCCGTTCGCTGAGGTTCTTCATCTTTTGCCCCTACATGATAGAGGACAGAAGTCGTTACCAAAGGTGCACCATTGTCTTGATGTAATATAACGTGTAACCCATTGGCCAAATCATATTCTTCGAACTGAACTTTTTGGGCTTGCACCAAAAAGCTACATAGAACGAATAAAAGCAGGAAAAGCGATTTTTTCATAAAATTAGAATTTATTGTATTGAACTATTTGACGTAAAATAAGAGAAAATGTTACAATTTAATAGAATGTGGGGCAATATTCTGATTAAAAAGGCATTAGTATAGAAAACAAAATTATGTTTACACGGTTTTTTCCTTTATGGGTGAGCCTTTGTGCTTTTTTAGCCCTGATAGAACCTACATTATTTACATGGTTTTCGGGTCCCTGGATTACCTATGGTTTAGGAGGCATTATGCTGGGTATGGGACTGACCTTGGAATGGAAAGATTTTTCACAAGTGGTAAAAACCCCTGCATGGGTTGCTTTCGGGATGCT
>Ga0206677_10004276_pt1 | contig 11728 bp, 8 predicted proteins | sample M130m12015metaG_FD_155475 | JGI IMG/M metagenome (GOLD analysis project Ga0206677, IMG submission 155475) | Ammonia-oxidizing marine archaeal communities from Monterey Bay, California, United States - M1 30m 12015 | ecosystem: Environmental > Aquatic > Marine > Intertidal zone | place: USA... | reverse complement strand
AACTGTTACACGCTACCTGGGAATCTATTCCAGTATTATCATAATTGATGGTTAAGTTTAGAGTAACCACACTATCACAACCAACTGAATTGGTTAATGTATGGGTCGCTGTATTATTACTAGAAGTATAAGTATTACCATCTATCCAAGTAAAACTATTACAATGAGTTTGGGTGTCAGTACCAGAAGAAGAATTTAATATGGTCAAATTCAAGGTAACTACACTATCACAGCCAACTGAATTAATTAATGTATGTGTCGCTGTATTAGTACTAGAAGTATATGTATTACCATCAATCCAAGTAAAACTATTACAATGAGTTTGGATGTCAGTACCGGAAGAAGAATATAATATGGTCAAATTAAGGGTAACTACACTGTCGCATCCTGCAACATTGGTTAAAGTATGGGTAGCTGTATTATTGCTTGAAGTGTATGTGTTTCCATCAATCCAAACATAGCTATCACATTCTGTTTGAACATCAACTCCAGTATTGGAATAATTGACTGTTAAATCAAGTGTAACTACACTATCGCAACCGAATACATTACTTAGGGTATGTGTAGCTGAAGTATTACTAGAAGTGTAGGAATTACCATCAATCCAAGTATAGCTATTGCAAGCTACCTGGGTATCTATCCCTGTATTGTCGTAATTGATGGTTAGATCTAAGGTAACTACACTATCACATCCTACTGAATTAGTTAATGTATGGGTAGCAGTATTATTGCTAGAAGTATATGTACTGCCATCGATCCAAGTATAACTGTTACAAGCCGTTTGAATATCTAATCCAGTACTAGACGAATTGATGGTTAAGTTTAAAGTCAACGTACTGTCACAACCAGCCGCATTGGTTAAGTTTTGAGTATAACTTCCGCTAGTGGTAAAGGTTTGCCCATTTAATGTGTAGCTATTGCAGGAGGTAGCCGTTACAGAACTAGTAGTTGGAGCATTTGAAGTAACTAAAACATTTAAGCTGTCTAAACATCCAGAAGTATCTGTTGCCACAACCAAATAAGTAATTGTACCCGCATTTGATGGGGTAACTACAACCGTATCGTTGTTGGTATTGGAAAGATCCATAGCTGGTGACCATTGAAAAGTGCTTCCAGAATCAGACTGAATAATTAATTGCACTGAGCTACCTAAACACAGGTTATTAGTCTGTGACGGCAAAACCGAAACACTACACTGTGCAGTAACAGTTTGAGCAGTTATAAAAAATAGTAAAAATACTATTGCAATTTTGTATGGAAATAAAAAAGCTTTCATGAACGTTCAAAAATTAAATCACCAGGTGTTGATAAAAGTATTTTTCTAAGTCTGAAGTAGACTACTACCATAGACAAGGTCAGTATTAAAAGTAATTCTAAAAGACCATTAAGGTTTATAAGGTCAAAACATTTCTCCCCTTTTTCAATGGTAATATCCAACATATCAAAAATTAAAACCCCCAAGCCCAATTGACCAAAAAAAGCAGCAAATAGAAAGGCTATAATTGCAGCCAAAAAAATAATTAAAGAATAAATGTAAATGTAATTACTAATTAATTTTTTATTGGATAAACCAAAAGCTTTAAGCGTACCTATATTTTGCTTTATTTTCTCGAAATGAGAATTTATAATATTGACCAAAAATAAAATGATAGCAAATAAACTGAAGAATAAAAGAAATGTTGAAAGCACCTTTGTCAACTCACTTATGAAATTCAAATTAGTGAGGCTTTCTACTTTATCAATTTCAATATTAATTAACCTATTTTTTTTATTTACAAAATCATGGTTAAAAGGATAACTATCTAAGTATTTTTTTAATGGTTTGATTGAATCTAAATCTATTAACTGAACAGAAACATAATCAAATTCTGATTTCTTTCTACCTTCTAACCAATTTCTAATTTTAGAATAATCTCTTACTAGGTGAACGTTTGTATTTGAATAATTAAAAATATCATTTACTAAATCAGCATCATTAATTACGTTTTTTATTTCATAAAAATTTCCATTTACAAACTTTGATTCAAAAAAATCATTGCTTTTTAAGGGAATAATATCATGGTTTAAATAATTAGCAAGATTACTAACACTAACTGTACTATCTACAAATATTTGATAATTCTTAGCTTCACTTTCTAAATTAGAATAATTGTTTCGATTACATTTAAAAAAACCTTTATTTTTTAGATAGTCGATAGTCTTATTGTTACAAGCATACGAAACATTTAAAGGTAAATCGTTTACAACAGCAAGTATAGGTATAGAAGCATAAAATGGCTCTCCATAACCATTAGGAATATAATATTTTAAATAATTAGGAAAAGAATCTAGATTATAGTTTAACCTTTCAAGAAATTTTCTTTTTACAATAAGTCCGTGAGATAGATCAAAATTATTAACCAAAAAATCATAATCTTGACAACTCTCTTTAAACGATTGATCCCTTATTAGAAAATCTTTAAACAAAGAGCTACTTTGCTTTAAAGATAAGGCTACCATTCTTTGTGCTTCAGATGCATCAAGATTATCACAATCGTTTGGAAAAAAATATCTTGACTTATAGTCAAGAGAATCTATATCCGAAATGTGAAATTTTGACTTTAAATCAATTATATCATTAATTAAACTATCTAACTCAAAATTCTTTATGTTGGCTGTTTTAAAGTTTACCCAATTATTGAATGGGTTATCCATTCGCTTTTCAAGATATTTTTCGCTACCGTCAGCAATACCCAGGGCAAAAAAAGTGGCAAATAAAATGATTAAAACTACATAAAAATTAATCCATTTATTACCTATAATCACCCTGCCCTCTTTTTTAAAAAAAAGAGATTTAAAATCGCTATTGGTTAATCTCTTCATGTTACTCTTTTTTTGTCATTGCAGTAATCAAAAGCTTCATCATTTTATCGTTGTCATATACAGCACCTTTTGGATTAACCCATTGTTTGTTTGATGTTGAATAAACATTTTCTTTATTGATAAAGCCTTTCTTATGACCTTTATCATTAATAGAACTAATTACTATAATCTCGTCTGCAAATCTTAATGTTCTTTCAATATCGTGAGAAACAACAACAGCACCTTTGCCAGAAGCACTATCGTTAATAACTGATTTGAGTTGAACCAATAAATTATCCGCATTAACTGGGTCAAGGTTTCCAGTTGGTTCATCACCAAAAAGAACAACATAATCTTTTGCAAAGGCTCTAGCAAATGCAAATCTTTGCTTTTGACCCCCAGAAAGTTTTTTGGTAGAAGTATGGGCTAAATCAGTTATATCAAATTTTGCTAAAGCATCTAAAGCAATAGCTTCAGCTTGTTCTTTTGATTTGCCTTGTATAAGTGAAGAAAGCATCACATTTTCAAGAGCTGAAAAGCTATCCATTAAATTGTTATTCTGAAAGACAAAACTGAAGTAATTGTTTCTTAATTCATTGAGTAACGTTTCATTGTCATTGTTCCAATAAGGAAATAAATTAATTGCGCTATCTTTATTTAATGGGTAAAAATTAAACGATTTATCGTTGCTATGACTTCCCGAAAGGGTATTGTTCATCATACCCAATGTTTCAAGCAAAGTACTTTTACCAACTCCGGATTCACCAACAACAAAAGTTAATTTTCCTTTTTTTACAGAAAGATTTTCAATTGTAAGCACCTCTTTTAAAGTGCCAGGATATTTACAATTTATATTTTTTAATTCAAACAAAATCATGGAAAATATTTGTCTCTAGGTAAGTAATAAAATAAATTATCTCCTCCTTCTGTCTTAAATCCATTTTCTCTTACAAACTGGTATGTATTATCAATACCATCAAGTGCTGCATTGGCTTTAATTAATCTTTTGACAAATTTTTCTATTTTTTCTTCTGTCCAAGGTGCATCTTCAGCATCATCAATAATTTGTGATACTTTTGTTTTTGATAAAGAATAATTTTCAAAACCTATGCCAAATAAACTCATCCAAAGGTTATCGAAACTCATTTGATATATTTTCTTTTTGAGTTCTTTATTTTTATCGTCTTGTCTAACTCCAAGAATCAAATACATGTTTTTTACAAAAACATTTAATAGTTCTGATCTCCTTTCATCATTTGGTTTGTCAGCTGCTTCTGCTAAATCATCCATCATTTGTTTTTTTTGTTTTAACTCTGAACTAGTAAGCATGACCACATCTTTTTGAGCAAGTACACCCCGTGTATCATAAACACAATTATCTTTTAGAGGTAAAAAACCTTTAAATCGAAAAGATTTTTCTTGTAATATTTCTATTTCTTCTTCCGTGAATCCCTTTCTTTTAAGCCAATCGTACATTGGTTCGGACTGTACATCAACCTTTCCACCGTTAACGCTAATCTGATAATTTTTGGTGTTCTTTAATTCCTCAATAGTGTTCTCATGCATGTTAATTATTACGTCACTAATCTTTTTAGAAATTTCATTTTCTGGAATTCTCCTGTTGTCATTTTCCGGTTCTTGAATTGAAGCAAACATTATCCAACCTTCAGATTTGTTGTTGTTTGGATATAAATCTAACTCCATTTCAGTATAAGTTTCGTCACTAAAGACAAAACATTCACTACTGAAGGGCTTATCCATCTTTTTAAGCTGGGCTATTGCTGACTGCTTAAGAATTGCATTTGCATCTTTATTAAAATAATCATAAGTACTATTGCTGGTTCTATAAATTTGAAAAACAGCCCAATTGACATTGAACTTATTGGAAAGATTGATTATATCTTGCTTTTGTGACTCAACATTTGACCTTCTGTTTCCAGCATCACCAATCCAAATTAAGATATTTTTTTGATCTTTTTTGAAGTTAGTCATTGATTGTTTTAAACCTTGAAAAACTGCTTCTGGAACATCATCCCCAGGGTTACTATAGCACTTTACGTTTTTTAAAAAACTAATGATTTCATTGGTATTGGATGTGAAATCTTTAAACTCATACATTTTACCATCTCGCTCCTCTGTTTTATCTCTGTATACACCAACAGCAAACTTGAGAGAGTTTACCAATCCATTTTTTAATTCATTTTTTAATTTTACCATAGATTTTTCTATAGCATTAGCAGCAGAAGTAAAATAATCTTCCATACTGGATGAACCATCGATAACAAACATCACATTCATATTCCTTAATTGATTACGTCGTTTTTGAACTTTTGCCTTTGTTTCCTCAGCTTTTTGGTTGGGATTTCCTAGAATAAGTACTTCAACAACTCCTACGTCGTCTGGAGCGTGTTGTTGATACATTCTATTAAAACTTTTATTTTGTCTTTTTGGGGTTAATTTAAAAGGCTGTTTATTTGCTAAGGGAAAATCCTTACAATCTGCTACTACTCTTTTGGCGATATTATGGTTCTCATATACTCCAAAAATTTTGTCCTTATAAAATTCTGCTGCATCACCCCAATTAGGCTCCCAGCACAATCTACTAGAGAAAATTTGGATATCCTCATCATCAATCCAACCAGCTATCTGTTGACTCATTAAATTTTCTGACATATCTAATTTAGACCTAGTCGAAAGTAGAACTCTACCATCTTTTTTTGCGTAGATATAATACGGATATTCTCCTTGAACAGGGCTCTGAGAAATAATATTTGTGCCAGTACCTTCATAAAAATGCATTTTTTTAATTTCTCTTCTATCTGCTTCCGGGTCTTGGTCATTTACAACATGCATGCAAAGTGCTTTTTCGGTAAAGACTTGATAATTTTCCTTATCATCTTTTATCTGGGTTTTGGGATATGCAGACGGAATAACATCATTTATACTAATCCACCCGTAATCTTTTGCATTGCTCTGAAGATTAGGAAAACTAATTTTATCGTATGATTTATTAGGTTCCATCAAATGAATCATTTTTGTTTTAGAGTCTATTTCAGAAACCACAAATGATTGCAAAAAATTCAGGTTGCTGTATTTTACTTCCTTGTGATGAAAATCTGAAGTTTTATAAGTTTTGTTATTTAAACCATCTAAAAAAACCTTCCAATACTTTTTATTTTTAGTTTGATTTCCTTTTTCAAAAACTGCATTTATTGATTTTTCAGACCAATAAGAAGTGAATTCTAAAGGCAAACCTATTTTTACTTGACTTTGATTGCTTCCCTGAGAATTAATATATTTAGGTAAAACACATAAAAGCGAGAAAAATAAAGTAAATTTTAATGAATTAAATTTCATAGTGTATTAAAGTTTAAAGATTGAGTAATTAGAATAGTTTTTTAATTTATTTAAATTAATATTTTTGAATACATCTTCAGAAACAACATACTCATACATTGAGTTATCATTAACTAAAGAAATTAAGGGTATTGAATTAAAGAGACTAAAAAATCTAGACTTAGTGTTGAAATACTTTGAAAAGTCATCGGTATCAATGATAAATGAAAAATTATAATTTCCTTTTATAAAAATTTTATTTAGATTAATTGAACATTCTATTTGTTTGTTGAAAATATTTGAAATACTTGTCCTTATTTCTTTTAAACTAAGCCTATCGTGTTGAAGAACTTCCTGCTTATTTTCTATATAATTTTGAAGAATATAAACCATAGAATCTTTTTGTAACGAAGTAAATCCTTTATGACTTTCTTCAGGAACTGAAACACAAAATTCGGAGTTAATAATGATAAAATGATACAAATCAGTGCCAGCTGAATCATGATCAAAATATCTTAATATCATGTCCTTTTCTACATATGATGAAGGTTTTTCTAAGTAATAAAAAACAAAATGATTAGTCGGAACAGATTTTTGAGCATAATTAGCTAATGAAAACAAAAAAATAGATAATATGAAAAATAAATTATTCATTTAAAATTTAAAATGATTTCAGATTTACAATAACATTGTCAACAGGACAAGATGGAGTGTTTTTGAGTATAATTTCAAATTCAGTATTAATAACCAATTTTGTTTTCTTATTTTGAAACTGTCTACTTTTTGAAACCCTATTCATTAAATTAATTAATTTCAAATCGGAGAGTTTATTATCAAATGTAGTGGCTATATTTTTATTGATAAATCCAATTTTTTTAGCCAATGACTTTAACTTTTTAATCTTTTTGGTGTTGGAAGGCTCATTTAAAAATGATTTGAACAATACTTGAAATTCAGAAACAAGTGATTCTTTTACATTACACTCTGTTTTTGGAACAAAACAGTTGTTTGGCCATTTCAAAGATTTAATTTCTACTTTATTATTATTATAAATGACAACATTAAGTAAGGAGTCGGCTTTTAAATTATTAAGTGTTATGAAGTTGGTATCACTTTGCTCACTACCATTTACAGAATAATACAAATTACCGCAAGAATCTTCATTGTAGCCCGTAATATTTACTAAGACTGTTTGCTTTTCACAATCACATCCAACATCAAACAAATCGAGTTTTGAAGTATCGCATATTAAAACCTTAGGATTTTCTAATTTTGTGACTGTATCTGAGCCCTCATTTTGAAAAAAGAAAAACACAAATACTACTACTACTATCATAGATAACAAAAGCAAAAATAAAGGCCATTTTTTGGTCTCTAACTTTGTATTATCACTACCACATACAGGACATGGACCTAAAAGTTTATCATTGTAGCTTACACCACATGATTTATTTAAGCATTTAAAAGTTTTATTTTCCATATATTGAATTTAAAATAACCATCCCCCAATTTGCAGGGAAAACGAAAAAAGATTTAAATTGGATAAACTTGTATTTGAAAAGAAGCTATTCAATTGACTTGAGTTTTCACTAAACCTTGAATTGTCATTATTTTGAAAAAGTGATTTAGTAAAGTTTATATAATTGACATTTGCTGCAATATACAACCTATTAATTTTAAAAGGGTAACACTTTATCCCAAGAGAAATGTTATGGCTCAGGTTATTTATTTTTTGCTCTTGAATATTTTGTTGCTCGAGTTGATATACGCCAAAATCGTAAACCCCATTTTCTGAAATAGTAATATTAAAAAAATCAGAATAAGTACCTGTGTAAGTTACAGAACTATTTCTGTTTGAAATTGCAGAATTACAAGTCATATTGTTTAGTGAATAATCAAAAGATAAATTAAGCAATGAATGCTTAACATTTGAGAGTTTATAGGACATTATTTCATAATCAAATCCAACTCTTGGCCCAACACTTAAATAACTTAAATCATATGTTTCATTAAAGCCATCGTAAAACACTTTTCTACTGTATGAACTACCATCAAAATCAATAGAGCTATAATTTTCTGAAAAAGAGTTTATATTGTTAGTAAAAGAAAAGTTGTTATTCATAATCAGTAGTCCAACATTAAACACCCACTTATTTGGTAAGTATAGATGATAATCAAATCCAAACCTTTGGCTAAGTTTACCAAAACTAAAATCAATATTAGATTCATAATCTTCTACCAAATTGTTTTCATAGCTAAAACTTGAATACGATTTATTTAAAAAGCTTAATCCATAGTATACTTCAAAATAACCAATTTTACCATATTCTTTAATTGGAATTTTTAAAATATTTATACAATCATTCTTTTCAATTAATTCATTGTTGCTATTAAACATTTCATTGTAATTTGAAAAAGTAAGATCATTGTTGATTTTTATAGGCTTACTCATATCATTAACTAAAAAAAAGATAGGCACATATTTATCCATGCTGGATTTAAATTCGTCTTTTGTAAAAGAATAAATCGAATCTATAATATTGCATTTCATGCCATATCTTTCTGCAAAAGACTCCTTAAATAAAGTAGTAATATGATTAGTATCTCTAAAAAACTCTATTAAGAATCCTTTCGGATCAAGAGTTTTTATTTTGTTCATATTCAACACCCAATTTCTCTGCATGTTATTATCTGAATAATCATTTGAACTTTGTTCTCTGGGATAAACGGTGTCTTTACAACCAAAAGATATTAATTGAATCAAAGTATCAGCAGGTGTAACTATACTTTTAGAATCACACAATACTTTTCCTTGGGGAATTACCTTTTGAACCTTTACATTTAATACATAGTTACTATCTGTTAAATAAGTACCACTTTTAAGAGGGATTTCAATTTCTAAAATTTTAAACTTTGCCTTTGGTTTATTTTTATATGTAAGCCTATGATCTTGAAAATAATTTTCAATTTTAATTATTTTATTACCGGCATTATCAACATATAAATCGTTAGAAATCATTAAACCCTCATCAATTAAATCAATGTACTCGCGAAATAAATAACCCTCAAAGTTTTTTATTTTTTTTAAAACTTCAATATTTATTTCCCTAATATCTTTTACAGTTATACTGTCCTGACCAATCAGGAAAGTAGAGTTGATGACAATAAAACCAATAAATAACAATCTATAAATCATAAATTAATCGTTATTGAGTTTAAATTTAATACCAAGACTTGAAGATTTAGAAATTTTATTTTTAGACTTTTCAGAACATGTAATAGAAATAAAATAAATGTCTGTTTTTCTAAAACCGTAAGGTAATTGTAGCTTTATTGGTTGATTTTCATTTGATGAAAATGATTTTAAAATAGCCGATTTAAGTACTGTAACTTCGTCATCTTTTTTAGTTAAAATACTAATATCGTATTGTAAATCTTTTTCAGAATTAGAGTTTATTTTTATTTTAAAACTTCCAGTTTCGTAATCTCCTATAAAAAAGTCAGCAAAGTCATAGTAATCTTCACCATCTGGGTAATTAGTTGCAACCAGTATATCATTAATAACTTGAGAGTTTATTTTTATTTCTTCATTTTCAAGTGATTTAAATGTTATTTCTGTATTTAACATTAAGTTGTTCATGTAACCCTTCTTTTTATCGCTATTTTCCTTTGTTTTAGTATTCTTTTTAGGTTTTTCTTCAATATCATCCTCTTCGACACCTTCCTCATTTATTGTTGTTGAACTTCGTGATTTTTTTATATTAGGAATGTATGAAATAGAAAGCTCAACAATACCATTATTATAATTTTGAAAATTGGTTAACCCATAGTCATAAGAAACACCAATTGTAAAAATTTTAATTGGTAAAAGAACAATAGGAGAGATAGATAGATTTTGTAGCCTATCGTTTTCAAGAAAGAATCCATTAAAAGATGCTCCCATGCTTAATTTTATCTTGGGAATATTATTCACTAAAAAAACACCAGAAATACTTCTAGGGTTTCTAGTATTTGTCCAACCTGTGTAATTGTCAAAACCATTGCCTCTGTATAAAGCCTGAAATTCTCCATTTAAACCTGATAAGGATCCAAATTTTGTTTTTAAAGAAATATTGAACTCATCAGAAATAGATTCTTTGATAGATTTACTGATGTTATTTGATAAGTCTGTAGTATTAGTGGAAGAAGCTCCCAATTGAAACATGAAATTTTTAGAATTATGAAATTTATAATTCAAGCCAAATGCGGGTACCAACATATTAAAAGATTGTTGACCATTTAGCAATGCTTGATCTCCAGATTCCATATTTTCAAATTCTATCGGATTAAATAATTGGTTAGAATAGTTAAGTGAAAGGCCCATTCCTATGTAATGATTTCCTATTTCCTGATTGCCAGAAACTCCTATATTAAATTTGTTATTTGTAAAAGCCTGCCCTGCAAAATCACGACAATATTGTCCTGATAAACCAATTTTAGTTTCTTTACCAAAACTTTTTTCAAATCCTAAGTACTCTGAATAAGGAGAAGAATCATAATTCATAGCCCCCCACTGTCTATGAATCAAATTAACATTCCACGAATTATCGTCTGTACCAATTAAAGATGAATTATAAGAATAATCCTGAAGAAAAAATTGTGAGAAGTTAGATGATGATTGAGAATAAATAGTGCAACCAATTATGGACAATATAAAGAGAATTGTAATATTTTTTGAATTTCTCATGTCTTATTACTAAATATAATCAATAATTTACAATAGTAAATTTTAAATAGGTTAATTTACGTAATGACACATAATTTTTAAAATTAAAATCTTATAATGAATTTAAAAATTATTTAAAAACTATAAAATTCAATATATTTAACTTATTAGATTTTAAAAATATAAAATATGAAAGGTTTTAAAAGATGTGAAAAAGGTCACATGTACAAAGATAATTTATCTGATTGTCCATACTGTCCAAAAGGTAGTGCAAAAAGCAATGACAAAACTGAAGTTGCTGGAGATTCAAAATTAGATAAAACAGAAGTTTTTGTAGATAGTTCTCCTAAAACAGAACAAGTAAAACAAAAAATGCCCGTAGCTAGGAAAATTCCTAAAGAGGAATCACAAGATTTAAATAAAACATTTATTCAAGGTGTAACAGAAGATGACAGCAATGAAGAAAGTTCTCCTAGATCTACCAGAAAACTAATGGGATGGATTGTTTCTTTTAGTAATGATCCTATGGGAATTGATTATAAGATTTATGAAGGAAGAAACTTTCTTGGAACAAGTAGTAAATTAGACATCACTATTGGTGGTGACCAATCAATTTCTGGAAATCATGCTCTTATTTTATGCAGAAAACAAAAATTTTGGATAAAAGATGAAATGTCTTCAAATGGCACATTTCTTAATGAAGAAGAAATTGAACCCAATGAATCACCTGAATTGAAAGATGGAGACAACATTAAAATTGGATCTACAATTTTTAAATTTAAAACTTGTAGTTAATGAAAAATGACTTTCTAAATCTTTACAGCGAAACCAATGTTGGAAATAAAC
>Ga0206677_10004275_pt1 | contig 11728 bp, 15 predicted proteins | sample M130m12015metaG_FD_155475 | JGI IMG/M metagenome (GOLD analysis project Ga0206677, IMG submission 155475) | Ammonia-oxidizing marine archaeal communities from Monterey Bay, California, United States - M1 30m 12015 | ecosystem: Environmental > Aquatic > Marine > Intertidal zone | place: USA... | reverse complement strand
AGTCTGACTTTGCAGTAGAAGGCAAAAGAACACGCACAAGTGAGGCTGATTGGGAAGCAAATGCTGTTTTCGAACCAGCTGCAGGATCGCTTTATCAGGGCCAAGTACCGTTTGTAGGTACAAGTAATCTACAAATAGATGCACCTATACAGATTCATGATGCTGGTGATGTTCAATGGATTGGGACTTCACAGTTAGACCCAATACCAGTTACCAAAATCAGACTGGCTTTTGTTGGTTTCAATGCAGAAACAGACTTTGTCATAGAAGGGGAAGTACAACGCTTCGCTTCTGCAGATTGGTACTTCGTTGCAACCACATTCGCAGCTGCAGGAATACAAACACTAGTTCCGGCTCCAGACAGTCGGCAATTTATTCTTTCTGGGAAGCGTCCTCGCATGTTCATGCTGAGCCCTGGTAAGAACTCAGACCGAACTTTGGAGTTGTCCTCATGATTATTGGTGTAGTGATAAAGCAGCCTTGGGAAGTCCTCGATTACGACATTGATTGTAGGCCTGCTTACAACGTCGATGGGGACACAGACAAGGTAATAGATGTTGCATGGAGTGTGACTCCTGACGAGCCAAATGGGCTTGAAGTCGAAGCCTTAATTATGGGCGAGGACTTTGTTAAGTGTTGGTTTTATGGGGGCAATGAAGACGTTGATTATATGGTTGAGCTGTATGTGACAACCCAAGCAGGGCGACACAAAGAAGACGAGATTGATGTGCGCATAAGGGAATATGAATAATGACTCAAATATACAGCAATAATATAGCGTCAGTAATTGGTGGCCCGCTTAATGAACTAGTGAGCACTATCACTTTGCTTGCAGGCACAGGCGATAATTTCCCTGCACCTACAGAGAACGAATTTTTTCTACTTACCCTGATCGGTATTGACGGGGAAGGTAATGAAGCACGTTGGGAAATTGTTAAGGTTATCGAGCGTGATGGCGATGCTCTGATTGTTCAGCGTGGACAAGACAACACAACCGCACAACAGTGGGCTACAGGCACACGGATTGAGCTTAGAGTCACTGCAGCTGGCATAGAGCGTGGTGAAGCCGCATATATGTGGGGCAATCATGCAGAGCAAGGTTACTTAAAAGGACAGAGTGGAGATGACCTGTTCTTAACTAAGGAAGAGGCTGATGAGCTCTACTTAAGTCCAGAGCAGGGCGATGAACTATTCTTAACCGAAGCAGAAGCTGATGAGCTCTTTTTAACTCCAGCTGAAGGTGATGTGCTTTTCTTAACCCAAGACGAAGCTGATGCTCTGTATATACCGGACGCACCTACGTCTGGCTTGGTTTATGCACGAGCCAACGGAGATTGGGTAGCTATTGACCCCGGTGAGGGCGGCGTTGGCGGAAGTGGTGGTGCTGGAAGCATTAATCTCAAGTACGACGACATTACGCCTAATGGTGGGGCCACATATACTTTAGCAATTGCTGGTGAGGCCACAGAATCTCTTGGCGCTACTAACCTGTTAGTCAGTGTTAACGGAACTATTCAGGAATCTGGAAAGGCGTATACCACTACAGGCACTGAGATTACGTTCAGCGAAAATCTCACCTCAGAAGATGTAGTCGATTTTGTTGTTGAGCTAACCAATGGCTCTTACTGGACTCAGGAAGGGTTAAACCTTTCTTACGATGGTGCTGGCACAAAAGTTATTGTTGATCAGTTGGAAGTTAAAGACGCAGCTCAGTTTGATGCTGATGTGAATGTAACGGGTAACGTTACTGCTGCAAAGTTTGTAGGGGACGGCTCAGGCCTAACGGGCTTAAGTGCAGGCATGGTCATTTCAGATGACCCACCAGAAAACCCAGAGACGGGCGATCTGTGGTACTCCTCTGAGGCGGGTGATGAGGGACTGTACTCCTGGGATGGTGAGGTTTGGTTTGCGGCTGGTGGTCCCGCTGGCTCAGGTGGCGGCTCTGGTGCTGGGATGGTTGTATCAGCTACCGAGCCTACTGACCCTATAGAGGGTATGCAGTGGCTTAACAGTGATACCGCCGAGGTATTCATCTTTGACGGTGCAGTGTGGCTTGAGTTCCCTGCTGGCTCTGGTGGTGGACTTTGGGAAGCCAGCGGCGATGACATCTTTTACAACGATGGGAATGTGTCAACCACCGGCGATTTTACTGCTGTAGACGCCACGTTCTCTGGTGATGTATCTGCGGCCAAAATTAACGCCTCTAGCACCATAAAGCAAACTGCTTTGGGTTACGGTCAGATGGCGTTTGACGGCACCGATAGCTCGTCAGAGATGCAGATAGTCTGCTCTAATCACAGCGGTCTGCGGTTCATGAATGACAATGGTTCGATAATGTTCCAGCAGGGAACGGATGCGTCCAACATTGTATTTAACCTCCTTCCCGATGGAGACGCCGCGTTCTCTGGCTCCGTTACTGCTACTGGTGCTTCCAGATATGCCGCCAGTTTTTTCGCAAGGAACTTCCAATCAAATGGGTGGGCAAGAATTGACCTGAACCACTCAGCATCTGGTTTGGGGATGATTTTTGTAGACACAGAAGGTCGAATGGTCATTCGTAATGAGTGTTCACAAGCATCTGCCTATCCAGAGGCAATTGGCGATGTCGCATTTATGAATGGTGACGGTGTTCTCAAGGCCAATATAAAGACATCTAACGGAGACGCCACATTCATTGGCTCCGTTAGTATCGGAGACAAAACTACTGATGTTGACAGAAAACAGCTTCTCCATCTTGGATCATCAAGGCCGTGGTCTTTTGTACAAAATGGAGCAGGGGCAAGCCAAAGGTTACAACTTTTTGCCGAGGTTGCGGGCAACAAGGTATTTTCTATTGGTGGTTTAGACAACCCTTCAGAAGATGTTATCGAGTTCTTTGCACAATCGGGCGAGATTAAAGCAAAGGGAAACATCACCGGTGATACCTTACGCGGCACTCGCGTAGTCCAAGACGGCTCCCCTGTGATAGATGCTAAGGGACTAATCACTACTCTCACAACCCTACGCAAAGCAACTATGGATGAGACACAAGACATCCGTGAGTCATTACGCTCTGCCATTGATGAATTGGTAGCAGGCTTTGAACAAGAAATAGCAACCATGCCAACAGGGGATTCAGAATGAATACTAAAGTAGTACCGAATCCAGAACAGAAGGGCTGGGAAGAAGATGGCACAACTGCGGGCGGCACTCCAATCTACAAGTGGGAGGCCGGTGGCGTATCAGGCAACGGGTCAGGCGGTGGCCTCTGGGAAGCCAATGGCGATGACATCTATTATGAGGGTGGTCATGTCACCGTAAAAGACGAAACTAACGGAGACTTGAGGCTTGGCGAAGTAAACAACGTACCGGGACTTTACTCAGGAGACGGGAAAGGAATGGTGTTTCGTTCCGACGTTACTAATGACGCCAACCTGTTTACTTGGAAATCTGGTTCTGTTGAAAGGGTGGTGCTAGACAGCACAGGCAACGTGGGCATCGGCGTGACACCCATTCAAAGCACCTTTGACCTATCAGCCAAAGAGCAGTTAGCCGAGTGGAAAACCAAGGCTAAGAAAGCCTCATGGCCTGTAGTAACTGACGGAGCCTTTGAGCAAGAGCCCACAGAGGACTTAGTGGCCGAGTGGATGGAGACACGGGCCGATTTTGGTAAGTTGCAGGTGGCTGGGAGTGCGGTGTTTGAAGGCTCCGCTACTTGTGGCTCGATTGACCAACTCTCTGGTGAACGAGGCTCAAAGCTTCAAGCTGGAGGAACCATTCTCGCTTATCGAGAATTCGGAGAAGTGTCAGTTTTCAGAGGATTTGGTGACGGAGTAATAACAACCAGAATACAGTCAAATGGTAACGCCGAGTTCACTGGCGACGTTAAGTGTACTGGCACCGTGAATTCTAAAAATCTAGTATCAGAGCCAGTAGCATACTCCAGCAATCAAGATGGGTCATACCTACTAGTTGAAGCACCTACAAACGGTGGCGCTGAGGGGTTTATCTTTGACCATAGATTAGTAAGCGATGCCGGTGGTATTGCAAGCATTGTCATTAATTCTACGGGTGGCAATGAGATTTATCGACTTTCAAGAACAGGAAACGCCGAGTTTGCTGGCTCCGTTAGTGCTGGCACACTGACTACCAACAGAGAAGCTAACGGATATTTCTTTAGGGCCTACTACGGTAGTACGGGGACTTTCTCCTCGTTTAATCACAGCGCGGGCAACACACTTGAGATCGTCCCTCTTGGTGGCTTATGCAAAGTAAACGGAAACGGCAAAATCACTGGCACCCTTACTGTAGGGCCAGACAATCGACCAGTATCTACCAAGCTTGACTTAATCACTACTTTATCAACTCTACGCAATGCAACCAAAGACGAGACTACCTTAGAGGGCTTACGCGATTCTATTGGGAACGCTATCGGTGGGCTTATAGAAAAGTATGAGGCTGAGATAGCCGAGACAATGAAGACAGACGAATGAATAGTAAGGCCGTAGGTTTTCCTGATCCTGAAACAAATCCCGATTACGGTATTTGGACGTGGGACGGTGAGAAGTGGGCATTAGGAGATGCCGCTGCTGTTCCACTGTCTCCCAACATGAAAGCAGTAGCAGCAGGTAACGTGCTAGACGGCGATGCTTTAGTGCTGAACTCCGATGGCACCGTGAGCGTCGTTTCTGAGACGGTTACGGAGGGAGAAGAGGTTGGAGCAAGCATTACCGAAAGCGCTGTCTCTGAATCTGAGGAACCGGGAGAGATAAGCGTTGTTTATGATGCAATGAATAATAAAGTAGTTGTCTATTATTGGGATGGCGTCACTACCTACGGCATGGCAAGAGTAGGTACGGTATCGGAAAATAATATTACTTTCGGCACTCCCGTAGTGTTCACTAGCAATGCCTCCTATAAAGGAGTTTCAGCCATTTACGACCCTGTAACTCACAAGCATCTTATATTTTATGTCGAGGGCGACTTACCAAATGGCATTGTAAAAGCAGTCGTAGGTACTGTTGACGGCGATAGTATTAGTTTCGGCACTCCCTCTGTTGTTTATGAAGGAAATGCTACGTTCCTCGCATCAGTCTACGATCTTGGGACTGACAAGTGTGTAGTCGCTTGGAGCGATTATGATAACGAGAAATTTGGCACGGCTTGTGTAGGCACTGTTTCGGACAACAGGATTACTTTTGGCGCTCCGGTGCAGTTCACTACCGACAAGCAAGCTGAAAATATTGCGCTTGTTTACGATCTGGCAGCCAGCAAAGTAGTTATTTTTTATTGTCATAATAAACAGTCCTCTGCGACTGGCAGGGCAAACATATGCACTGTCTCAGGCAGTAGTATCAGCTTTGGCCCTCATGCAATTTTCCACACTCCTAACGGGGGCCAGCGCGTTAGCGCCACTTATGACGCAGGAGCCAGCAAGACGGTCATTTTTTATAACGATGTGGCTCAAACCTACAAAGGTTTATCAATAGCAGGCACTATCTCGAACGACACCATTACTTTTGGCACCCCTGTAGACATAGCTATCCAGGATGAGCGGGTCTTTCAAATATGCAGCACTTACGACTCTGTGGCTAAAAAAGTTATTGTTGTTTACCGGGATCACACTTTTAATTTTGGTAGGGTAAGCGCAGCAACAATCTCAGAAAACAGTATTACCTATGACTCTGATAAATTGCTCGATGCCAAAATAGCATATTCAATTAGCACTCGATTCAACGGTTGCGTTTACGACCCTGTGAGCGATCAAACTATTATTGTCTATAGACAGGACCAGACGGGCATTACTGGCGCTGCAGTCTACTCTCCTATTAAAAAGCCACTCATTAAAAACAGCAATCTTACTTCCGACAACTTCGCAGGCTTTTCTGAAGGTAGTTACGGTGATGGGGAGATGGCTAAGGTATCAGTCAACGGTTCCATAAGCGATCAATCAGGTCTAATAACAGCCCGGAATTGCTACGTCCAAACGGACGGTACGGTAGGACCAGTTACTGCGGATGTCGTCGCTGGCAAAGCTCTGTCACCAACAAAGGTACTGGTAGAGGGTTCTAATTATGGGTGATATGAGCTTCCCTGATCCTATCGAATCACCACACAAAAAATGGGAGTGGGACGGCGATAAATGGGCGATACCTGAAAAGTTTACAGTTCCTGAAGCCACATTTACTGCTTTTGGAGATATAGATTTAGGTGAAATGGTAGTCGTTAATGCTGACGGCACTGTGACTGGCGTTTGGCAGACCTCTTCGCCAGGAAACATAGTAGAAGGGGTTTTTGGAGATGACGAGGGATACCAGTTTGACCCAAAGGCAAGATATTTCTCAACCACCTACGACCCCGTGGCTCAAAAAGTAGTTATTACTTTTAAAGCAGAAAGCAATCAAGACTACGGTAGCGCAGTAGTAGCAACCCTAACAGACGGCGTCTTAACCTACGGTCCTACCGTGGTGTTTAATCCTAGCGAAACCGAATACCCGACAAGCATTTACCACCCTGTAGCTAACAAGATGATCGTTGTTTATAACGATGTCTCTAATAATGCTGGTGCAGCAGTTGTAGGCACGGTGTCGGGCGATAGCATTAGCTTTGGCACTCCTGCATCGCTTGGTAGCCTGGGAGAAGCTCACTGGGTTGAAGGTGCTTATCACGCCGGGGACAACAAGATAGTTATTGTTTACCGGGATATGGGTAACAGTCAGTACGGCACCGCTGTCGTAGGAACTGTTTCAGGTAACAGCATTAGCTTTGGCGCACGTATAGTGTTCAATAGCGCCCAGAGCGGCTGGCCGTTTCCTGTTTATGATCCTGTAGCTAACAAGTTAGTTATTGTTTATGGCTCTGATGGCTTCGGGGGAACAGGCGAAGCAGTAGTAGCAACCTTGAATGGAGACAACCTTACTTTTGGCACTCCTACGGTGTTCCGTCAAGGTGAAGCAAACACCTATTTTTCGAGAGCTATTTACGACTCCGTAAATAACAAGATCATTCTCACTTACGTCGAGACCGAGAGTTATACTGACAGACCTGGTCGTGCATTAGTAGGCACGGTCTCAGGTAACAGTATTACGTTCGGAGAAACCTTCACTTTTTCTTGGGGGAAGGTCGGAAACCCATCAGGCTTTCTTGAACCCACAACCAACAAATTAGTTGTTATTTATCAGGATGCTTATAACAACTTGAAAGGCACAGCAATAGAAGGAACGATCTCAGGAGACAGCATTGTTTTTGATTATCCTACGGTGTTTGGGGAGTACGGCATCTCAGACCCTGGTGCAATCACTTACGACTCCGTCAATAAAAGAGTGGTTTTTGCTTACGGAGAAGGCTCATCGAAAGGTGTTGCCAACCACTACTTCTTTTCATATCAGGAGCCAAACATCTTAGACACCAACCTCTCGGAAGAGAATTTCATTGGTGTATCTATGGGCGACTACATCGACGGCTCTGAGGCTAGAGTCCAGATTGCAGGCATCAATGCTGACCAAGAAAACATGGCTGTGGGCTTACAGTACGTTCAACCGGACGGCACCTTAAGTTCTACTGAAGGCAGTCCGTCTGTACTGGCAGGAACAGCCACCTCATCAACTAATATTAACGTCAAGGACTTGGTATGAAAACCATCATCGAGAACGCAACTAAGCTATCCAAGTATCTGCTGCATGACGACACGCCGGTAACTTTTTTAAAAGGTCAGATTAATGTAGGTGAACCCACCAATCTTGATTTCATTATTGGCGACCTAAACAAGGATAACGCTTCGCTAGTCGAGGGCGTTTCTGTAGAGGTGGATGGGCCTACAGTAACAATCGCCTACGCTGGTAACTTCCGGTCGGCTGATGTTGAAGACACATGGGTAGGTAACAAATTTATCTACGATGGTGAATGGCTTGCCAACCCTGAGTGGTCGAAGTCAGACCCAGAGGACATGGAGGAAACAGAATAATGGCTATTACTAAACTTAACGCTAGTGTAGATCTGCTTAACGACGTAGATACCACTACAGCTGCGCCTGCAGATAAAGAGCTGTTGGCTTGGGATGCTAGTGCAGGTCAGTGGGAACCTTTAGAAAATAATTACGCTACAGAGTCATACGTCAACAGTGCTATTGAAGATTACAGTCCGCCAGCCGTAGTGAGTAGCGTGAATGGCAAGATAGGCGATGTTGTCTTAGATGCTGCTGATGTTGGGGCAAGCACTTTTAGTGGTGCCTATAATGATCTTACTGGCAAACCAACTATTCCAACCAATAACAACCAACTAACAAACGGCGCAGGCTACACAACTTACAGCGGAGCTGATGCTGTTAAGACATCTGGCGCTCAAAATGTCGGTGGCGTTAAAAGATTCACATCTGAGCTTAGATGTAATGCAAACATAATTGCTTATTACTCAGACATCAGATTGAAGGATGTACAGGGGCCAATTGAGAACCCTGTAGAAAAAGTTAAGGCCATTGAGACCTTCTATTACACGCACGGCGACAGGGCGCGTGAGCTTGGCTATGAAGGCTCTAAGATACAGGTAGGCGTTAGCGCACAGTCTGTACAAGCCGTGGCTCCAGAGCTTATACACCGCGCTCCTATCGATGACGATGGTGCTGGCGGTAGTGTTACTGGAGAGTCTTACATTACTGTGGATTATGCAGGCCTTGTCCCGCTGCTGATTGAGAGTATCAAGACACTATCTGCAGAAATTGAAGAGTTGAAAAAAGGATGAGTGAAGAATCTACATTTGCTTTACCTACTGGTCAGATATCTCTGAATGAGATGCACGTCGAAGCGGGCGGGTCATCTGGCAGTCAGTGTGGGATAAACGATGCCGACATCCGAGGACTGATTAATAAGAGTTCAGGCGTTCAGATGGCTATGAGTGAATGGCATGGCGCATCAGCAGTAGTTCCTCTGAGTTACTCTCTCCTCGAAGTTGTAACATCGGCTACTAATTCTCGATTCAGCAAGAAGATTGGTGGTGGAAGTGTAACTGGCGATGATCTCATTGTTGTCTGCGGTGGAGTGGAGGGTGCTGGCTCATTATCTCAGACTTACATGCTTAACAGCTCAATATGCTCAGCGCACGCCAGCACGCCGATGTCGTCTATGGATCACACTAGCCTATATGTGGGAAGTCGCCCAGCAACTGGTAACTTGATAGGGGACAATACTCTTGAAGTCGCACAAACCGCTAACTCGGGCGGATACCGTGGTGGTTGTGGTGTGTTTAGACTTGTTAATGGGGCGAAGCTTCCATCCCCATATTTTAAGGCCTCAAACACGACATCAAAAATGTCGGGTAATAACGCTTTCATTAGCTTAACTTCAGCTACCGAAGATATTATTTTCATCTCTGCATACACTGATTTTGGTACGGCACAGAACATCTCGCTAACTACCAGCAGTGGATCAATGGCTACTTGGAATGGAGTCGATAATCCCATGGGTTCAGGTAAGTTCGCTGTAATCACGGGAGCAAGAAATCCAACTGTAACAATTAGAAATACGACTAGTGGATCGTCACCTAAGTGCGCCATAGCTGGGGTTGTGTTTGGGGGCTAGCCTAGAAGAATAACTCAGAAAACCCCAGGGCATCTGTGTACTTTAACTAGCAGCAATAACGCTTAACCTTATGGAGATTTAAATGTCTGGAGTAAACGCAGTATCCATTGATGGTACGGAATACCCTGTGGATTCATTGACTGATCAGCAGAAGCACATGCTTTTACAAGTGCGAAAGCTGGAAGATAAAGCCAATGATATGAGATTTGACTTAGAGCAAATCATCGTTGCTAAAGACAGTTTTAGTCGTAGTTTGATTGCTAGCATCCAGAACCCCGTTGAGCCCGAAGCCAACGAAGAAATAGCAGCTTAAGAACATGTCGCTACTTAAATTTACAGTTGTTGTTGCGACAATCTTGTTGTTAGTTGGCTGCTCAGGGAATGTGCGAGAGCGCACTAAAGTGTGTTTTGGTTGGTGCTTTGAGAGTGAAGTTGAGGCAGTGACTGAGTCTTGCAAGCCAAAGATTAAGCGTAAGAACAAAGCTGAAGATGAATGTAGCGACTTCAAGAATCTTAGTGAGTCTCGCTAAGGAGTAAGGAGGTGATCCTCATCTCGGCACGGTGCCGTTAAACCGTAGAGGATTGCCCCGTCTCCTCGAAGATTAGCCCCCATAGTTAGGGGGCTTTTCTTTCTGTGAGAGTTACAGACCACCAGCAATAAAAGCAAGCATAGCGGCACCAAGAATAACAAAGCCACCAATTACCATCTCAGACATAGGTTCCTTGTCTTTGACTATTTTTGGTGGAGGTACAATCTTTACAGATTCTGGTTTGCGCTTACTCACACCGTCAGACCCATAAGACCTAATGATGTCTACAACACGGTTAAACTCTTGCTCTTTAGGGCTGCGTCTACCACTGGTCCAGGCAGTGCTCTGCGACATTGTAATGCCTAGCATATCTGCCATTTCTTCGTGTGTTGCAGCCTGAGCCTTTTTGAACTTAACCATGTGGGGCTTGATGTTGGTTTTCTTAGCTGTCATGTCGGTGTCCTGATTAAAAGTAAGTTTCTAGCATTTCTAACTTGTCGTGGTACTCAGCAATCATGCCGAGCTCTTTTTCTATGGTTTCCATAATGTCTGGGTGTTCTGCGACACCGACTGGGTTCTCTAACAAGAGGTCTACGTTAAGAATGTGTTTCTTAATGTGAGACTCTAAGTGGATTCGCTGCGCTGTAATGATTCTCTGCTTCATGCTTCTTCCTCAGTGAATGACCCGTTCAATTTTTTCAAGCGTTGCAATAATTGATTCGTCGTCTACGACAGCTATGGCTGAGCCAATCCAATCCATCAGTCCACGGTCACCTTCTTGGTTAATATGCAGGTGGCCTTGCACAGTTGATTCGAGGCTGGTGTCAGTGAAATACACTGTTACGTACACCTCAGAATCTTCTATGGGTGATGTAACAGAGGCAGCCACACTCGACAGAGTTTCGAACTCGTCTAATGTGTAAATGCCCTCTGGAATCATGGGGTGAGTTGTCTCGCTAACGAGAATGCATGAGATCCTCATAGATCCCACTCATCGACGCCCATCTGTTGTAATAGCTGTTGTCGATACTCTTCCCACTGCTTGGCTTCTAGCGAGTTAATGGGGTAGGGGTTATCTGATTCGTAGTTATGTCCATCCATCCAATCTCTTGTAGCTTGGAGCTCTGGAGTAAGACGTATCAAGTCCATAAGCGCTTGATTTGGCATGGTTTTCTCCTTGGTAGATAAAAATAAAAAAAGCCCTCACTAGGAGGGCATTTAAGAAAATCGGTGTTATTAAGCAGCGCTTAACAGTTGATTGATGTGAGTCATATTTCTTCTTATATCTTTATCAAGCTGCTTTGCGTATTGGTGGGCAACCAATTCGGAAGAGGTGAAAAGTCCGCCAGGTAGTCCCCAACCTTTAACTCCGTCACGCCAGATTGCAGGTACTTCCCCGTACCCTTCTCGGATGTTTTCGTTACGTCGTATTTCGCTCTTTGGAATGATTGCTGTAGCCACTTATTACCCTCCTTGGTCACCGTTATTTTCTTAGAACGGGTAGAAGGCTACGGAGGGTTAAAACAAAATGCTGGGATATTTAACGTCTATACAAATACTTGTGAACCTAAATACAAATACTTGTGAATTAGTATCCTGTGGTGGGTACACCAGCGCGTTTTAGGAACTCAATCCCGTTGTCATTGC
>Ga0206677_10004273_pt1 | contig 11730 bp, 11 predicted proteins | sample M130m12015metaG_FD_155475 | JGI IMG/M metagenome (GOLD analysis project Ga0206677, IMG submission 155475) | Ammonia-oxidizing marine archaeal communities from Monterey Bay, California, United States - M1 30m 12015 | ecosystem: Environmental > Aquatic > Marine > Intertidal zone | place: USA... | reverse complement strand
AGATAAGTTGAATGAAGCTATCAAGGCTTCCAATCAGTAATACACCTTTGAAATTAAGATATCCCTTTAAAGATAAAGCATTACGCTGGAAAGACGATGCTACTATGACCGAAAAGCTCGTGTGGGTTATTGTTATAGCAGTACTTGTTTTAATGAGAGCTTACTTAGTATTCAAAAGGCATTTCTAACCTATTTAAGAGTATTAGAAGTCAAGCAGTTGGATGTTGAGGACTTGCCAGAGTTGTAAATATATCCCAGCAATGAAACTTATAAGCGGAATTGAGTCTACCTTTTAGGGATGCAGGAGCAAAAGTGTCTGTACGTGAGATTACACCTCATAACGGAGTTTTAAGCAATGATTATCTTCTCCGTACAAATTAAAGTACCTGTTCAGATATAATAAACTGATCATATGATTTTACGAATTGAGAACAATAGCACAGGGTTTAGAATACTTAATGGCGATACAGTAATACTTAGAGCTAATCACGTTAAATGGTATCGTGATGCGATTAGTTACGAGTATGATGATAAAAAAGCGTTGATGGAAATAACGGACCTGTTTGGCACCAAGTCCAACCTGATTAAAGATGAACGTTTATGTGGTGAAATCATCTGGAATTGGGGTATGCCGAAAAACATCATCGATAGCGTTATTGTACCTCCTTGGTTTTGGGGTAGATATGTATACAATCCCAGTAATGAATCAAGTTCATACTACTTAAAAAAATCTGTGAGTTTGGCGCTACATCCTGAGCAAAAAGAGTTTTATCAACTTATTCGCACTACGGACAAAGAAACTATACTATCAATCACAGTGCTAGGAGGTTTTATATCAAAAGCTAAAATTCATATAGATTATAGCGGTTCACAAATTGATGAAGATTTACTTGCTTTTGCAGTGTTCGCATTTAAATCTATCCAGCGAGGCAACCGTCCGTTATACGCTGGTTTTTAAACTAATACACCTATGAAAATACTTATTACCATTGCAGCGGTACTGATATCAGTCTCTGCTTTCAGCCAAGACTATGTTGAGTACAAGGAAGGTGTTTTCTTAAGATCTGGAGAAGAAATTTCTTTAGATAAAGTGGAACATTTAATGAATCAATACCGAGTTCCATTCTACCAAGTGAATTTAAATGGCGTAAAAAAACAAATAAGAAATTGCGGTAATAAATATAGGCGTATTGGTATACTATCGCTATCTATCATAGAAATCCCAACTAGTGCGCTTCTAACAGTACTATTTGGCGCTCTTACTGTTGCTGACGAAGACTTTGAGGATATACCAACGACAGTTACGCTTGGCGCTATTACAGTTTCTTTAGCAGGTTTGACTGCTATTTTTGGTCACATGGCTTATGTCCATTCTACAAAGGACAGGTGTCAAAATAAAGTTGATAAACTATGTGAGAAGTTAGTATTTCAGTTGAATAAAAAGATCGAGGCTAAATACAACCTACTCGGATATTAAATGATACCCGTTTCATCGGGTGCTAACTAAAAAAAGCCCCGCATCACTGCAGGGCTTTTTAAAAGGGTGAAAGACGGGGTTCGAACCCGCGACCTCCGGAACCACAATCCGGCGCTCTAACCAGCTGAGCTACAATCACCATGTTTAGGGCCGCAAATATAATCGGAAACCGAGAATATGTGCAACCAATAATTACTTTTTTAAAGGACCACCCACAAGGTCACCACGCACAACACTAATAGAAAGGTCAAAGCCTTGGTGGTGCTGCTCATTGGGACGGCATTCTCTGTACTCCAAACCAGTGTTTCATCGTCGTAACTCTCGGCATCTGGACGTAACAGGCTAACACCTACAAGAATTATCGAACAGATCGCGAAGAGCAAAAGCGCATAATGAAGGAAGTTCATTTGCACCATCCAGCCTATAAAGCCAGTGTATTCACCACCCGCTACTTCCAAAGTTAATCGACCTACCCCAAGTATAGCTCCTGAGAGTAATGCCCATTTCGCTCCCGCAGCATTGATTTTTTTAAAGAAAATACCTAATAAAAATGCAGCGGCTATAGGAGGTGAAATATACGCTTGAATAGATTGGAGCTGCTGGAATAAGCCGCCTTGAATGGCTTGCATTAATGGGATCCATCCTATACCAAGAGCAACTAGAATTACCGTAGAGATGCGACCCGCACTCACCAATTCCTTATCCGTCGCTTGAGGACGGTACTTTTTGTAGATATCAAACGTAATGAGTGTAGAACAGCTATTGAACACAGAACTTAAAGAGGACATTAAAGCCGCCAACAATCCGGCAACCACTAGGCCACGAAGGCCTGCTGGTAAGACGGTTTTTACCATTAAAGGCAATGCCGCGTCGTATTGTGTTTCACCGTCTACAACGAAGGTGAGTAGTTCTGGATTTTTTTGCGCAATCGCATAAGCAATAACACCTGGTAGCATAAAGATGAAAATTGGTAACAATTTCATGTATCCCCCAAATAATGCTCCTTTTCGAGCTGTATCAATATCTTTTGCTGCAAGGACGCGCTGAACGATGAATTGGTCAGTACACCAGTACCAAACCCCTAAAATTGGCGCACCGAACATTATTCCCGTCCACGGATAGTTAGTATCACTCGCTGGACGCCATAAACTCCAATGTTCAGGAGTTGTATGAGCAACCAATTCTTCTACACCACCCAATTCTCTCAACCCAAATACCGTCAACACGATAGACCCACCTACAAGGACAAACATTTGCATTAAATCCGTGTACACTACCGCCTTGAATCCGCCGAAAACGGTATAAATACCGGTGGCTACAACTATGACAATGGCACCAGTCCAGAAGTTAATTCCAAGTAGTGCTGTAAAAACAATGGCTCCAGCGAAAATGGTAACTGATATTTTCGTGAGCACATAGGCAACGATGCTTACATACGACAAATACGTTCGGGCCCAGCCATTGTAGCGTTTTTCAAGAAATTCAGGCATTGTAAAAACGCCAGAGCGGAGATAAAATGGGACAAAAACCCACCCTAATAAAATGAGAATGAGAGCTGCCAGTAATTCAAATTGACCGGCGACTAGCTCTCCTGCAGCACCCTGCCCTGCGAGACCTACAAGGTGTTCTGAACCTATATTAGAGGCAAATAATGACGCACCTATCACGAACCATCCTAAGTTTCTACCTCCCAAAAAATAATCGGCAGCCTCACCATTTTCGCTTTTTTTAGAGCCGCTATAAAAGGCGATTATGAAAACCAGGACAAAGTAGAGTCCGACAACGATGTAATCCGTTCCGTTCAGCATGTTCAGCGTGTTTAGTGTTCAACGAGCCAATTTAGTGTACTTTGGACAATTAGCCATTATTAATTCCTTTGGCCACACTTGCTTACTTATGATTTGACTTATAGCGTAACTTAGCATTAGTGAAGACACCTAGAGTTTTACATATTGTCAAGTGGTTCCCGAATGCTGTGGATCCTCAAAACGGCGTGTTCGTTCAAAAGCACATTCACGCAGCGGACCCAAATTCCGCCGTCCTCGGTTTCCTGAATCATTCTGAACCGACAGTGCAAAACGAAACCTACACCCTTTACGGATGTGAAAACATGAGTACTGTTAAAAAATGGCGTGCTTATTTTCTAAAAGTGAACTCCGTGCAGCCCGACCTTATTCACTTTCACTGTTATGCGCCAGATTTAGCACCTTTACTTTGGTTTGCTAAGCGTGCGGGATTAAAAACTGTACATTCTGAGCATTGGTCTGGTTTTCTACCTCAGCATCCCGCTCCCCTTAAAGGTTGGCGTAAAGTAATTGCACGGTGGTACATGCATAAGTGTGACATTGTATTACCAGTTAGCAAAATACTGGCCGATGGTATAAAGGAGCTTGCGCCAAAAACAAAAACTCAGGTCGTACCAAACATTATTGAAAATCGGAGTTCTCAAGCTATAAAAAAACGACCAGCTACTAGTATTTGTGTAGTGGCGGATATTGTGTTTTCCATCAAACAGCAAGATAAAATTCTAGCCGTCTTTTCCGGTCTGCCAATAACCCAATTTGAACTGCATTTTTATGGTGGCGGGCCCGATGAATCGTTATTAGCGCAAATGATAAAAGGCCGATCCAATGTGTTTCTCCATGGTCGAAAGTCGAACGCTGAGATTCTCGAAATTTTACCGCAACACCATGCTTTGTTGCTTTTTAGCGCATATGAAACATTTGGCGTAACCGTCTTTGAAGCGCGTCAAGCAGGCTTGTGGACCATTTCAAAAAAGGATTTTGGCGGCTCCCCTCACTACGATAATGGATGCCTCGTTGTTGATTCACACGACGACCTATCATCCGCCATAGACAGTATTGCTTCCTTAGCCCCAGTAAAACCGGGGACTTTCACGGAATTAACACCCGATTGTGTTGGCGAAAAATTATCAACACTTTATTCAAAACTTCTCTTTGATTAGAGGCGATTCTTTACGGGAATTCCTTTTATATTTAGCTTATCACAAAAACAACGTTTTATGAAGAAATTATTACTCGCTGTTGCTGGTCTTAGTCTTATTGGAGCTACCGCGCAAGAAGTTCGCACGGATCTAGGACGCAGCTCAGAAATGTATACTGCATCGCATGCAGATGGCATTCCTTACAAAACCTCTGCACATAAGCAGAGTTCTGCAGTAGCAATAGGTACTGCACCTAACGTTTATGGCGCAGGATTTGGGCCTAAAACAAATATTTGGGCCAATGAAGATCTAAATACGATCGCATTCGTTCACCGTTCAGATTACTCCAGCAATGGCGATAACAGTTCGGGAAGTTTACGTTTTGACTATTCAACCAATGGAGGTGCTTCTTGGACTGCAAATGCTGGTCCTATTTGGAATCCTAACGTGAGTGGATACGCTTACCCGGGAGTTGCACGTTACCCGCGAATCGGCATTCTTAACGAAGCCGGTAACACCAACCCACTCAACGCTAGCGTTGCTGTATGGGCGCCAACACTCGTTGGAACAAATGGTGGTGCATGGGGTGGTGCTTTAATGGGTACCCACAAAATGGATAATACGACGACGAATGTATCTGTTGATACCTCGGGCGGTCACTTAACTTTGGACAACTCTTACGTTGACGGAGGAAATTTCTGGGGGCTAAGCTTCCACCAACCAGATTATGACGTAGAAGAGTATACAGACACAGTATTGGTTTGGAAAGGAACCATGGACTGGAGTACAGATTCAATGACGTATACTGAGCACAGAGCTTATATGCCAGTAACCAATGAGGCGGCAAATGGTAAAATCGTTGGCGATGCAAATATTTTCTTTGCGGCCAACGCTACAACTGGATACATTAGCCTCGAGGGATACGACAGCACCTTAGCACCTGCTAAAGTCATTCATCCATATTTGATCAAAACAACCAACGGAGGTTCGTCTTGGGGCTCTATCATGGGACCTAACCTTGATGAATTGATTGATAATGGTTCTGGCGATAGTTTAGTTACTATTTTCGACCAAATCACTGGCGGTACGTGGAGTATTGGTCACTTAACGTCTTCTACGCGTGGTCACGATTTAGCTGTAGATGCCAATGGTAATCCGCACATGTTCGTTCACGTATTCCCAGGTACAGGAACGGCTGCTTCTGGTGGTACACCTGCTGCAGACTTTAATTATTTCCCAGGGGTTAACCTTCTCGTTGATATTTACACGACAGACGGTGGTCTATCTTGGGATTGTAACATCGTTAGTCAAGTATTTACATTTGACTTTGACTTCGACCCAACCAATGGTCCAGTAGGAGAAGCAAACCGTCCGTATATTTCAATGAATACTGATAGAGACATGATGTTCTTCTCTTGGTTTGAAACAGATACGGCATACTCTAGTGGCACAACGGATAACCAATTCCCGGATTGGAGATGTCAAGGTTATAACGTTATCGGAGACTCTTTAGAAGGCCCGCAAACAGTAATGGGCACCTTCGGAGATGCTACTTGGGGTAATGTAGCCGATTGGGCATTTGATAATGGAGATGGCTCACACCAAATACATATGACGTATGCGCCTATCGAAGATTTCGGAACATTCAGTGTTCTTAATTCTATCGACTTCTACTACCTAGGTCAGCCTTACCCGAACAACATCGGTTTAGAAGAACTTGAGCGCAATAACTTCGCTGTAAGCCAAAACTACCCGAACCCTGCTTCAGGTGTTACCAAAGTGGCCATCGAGTCTGTAGAAGCTGCAGATTACAGTATGGTTGTAATGGATATGACTGGACGTCTCGTGGAAATGAAAGACTTCGGTCGTCTAGACGCCGGACGTCACATTCAAACGATTGACGTAACCAACTACGCCGCTGGTGTATACTTCTACACTATTGAGAGTGCAGGAAGTAAAATCACTAAGAAATTGATCGTGGAATAAGCACGACTTCCTAAAGCAAAACACCCCCGAGGCTTACGCCTCGGGGGTGTTTTTTTTATACGCCTACCCTACGGCCGCGCGATGCATCTTTACCCTTCAGTAAAGTTTAATAATTCAATAATTTTTTAACCGCTTCTTTCAACTTCGACTTCGCTAAAAACCCCTCCTCAAGTGCGGCATGGAAAGGCACTGGTGTAGCATCCGAACTCACGGTAATCACAGGACCGTCCAATGCTTCCCAACACTCCTCAGCAATACGTGAAGCAATGTGTTCAGCGTAACCGCCCACTGCAATATCTTCTTGCAGCACAATAACTTTACCTGTGCGATTTACACTAGAACGAATGGCGTTGAAATCTAGTGGAACTAGGGTGCGAAGGTTGATCAATTCTAATTGGCCCGTTAAACTTTCTTCTTTGATCAAATCCAGTGTCCAATGCACTCCCATTCCATAAGTAACCACTGTTACATCTATTCCGGAACGCAGGACATCTGCCTTACCTAATTCCATGAATTGTGCACCCTCTCTAACTTCCTCACGAACGGTACGGTACATCGCCTTGTGTTCGAAAAATAAGACCGGATTAGGCTCATTAAAACTGGACATCAATAAGGCTTTTGCCTCTGCTGGGAAAGCCGGGTAAACCACTTTCAAACCCGGTACGTGTGTAAACCAGGCCTCTGTACTCTGAGAATGGAACGGTCCCGCGGCAACACCCGCACCAGTAGGCATTCGTATCACAACATCTACGGATTGTCCCCAACGCCAATGCAATTTCGCCAGGTTATTGACGATCTGATTAAATCCTGTCGTAACAAAATCGGAAAACTGCATCTCCATCATGGCTTTACCGCCTGCAATGCTCCATCCTAAAGAAGTACCCACTATGGCACTCTCGCAGAGCGGAGTGTTTCGTACCCTATTTGAACCAAACCGTTCGGCCAAGCCTTCAGTCGCTTTGAAAACCCCGCCGTAAGGACCAATATCCTGTCCCATGTAAATCAAATCAGGCCACAGCGCTAAACTCTCTTTTAATCCATCATGCAATGCATCAATGAGTCGCATCTCGCGGGAGCTACCGCTCGCACTTTCAGGAAGCGCTGGCACTTCAGCGAATAAATCACGCGTGCTCTCCTCAGCGTCATAGTTCGGACCATCTAAGGCCAATGCTGCATGGAAAGCTTCATCAACACGTACTTTGGCTTTTTCCATTTCTAGTTGCAAGGACTTTTCGTCCATAGCATAACGATCTGGCTCCCGAAGAATCTTAGCCATGGGCTCGTCTGACATCGCTGTGTCTATCATGCCTTCGGGATAATATTTAGTTCCACTCGCTTCTTCGTGTCCACGTATTCTAAATGTGTTGGCTTCTAATAAAACTGGCTTACTCTGCGTTCGAGAAAAGTCTGCCGCTTTCGTTAGTTCTGCGTAGCACTCTGCTAAATTATTCCCGTCAAAACTTCGGGCTTCCATACCATATGCAGGGCCTTTATCTACGAAGCTTTTAAATTTAAATTGTTCTTCTTCCGGCGTACTTAATCCCCAGTAATTACGTTCCACAATAAAGACCACAGGCAGAGACCATACGGCGGCGACATTAAGCGCTTCATGAAAATCACCTTGAGAGGTAGCCCCATCGCCCGTGAATGCGACGACACATTTACCTGTACCCAATTGCTGTTCGCGCAAGGCCAGGCCACAAGCCAATCCTAGTTGCGCACCCAAATGTGAAATCATACCAACGATGTGGTGCTCTTGACTCCCAAAATGGAAGCTGCGATCACGTCCCTTTGTAAAACCTTCTGGTTTTCCTTGAAACTGCGCGAATAATTGTTTTAATGCTACCTCACGCGCTACAAAAACACCCAAATTTCGGTGCATAGTACAGATATATTCCTCTTTTTTTAAAGCGTGTACGGCGGCTACCGAAATGGCCTCTTGACCAAAGGAACTAAACCACTTTGAAATTTTGCCTTGTCGCAGATAAATGAGCATTTTCTCTTCAATGGCGCGGGTTTGCAAGAAATCCTGAAGAAGTTCAGGCGGTAAAGGGTGGTTCATAACTTCTGTAGCTGACTTTAAGTTCCATTCGAACGACTGCGAAAAGGTAGTTATTTTTGTTAGATAGTAACCTACTTACAGACCGTATGTCACTCATTCCAAATTTAGATTTATCACATTGGACGAGCGGATCATCTGCCGATAAAAAGGCGTTTGCCGCAGATTTAGGAAAAGCCTACACCGATATCGGGTTCGTTACCATAAAAAATCATGGTTTTAGTGATGCCATGCAAACGCAGTTGTACGAAGAAGTGGATGCGTTTTTTGCATTAGATACGGATACGAAAAAGAAGTACGAGCTAGAAAAATTAGCAGGTCAACGCGGTTATACTAGTTTTGGGAGAGAGCATGCAAAAGGGATTGAAGCAGCAGATCTAAAAGAATTTTGGCAAGTCGGCCAACCATCACCGGCCTACAACGGCCCAGAATACCATAATAATATATCTGTAAGCGAACGCCCTGACCTCGCTCCCACATTTGTCAATGCCTACCAGCAATTGGAGCGCATAGGGATGGAGTTGCTCAGTGCAATAGCAACCTACTTAGAACTAGATACCGACTATTTCGAACCTTGGGTGAAAGGTGGAAACAGTATTATTCGTGCCATTCATTATCCACCTATCACTTCTGACCCAGGAGATAGTGTTCGTGCTGGACAGCATGAAGACATCAATCTCATTACACTACTTATGGGTGCTAGCGCAGAAGGACTAGAAGTACTTAATAAACAAGACCAATGGGTTGGTATTACGGCCATCCCCGGTTCTTTGGTGGTGAATGTTGGAGATATGCTTCAACGTTTGACTAACGGCTATTTAAAGTCTACCACTCACCGTGTGGTAAATCCCCCGAAAGAAAAATGGTCTCAGCCTAGATACAGCATCCCTTTCTTCTTACATCCCGTTGGAAAAATGCCGCTAAATGCTTTAGCACAATGTATAAGTGACACACAACCTAAAGCATTTGATGACATTACTGCAGGTGATTACTTAGACCAGCGTTTGATAGAGATTGGCCTTAAAAAGAACTAAGGTGCGCATTGATATCATCACAGTTTTACCAGAATTATTAGAAGGTCCTTTCGCGCACAGTATCTTAAAACGTGCAAGAGATAAAGGTCTTGCGGAAGTCCACGTACACCAGCTAAGAGATTTTGGCGCCGGTAAACACCAGCAGGTCGATGACTATCAATACGGCGGTGGTGCAGGTATGGTTATGCAATGTGAACCTCTTGTAGATTGCATTGAGGCATTACAGAAAGAACGCAACTATGATGCGGTTCTCTACATGACTCCCGACGGCAAGCGATTCAACCAGCAAGATGCAAACGCATTGAGCCTGATAGGCGATATACTCATCATTTGCGGTCATTACAAAGGCGTAGATCAGCGGGTTCGCGACCATTGGATCACACATGAATACAGTATAGGAGACTATGTCTTAAGCGGCGGTGAGCTTGCTGCAGCAGTAATTTCAGATGCCGTCATACGCCTGCTGCCTGGCGTTCTTAATAACGAAACTTCTGCGCTTACAGATAGTTTTCAAGATGATCTTTTGGCACCGCCTGTATATACGAGACCAGAGGACTTCCGTGGTCACAAAGTACCCGAAGTACTGCTGAGTGGAAATACAAAGGCCATCGATTTATGGAGAGAAGAACAGGCGTATCAACGCACCAAAACGCGCCGTCCAGATTTATTAGAGGACTAATACAGATGTACGTCTTTAATGGCCTCACGGCCTAGGTGTTCGTTTATACTACTCACGATTTTTGACTTCACCATGAGTAGTTCTTTACGCACAACGGCGCTTTCCAACTGAACATATAGAATTTGATTCTGCACTTTTTTCTTTGTCGTTTGACGTACAATAGAAGGCCCCATCAACTCATCCCAGGCTTGCAATACGCGCGTTTCATCCATACCTCTGCGAAGACGGTAGCGGTCGAGCCACAGCGATAGCGCCTCGCCCATGGATTGTTCGTTAGAGACTTTGTATTTCGCCATCATCAGTTATTTCAAAGGTGCTGTGGTTGAGTTTGAGATTTTCACTCAACTCAAGCATTCGCTCCGGATGCGTATCGGTAATGAAAATTTGACCGAACTCTTCGGTGTGTACTAAGCTCAATAGATTTGCCACGCGTCCTTCGTCCAATTTATCGAAAATATCATCGAGTAATAATAGCGGTGGCATCCCTAAATGACGTTTGGTAATCTCAAATTGGGCCAATTTTAATGCGATCAGAAAGCTCTTCTGCTGTCCTTGCGACCCTACCCGCTTGATAGGATGTTCCCCCAAATGGAAAACGAGATCATCACGATGCGTTCCAGCAGAGGTGTATTGCAATACGCGATCTTTAGATTCATTTTCGGTCAATAACTCATCCATAGATGAATCGTGGAGCGTGCTTTTATAGCGCACGCCTACGGTCTCTTTACCTCCAGAAAGCAATTGATAGTAGTGCGTGAGCAGCGGTAGTAATTCGGAAGCGAATGCCTGACGCGCCTCAAAAATAATGGATGCATTGTGGGTCAATTGCTCATTATACAAACCGATCATCTCGGCATCATAGGTGCGGTTTGAAGCAAAATACTTAAGCGTAGTATTGCGTTGGGTAAGCGCCCTATTGTACGCCATTAAAGCGTTTAAATATTGTTTATCGTTTTGGGAAACCGTCGTATCCATCAATTTCCGCCGGGTTTCAGCTGCATCTATGATCAAATCACGGTCCATAGGTGTAATCATGACCACGGGCATGTAACCAACATGATCTGCTAATCGATCAATCTCCTTACCATCGAGTCGCACTTTCTTTTTCTGCCCCTTCTTGAGTCCTAAATCAAGAACATGTTCACTACTCTTACGTTCTAGCTTTGCTTTGAGCAGCGACATACTTTCACCATGCGTGATGTTCTGACCATCGCTTGTGTTCAGGTAGCTTTTAGTCAACGATAAGTAGTGCAGTGCATCTAAGACGTTGGTCTTACCATTACCATTATTTCCAGAGATGATATTCACTTTGGGATTAAACTGCCACGAAGAACTACGATGGTTCTTGAAATGGGTCAATTCTAAAGCGCGCACAAGCAGGTTTTCCATAGGAACAAAAATAGGGCTCAAAGCATGAAAATTTGTACTATTTTTGGCGGACTCAATTAAAACTAGCTATGGCTAAGAAGAACGCGCCTGCAGAACAGGATAACCTTGGATTTGATAACGTAGAACAAACGCTAACTAAGACGGAACAGTTCCTTGAGAACA
>Ga0206677_10004272_pt1 | contig 11732 bp, 9 predicted proteins | sample M130m12015metaG_FD_155475 | JGI IMG/M metagenome (GOLD analysis project Ga0206677, IMG submission 155475) | Ammonia-oxidizing marine archaeal communities from Monterey Bay, California, United States - M1 30m 12015 | ecosystem: Environmental > Aquatic > Marine > Intertidal zone | place: USA... | reverse complement strand
GACATCTACCCCCCAAACTTCGAAACCTGAGTCATGGAAGCCAATGGCGGTTGGAAGGCCCACATAGCCCAAACCAATGATGCCAACTGTGGTAATGTCTGACTTGCTCATGTTTCGGGGCAATCGTAACTGTTCAAGAAACCATTGTATCATGAGGGCACTCGGAGTATGATTCATTAATGCCATCATCGCCCCACATCTGTGGATACACTTAGTGAGGGCGAAAATCTGCGCCCAATGTGGACTAAACATCACTTATTAGCTTCCCCATTTACTATAATAAAAGAAAACATTGAGCATCGAGAACTGATTCGAAGGCTTATTCGCAGAGATCTAGATGCTCGATTCCGCGGGCCATGGCTAGGTTATTTTTGGGCCATAATTGAGCCATTACTTCTTGCTTTGGTTTACTCTTTCGTATTCGGGATTATTGTCGGACGTAGTGACCCTCTTTATCCTGCAATTGTGATGATTGGAGTCATTGGATGGTCTTTATTCGCGAAATCACTAACTGGGACAACCAAAACCTTGACAGCAAACGCAGGATTATTCCAGTTTACCAAAATCCCAAAATCTGTGTTCGCTGTGAGTGGGGTTTTGACAAACTTTGTATTAAGTTTCATCTCTTTGTTAGCCTTAATCCCATTTGTAATACACTACGACATCGAGATAGGTATTTCTGTTATTTTCGTACCATTCTGTTTGATATTACTAGGAGTCACTGGAGCATCGTTTGGACTCATCCTCGCCCCCTTTGCTGTTCGTATTCCAGATCTAGTAAACATCGTTCAATTCTTAGCGAGGGTTGGCTTTTTCCTTTCACCTGTGATGTGGACTTACCCCATGCTTTCTAACAAATTTGGAACCGGTAGTTTTCTTGTCATAGCCCACTTAAACCCAGTTATTGTACCTATTACAATGATGCGAGATTTAATACTTGGAAGTTCTTCGGAAATTCCTGATTATGGATATTACATGTTCTTCAGCATCTTATCTTCGATGTTCCTCATCGGAGCCATGATTTTTAGAAGAAAGGCACACAAGATGGTGGTGGGATTATGAAGGTTCTAGAACTTTCAAATATTGAGTTGACCTATCCTCAGTCTCGCTATGAAATCAAGAAAAAAATGAAACCATCTAAGATTGGTCCAATTTCGATTGATTTTTTTGACTCTGAAGTAGTAGGAATTATTGGTAAGAACGGTTCAGGAAAAAGCACTCTTTTACGAATAGCAGGAGGAGTTTATCCGCCCGACAAAGGTGACATTCGATTGCTTGGATCTATCTCTATGCTTGCCGGTGTTGGAGTTGGATTCAACAAACATCTTACCGGAATGGAGAACACGTATCTATATGCATCACTGATGGGATGGAAGAAATCTGACGTAGAAGCACATCTTGAGGAAATCATCGACTTTTCCGAACTAGGACATCATTTTTATCGCCCTATTCGAACATATTCCTCTGGAATGAAAGCGCGTTTGGGAATCTCCGTTGCGACTGCTTTCCGACCCGACATTTTACTTGTTGATGAAGTCCTAGGTGTCGGCGACGCTTCGTTTAGAAAGAAAAGCGAAAAACGAGTACGAGAAATGATTGAAGGCTCTGGAACGGTTATCATTGTTTCACATTCACAGGGATTCATGATGGAAATCTGTGACAGAATTATATTGATGAACGACGGCGAAGTAATCGGAATCGGAGAACCAAAGAAAATGTATTCTAAATACAACGAGATTTTAGGCATCAGTTCATCTTAGTGAGTTTATTTGGGTTGAAATAGACTCGCATGTTTTAGCCATAGAATACAATTCCGAGGCTATTTTTCGAACTAGATACGGGGAATTCGCTGCATTCACTGCTGAAAGCACTTTAGTTGCAAATGAACCATTTACCTCAAACAGGAGGTTTCCGTTTCGCTGGTAGAACCAAGATGATTTCTTGGTAGGTATAACCGTGCCAAGCAAGGGTTGACTGTGAAATACCTCCAACCCGTCACTCAAAGTATCTGCTACGATAATCGACACACCACATACGCCGGCTTCTTGGATAATTCGTGGATTCGAGTCCCTTCCTGAAACAATAACTAGGTTTCTAGTTTCATTAAATAATTCAAAAAGTTCGTTTCGAGGTAACTCGCCGTAATCATCAATGGTTATGTGCTCATATTGCTTTCCAAGTCCATTTGAAAAGGCTGGGATATCTTCTTTATTGCCCGCAACAGCAACTCGTAATGATGTTTCTAACTCTCGATCTAACCGATCCAATAACCCAATAAATTGCATGTGATTCTTCGTTGGTTGTAAGGTCGTTCCACAGAAAAGTAAGTCATATTTGCGATTGTATTTGAGATCTAGTAGAACTTGGTTTGCAGGTTTTGTGAAGTTTAAAATCACTGAATTATTATAAATCTGTTCATATGATTTGATTGATGTGTTATCATCAACCAATACAATATCGTATGGGCCAACATTCTGCTTGTAACGCCGTGTTTTTACATAAGATGCAAAATTAGAGATAAGTACTTCACTTTCAAGTTCAAAACTGTTTTGTTTGTGCGGTAACTGGTGCTCTACACACATCCCGGTGATTTGTTTTTGAATCGTCTTTTTTACATTAGAATTTTCACCATATGAAGACATAAATTTCTGCTCATACAAGGAAAAATGAGGGAACATTAACGCAGTAGCAGGATAATGTACCCAAATTGGTTTCTCAATCTGCATACGACGTTCATGTAAATATCGATGTAAATATTGGTAATTTCCACGAGTGAATATAACATCCGCATCCATAAAATTCAATAGTTCTTTGGGATTATCAACGCACCAATACACGGAAAGATCGTTGATTTGGTACTGTCCCTTTGTTTCTCCATTTATCCAATTCCGCTGCTCATCTTCTGAATAACCTTGAACAACATGCAATTCCTCAATCCCCAAGTAGTGACAAATAGACTCGCAAAGACGAATGTATATGTCTGTTTGAAAGAGTGAGAATATTTCAGAATCTCCTTCTAGAGTCCCCTGTTCGAGCGGAGAGGGGGTCGCAAGAAAAGCCTGCTCAACATGGAATAATTTACTCCATAGTGCAGGGGTTTTGTGAAATAAGACCATTTTCTTCATGATTACTCACCTCGTGATACGCTAAGGACATGCTTGAACATCTCGTCATAGGACTTAGCCATATCTTTTGCAGTTCGGTCGAACACTGACTGAGTTGTATATTTTTGCATTTGCGAAACTAAATCCCGATCGTTACAGATTTTACGAATCATGTTTCGTAATCCAGAACGAGAGCGCGTATAGATTAAACCGTTTATTCCATCCTTCACTATTTCAGGGACAATACCCACTTCTGTAGTGATGACTGGTCGGCCGCATGCTAAGGCTTCCACAATTGGCATTGGACCACCTTCATGCAAACTAGCACAAATTAAAACATGGTTAGCCCGATAAAATTCGCCCATGTTTTCTCGAGCAACTGGAGTATCCGGAGTCGCTGTCACGAGTGAAACTCCTCTCTCGACAAACTCGTTCAATACAGGCTTAATAATGGCGTGAAATCCTTTGTTACTACCATGATGGGCATTACCAGGATTGCCAACCCACATTAAACGTAGTTCATCGGTTGGAGGCAATTCAGATGGATAGAAAATTGAAGATTCAATGCCGTTTGGCGTAAAAAATCCTGAATTTAATGACAACAATTGGTTGATTTCCTTTGAGATATATCCTGCAGCTGCAAATTGGTTACACACCAAAGAGGCCTGTTGCTTACTCAATCCTCGCCCACTCCAGGACGACAAAGAATGAATGCCAACACATGTTTTGCTGAATTCGAATCCTCTAACTTGTATTCCATACCTCATCGCATCGTACCATAAGAAAAAGAAAACTACATCGTAATTTGAAAAATCATATTCTTTAATATCTAAACGCATTTTCGAAACATAATTAATCTCTATATCCTCATAGCAACTATGGGCTCTTATTGATTGAGCAAGGATATCGTATGCCCACCCTGGACGATCTGCCACTAATAAAACCTTCATTACAACTCCTCGAATAAAATATGATGTAATTGTCTGTGCATCGAATCAATACCAAAGCGTTCAAACACAAAATCTCTACCGATGGTTTCTGCTGAATTCTTAAATTCTCTATCTAGGAGTATTCTGCAGACCGCTTCAGCAATAATCTCAGGTTCGGAAGACTGCACTAGTAATCCAGTCACAGAATCAAGAAATGTTTCATTTGCTCCACCGGCATTGGTCGAAACAACAGGAACTCCCATTGATTGAGCTTCTATCAGTACATTTGGAAGTCCCTCAATTGAACTTGTTAACAAAAATGTGTCAAAATTTGGGACTAGATCTTTTACATCATCTCTGTATCCCGAAAATTCCACCAAATCACTAATGCCAAGATCTTTGGCAAACCCAATCGCTGATTCAAGCAATGGCCCGTCGCCAATCATTTGGAAATTTATTTGTTCATCCATCATGTTGTTTACCATAGATGCCACTTCTAACCAAAGTAAAGGTCGTTTTACCTCTACAAATCTAAACACTGCACCTACAAGTCTAGTCTTCTTTTTAATTCTACGAGAACTCGAGGATTTTTCAAAGTCAAACCCATTTCGCAGCAAGAGCATTTTATCATCATAGCCGCCCAACCATTCTGTATATTTTTCTAGTCCGTTTTCGCTGTTATGGCAGAGAAAAACGTTATCGCGAGAAAGTAGTTTTTGGTACATTACTCTAACATATCTGTTATTGAGATAGTAATTTGGCCCTTTATCAGGAAAAGTACTGTCTTCAAGAGCGTACGGTGGTAAAGAACGCGCCGACATAACAATTCGTGGAACTCCAGCAATTAGACCTGCAATCGCTCCTAAAACATTCGTAGTGTCCTGCCACAAGTGCAGACTTTCAGGGCGCTCTTCTCTAAGTATCCCGACCAAATTCCTAATTTTATTCATCATGCCTGGATTCAATGGCGAAGTTTTCGGTATCAATGAAAGAATGAGCTCGATGTCAGCAGTGTATACCAAGGGAGAGGGGGTCTTGGGAATTGAGTAATCAATAATTTCTACGTCTAAACCCTTGACTTCATCGATGAAAGAATTCGTTGAAGTATTAACTGTAGAGTTCCAAACAACAACTTTTTTGGTAAATAAATCTGTAGATAAACATCGAACAACTTGTCTCTCCGCCCCTCCAAATTTCAATGAATTATTGACGATTAGAGCATGGTTTTTGACGACCTCATATGTCGAAGAGGGCAGGTATTGCGCAAGTATTTGGCTCAATAATTGCCCTTCAAGTAATTCAGTTTCATTCACATAGGCAGTATTTTGTGGTTCACCGAGATAGTAAATTATGTTGTCAAAATAGTTTGCGAATTCATATAATTGTTCACGATTAAATGCCTGATTAGAAAGATTCTGATAAACTGAGAACAACAAATTAAGGTCGGCGGAAGATATTGCTGCTCGAACATAATGTTTGAAAATATCAGAATGGCGATCAGAACAAAGTGACATCGCCTCAAGCCGACTGAAAGCTAAGTATGCTAAATCCTTGAAATTATACTTGGTTGATAACTCGACCACACTGGACAACAAGAAAGCATCGTTCTGCCCGAACTGGTAAATTCGTTCTAGTGGAATCTTTGGAGACCCATTACTCGTTCTGACAAGCAATAGTATTTCATGTGGAGTAAAGGTTTCGAGTTCATATAGAATCTTAAAAGCAGTAAATGAATTTTCGAAATCAAGCTCGGAAATGGAATTCTTATATTGACTGCGAGCCAACTCAATTTTAATCTCTTCTTCGCTCAACTCCGAATGATTAAACCAAGAATCCATACCATTTCCATCATTTATCTGCAAGCCGATTCTTATGATTTCAAGAATTTGCGAACGATTGTATTTTTGAGGTTTCATCTTTTGTATAAGTTTGAGTGCTTTTTTCTTTTTACCGGTTCTAAAATATGTCCTCAGGGCTAAGTAGTTATTTCTTGGATTAGAAGAGAGTTTGCCTGCATAGGATAAAGCAAGTTCCCAAGATGTTGCATTAAACGCTGCTCGTAGAATTTCATATGATGCTTTTTGCTCATATCTCTCTTCCATGAGATCAATGTAGGACTGTATCTTATCTTCTGATACATGAGCATGAATCAAAGCTTGTAACACTTTTGAGTGAGTTCCATTGAGTCCGAAATTTTTATCTAAAAATTCTATCGCGTGATTCATGCTTGAATAATTGCCTAACTTACTTGAAAGTACAATATATTCGTAAATAATCTTTCTGTCGCTGTAAACAATTTCTTGGTTTGCAGACATAACGGCGATTACATCGTCTCGCTTTCTTAACCTCAATAATGAGCGTATAAACAGGTAAAAATCATCTGAGTCACGTAAGTGTCCATCCAGTGCGGCATGAAGAAAGGTTTCATACAATTCTTCATCTGCATTTTGATGAAAGAGTGTTGATATGCTAGGAAAGGAATCAAAATTGAACTGTACTGTTTGATGCGTATTCTCTCGGAGATCAATCAAAACTCGATGAAGTGAAAGCCCGCTTCGGGTGGATGAACTTGAACTGATTTGACTCAATTAATACCCAACCCTATTGCGTTTTACCGGTTGCTACTCAATAAGTAATGCGGATGATTGGGACGGTTGCATAGTAAAATTACCACACAAATCAAAAACCAGCGTGTAGAGCACTGGCTATGGAAGAGTATAACATACCTACAACGCTCTCCCGCAAAGAAGAGGTTTTGCAGAATGAATTAAACCGAATTCGAAGCACTGCATCATTCAAATTCGGAAATCACTTTGTTAAAGCCTTGGAGCGACCATGGAAAATATTCCTGCTACCATTTACAATTCCAATGCTAATGTGGAAACTTTTTCGCTCAAGTCAGAGTTTAGAAGTTGCGGCAAAGAAAAATACAAGAAATTGTGTCGTTTTGTTTTCCAGTAAATCGAATCGTGGACTGCATTTCGACCGCTGCGAAACACTAATTTCGCATTTTATTGATCCGGATTTACAAATTATACATGTAACAACAGACGAATTCGGGATTCGTGGAGCAAGAAAAAATACTCTGTATTACTTGTTTCCTGAGCGAATGAATGTTGTAGGAATGAACCCTAAATTATGGAACATTCAATGTGAGAATTTTCTTAACACCATTCTCGATATTTTTTCACCAAAAACGTTTATTTTTGATGGTGATTATCCGTTTAGAGGAATGCTAAATTCCATGGAATTCCGTAATGAGATGAACCGGTACTGGATTCGCGAATCCTCGAAGAATTTCAAAATTTCTTCACTTCCAGTTGATGGATTTGAATTGTTTGATGCTATTATTCACCCAACCCTTTACAGAACGACAGATTCAGACCAATTCATCGGTAAATCCGGAAGCATCTTCTGCAATCCAATACTTTCGCATCCATCTTCTAAATCACAAAGAGAAATGTTTCGATTGAAGCACATTCCAGAGGGAAGCCAGTTGATTTTTCTTGACGTGGGAGGACGTGATGAACTCACTGAAAAAATTGCTTCTCTTCTTCTATCGGACAAGCAGGTACACATTCTAGTAAGAAGGAACATTCGCATTCGATCCATTATCGACAATCCTAGAACAATTGTTGCAAGTGATTTGACATATTCTCAAGCAATATCGATTTCAGATGCAGCAGTTTTGTATCCCGATCATTATAGCATGCACGCTGCCTTTTTTTGTCAACAACCAACTCTAGCGGTTTTCAATGAAAGCAATACTATACAGAATTTGTTCGAAGAGTTTGGTAGAGATGACCTACCGCTGCTTCACCTTGATCCAACCACTGATGAAAACCTAATTCGTTCAGCCATTGAACGATTAAAAGATTCCGAGGTTCAAGAGCAATTAAAAGAACGAATGACTGAATTTAAGTTAAAATATGATACACAAAGTCTAGTTGACTTAATCACCACTCACCATGGTTAAGTTTGTACTCTAGAGGTTGTAAATTCTCAATTCTTGCCTCATTGTTCCAGTTTTTAACGTTTCTTTCATCTGAAGAATCCATTGACTTCAAAAATTTCTTGATGTTAATTATAACTTCTTTTCGAATTCTCTCATCAATGTATTTGGATGCCGGAGTATACCACTTTTCAAGAAATGATAAATCAAAATTATGAGCGAAGCGCACCTTGAATTCTTTTGGATAATTTGACAGATCTAGTCTAGAAAATGAATACAATAAGACATCTTCATGGCTAATTGGGAGTTTGGACAATTTGCTTCTCACCTCCTTGTGGTCGATTAATTGTTCCAACAATTCCTTATTCTCAGATTCAAGACCGAGACTTATTTTCAATGTAGACTTTCTAAAACATTTCCAGCACTTATAGCAGGGGACTTTGGCTGTACCCCGTATGCATGATTGTGCGAGTATCCCAATGTGGGCTTTAGAACAAATCAACTCTGTACCGACCTCACTAATGCCTGCAACCGGGAAAGTGAGAGGAAGCCCTGCTGCTTGGAATAAGTCCCACCACATTCGCTTGTGAGATGTTTCCTCGTAATCTTTATACTTCATTCGACCAATCCCGTACAACGATTCAAAAACTGTGCCGTATGAAATCCCAAACAAATTCAAATGTTGGGCTAAAAGAATCGCTGGAACGCCGTTTGCCAGATCTGTTGGAAAACCTATAGGTTGACGGATCATTTCTAAGTCGCACGATACCATCAAACACTGATATCCAATCTTCTTCAAATTCTTACAGGATTCAATAGCCGCTTCTTTGTCATATAGGGAATTTTGAGCGGATGGGCGGTTGAGAAAAACTGGAATTGTGGTCCGAGGTAAAACCGAAAGTGCTGCTGTCGAATCTGCCCCACCGCTGAAGGCTAGACCGATGTATTTACCCTGGCGGGATTCATATGGAGAAACTTCACTATCGATAGGTCCAACCTGCAAACGAAAATCTTCAAACGCTGCAGCGAATGGTTTACTGATTGGCCTTGGAAATGTAATCGTTCTGGCCACCCATGGGCGAACGACTAAAAATGAACATAACGCTATGTGGTCTGGGTGTATATCATCAATTGTCACTTCTTTAGGCACATCAACATAAAATTGGGTTCCAATCATCTTTGAAGATGTCGATTTAGGCTCTCCTTCTTCGAATTGGAATGTGAATGTCATACGTTGATTTTCAAGATTACACGTGATTATCACGTTCATCATCTCTTATCCGCTTCAACATACCAAGCAATGGTTTGATTCAAACCGTCTTGAAGATCTGTAGTGGGTGAAAAACCCAACGTTTTTTCCGCTAAACTAATGTCAGCGTGTGAATGTAAAATGTCACCCTTTCTTTTCCCCATATACTCCGGCTCTAAATTAGAAACTTCTGATTGATAAGCAGATAAGCTATTTCGGATGCCGTAAAATATGTCATTCACTGTCGTAGTACCGCCATACGCCAAATTCAATACTCGTCCATTTGATGTACCAATGTTAGGAGTAATCAAGGCAAGAATGTTCCCCTTTACGACATTATTGATATGTGTAAAATCTCTACTTTGCTCACCATCACCAAAGATTTTAGGGGTTTTTCCATCCATCATCATTGAAATGAATTTTGGAATAACTGCTGCATATGGACCATTAGGGTCTTGTCTAGGCCCAAACACATTGAAGTACCTGAATCCAATAATTTCCATTCCGTAACAACTTACAAAAGCCTGTTGAATGAGTTCTGTTGATTTTTTACTGGACGCATACGGAGAAAGAAGAGTGCCAGTAATGTGCTCGACTTTCGGCAATGTTTCATCTGAACCGTATACTGAAGAGCTTGAGGCAAAAATCACTCGTTTAACTCCTTCTTCTTTGGCTGCAAAAAAAACATTTGTTGTACCAATGATGTTTATGTGTAAGCTTAACAAAGGATCGTCAATGGACCTCGGAACCGAACCAAGTGCTGCTTGGTGACTTACATGAGTACAACCTTTAACAGCCCTTCTACATGTATCAAAATCTCGAATATCTCCTTCAATAAACGTAAACCTAGGATGATCAATAAGTTGTGACAGATTTTCAATATGTCCTGTCAAGAGATTGTCCAATACCGTTACTGAACATCCTTTCGAAATCAGTTCTTCGGCCAAATTAGAACCGATGAATCCGGCACCCCCGGTGATAAGAATGTGCATATTAGTGTACATTGCTTCATTGTCCATGCCCTTCCGGCTGAGAACACCTTCTTCAAAGGTTTCACTGCTTAGGAGAGTAAAAGCAGTTTATCCAAGTATAGTCACACACCCGCAGATATTGGAAGATTGATAAATATGACACTCATGAGGAGTTCATGGACACTACAGCAGTTACTCCAGTAATAACAGTGATTGGTACATGCAGAGTTCATCACCCATTGAGAAATTTGGAGTCGAGGGGAATGATAAGACTAAACAATGGAGGACTTGCTTCATTTGTCCACAGCACTCCAGAAGCTTTGCTTCGTCTAAAGGTTTTACTTGGCATGGAAAAATACGATTCAGATATTGTCAAGCTTCAAGTTGGTGAAACAAAAGAAGTAAAACTAACCGCAGATGCTGAATTTAATCTTCTTGAAAGCGACCTTTTGGTTGTTGAAGTTTCAACAATTAAGGCTGTTTCAGTTGAGGGCAGTCCATTGCAATTCAATGAAGTAAATCGGCACTTATGCACGCCATACAATGACTTTGGAAAGGCACTTCGTAAAAATCTAAATCACGCCTTTAACAAACGACAAGATTCAGTTGCATTTCCTGAGATCGAAGCTCCGAAAGACATGCCTAAACTTTTTATTGATATTATCAAGAAACTGCACCCTGTTGTTATGGACAAAAATCTCATTTCAGCCGACCTCGACGCAATTAGGACAATGGCGCAGATCCCGGTATTGTTGGTGAATCACATCAACTTGCCAGGAGAAGATGGAGAGTTAATTACTTCAAGAAACAAACTTTGCAATATAATGAATGACTATGCTAAATCCGAAGGTTTAGAAATTTTCAACCCATCAATGATGTTTGAATATCATAGACAAGAAGTGTTACTCATGAAGAATGGTAAAGACCTCAATCACTATGCTAAAGACCAATTGAACACAGTTGGGGACATTCAACTGGAAAAGATAATGACTGTACTTAGGTGAAAAATGGAACAATGATTGAGTTAGGTATCAAAAACGAAGTTCTGGTAGTGTTCTCTCCAATCAACATTCCAAAAGGGAAATTTATATTCACTAGATTCTTTAGTGATACCGAACAACATGTTCTCTTCTTTAATTGTGAAAACACATAGTATGTTGATTGTATTGATGAAATGAAATCTGCTTACGAAGATGCCGTTTCAATTCAAAAGAGACATAAAGCGGATTGCTTATGGGTTGATGTTAGATTCATAGAAGTGAGGAAATCCATTCAATTTCGTCTGGGGAATCCGTGCCATAGTCTGCCTTTGGGGGCCTGATTGATTTTACTGCCTTTATGGCACAAAGAATGTTCTCCTTTGTCCTATGCTCGACAACGAGACCCAATCCCTCTTGTTCCCCAACTTTACACCGTGCAAATTGGTTGTCCATTCCTGTGTTCATGTTCGGATAAAATATCGTGGGGATCTGAGAAGAACGCATTTCGTGAAAAGAATTGTACCCTCCTGCCTGTATCGAATAATCA
>Ga0206677_10004271_pt1 | contig 11736 bp, 8 predicted proteins | sample M130m12015metaG_FD_155475 | JGI IMG/M metagenome (GOLD analysis project Ga0206677, IMG submission 155475) | Ammonia-oxidizing marine archaeal communities from Monterey Bay, California, United States - M1 30m 12015 | ecosystem: Environmental > Aquatic > Marine > Intertidal zone | place: USA... | reverse complement strand
GGAGTGGGTACATCCCTCGCCCGAGCATTGGGTTGGCTGTGTTCGCTTTGCTCGGTGGCATGTTCCAGAGAATGAAGAGGCCAACGAAGACATAGGTGAGGTTCGAAAGGGTGTTCATTGGCTCTTTTACAAGGCCGTCAGAGATGCCTTCACAGAAGTTTGTCGCTGATTGAATGGGGTCGACAGCCCACCGCGTCGAACCAAGAATACCGTACATGCACGCAAGGAAAATCAGTACGCCCATCGAAATGAAAAACGCCCTTTTTTCTTCAACCATGGCTGAAAATTGTGGCTTCTCCATGGCGCTGTGTCCGAACAGTAGTATTTCTGTTTGAGTATTGGCCCTCAATCCAAAACATGCAGCCGGAAGATGCATTATTTGGCGGAGCCTTCACCAGCGGCCATGAGTTCCAAGAACGTCGTATCGGATGCAGAATGGGTTGAGGTGCGGGTTGCGTTCATGCAACTTGAAGCAGAACACAAAGCAGCAACCATTGCTCGAATTAGTGTAGTACAACTTCATGTTCGATTTGACGCCCGAAGGCCGCCCTGAAGGTGCGCCAGAAATGTCGTTTCTCAAGCACAAGGATGCCTATCAGCCCCCTGGTGGGATCTACCAACTTTGAAGTACTAGTCTCCTGTGAGGCAAATGTTCACCAACTCCGGTTGGCGTTCATCCATCGACTGTCTGTCGATTAGACACCTATGTCTAACCCAAATTTTTCTTGTGATACACGTCATGTTATTGTCCTCGATTTCCCATGGATGCGTGACAAGGATCCGCGCACACCCCTGGGGCATGCATCGTTAATTGCAACCCTAGCCCAGAATCAAAACTTGGCAATCCACTCATTCATTCGACCAATCAATGATGAAAATTATTTTTCGATTGAACGGACATGGGAGGAGATATCTATACTGATTCAGGAAACCAATAGCGGTAATGTCGATATTGCGATCGGTGCGTATGTGTGGGCTGAAGAAGTTATTCAGGTTCTTCTACCGAAAATCCGGGATGCGCTTTCTAGTGGACGTATTATTCTAGGTGGGCCTCAAATTTCATACTTATCCTCTGGGTTAGAATCATTGTACCCCGAATGTGACATATTCGTAAGGGGGTATGGCGAAATGGCGCTCTTGGCCATATGCTCCTCGCATGAAAAGCAAATTATCCAAGGTGTTCATTATGCAGGGGACCCCGATGAGAATAAACAGACAGTGATTGATCTTGATTTACTGCCTTCTCCATTCTTGTCGGGCATTGTTTCGCTTGAAGGAAATCCATTTATTCGTTGGGAATCTCAGCGAGGTTGCCCGTTTTCATGTAGCTTTTGCCAACATAAGGAAGCGGGAGCAAAACTGCAGAAAAAGGAATTTTGCGAGGGGCGCATATTTCGAGAAATTGATATGTTTTGTGAAAACAAAGTGAGCGCCATTGCTGTGTTGGATCCGATTTTTAATGCTAGTGCGTATGCTGTAGAAATTTTGAGGCGATTCAAGGCGAATGGTTTCAAGGGTCATTTGTCATTACAATGCAGGGCTGAAATGATCAATGAAGAGTTTGTAAATTTGGTACGTGATATGAATGTGACTTTGGAATTTGGGTTACAAACAATCCACCGCAATGAAGGGCTAGCAGTGAAGAGGCAGAATAACATGAGGAAGGTTGCTGAAAACCTAACCCTTGTTTCAGATGCCGGTATAGAATTCGAGATTTCCGTAATATTCGGACTACCACATCAAACCTATGATTCGTTTCTCAAAACGGTGAGTTGGTGCCTCCATAGCAGGGCTGCATCCATCAAGGCCTTTCCACTGATGCTTTTGCGGGGCACTGAATTAGAAGAACGAAAACATGAATGGGGTTTGACGGAATCTGCGGGCAGCATGCCCGTTGTGCTAAGTTCTAACTCATACGGATATGAAGACTGGTGTGCGATGGCCAAAATTTCTCAAGCCTTGAAAGAGACGGAAGGTGAACACCCCAGTCAGATCCACGAATTGATAGTATTGAGTGAAACGCTTGACCCTGAATTCCCACGGTTTACACCGAACAAAATCGAAGAGGGGCTCCTAACGAGTCGGGTCGAAGTGGCCGCTATTCCAAACAATTAGTCAGGTTCAATCAATTGCTTCGCTGAGGGGGAAAGTATTCGATTACCTTGTAGGGTCCTGGTTTTAGTGGATTCCCGTACTCATCAAGTTTTCCTGGCGAGGTATCGGCATAGCCAAAGCAGATACTCAAGTACATCGGTCCAATTGGCCAGCCCGAACTATCCTTTTCCACGTTTCGCCAACTGATTTCAGTTTCTCCGGGGCGGATAATTCCTATACGCGTATCGTTCAACCCCCGATGATGCAGCTTAAATGAGCATTCACCTGTTCGATTTACTTCGGATTGTATTCTTGAAATATAGCGGCTGTTAGAACCACCTGTTTCGTTCACCAAAATATCCGCTTGAGAATCGGCCAGAGCGTTCCTACCAATCGACCAATGATCAATATGTGGCAAAAGTGGGTGGGATTTTCCGTCTGCTACGAAACGAGGGTAACTTTCAGGGGGTTGTTTCCCTTCAAGGGCCGCAGCGAAATCATCCATTGTTGCAAATCTGTCGGAGCGCAAAGGTTGCGTTGCTTTTTCAATGACTTTGTACAGATGAGAATTTTGGGGAGAATTTCCTAATTTGAAAGCAGGGTTATATGGCGGGGAGATCTGATTCCCAGCATCCTTCTTTATTTCGTCATATGGTACAATCATGGCATACCCGATTGCCCCTAGTGAGAAGATATCATTTCCGATCGAAACAGTCCCTGATTCCTGCTCAGGAGGGCACCAGAACGGCGTCCATGCATTTGTTTTGGTCACTGCAAAGGTGTTATGATCATCTTTAACCGCAGCAATGCCCCAATCAATAATCGTGAAATCATTCGCCCCACTTACATCCACCACAAACAGGTTTTCTGGCTTTAGATCTCGATGAATATAGCCAAGCTTATGAATTTCTGACATAGTTTTCGCCATTTTGAGTAGAATATCTGACACATCTTCTGGCGATAATGGTCCACTCTTTTGGAGATGACGATGGAGTTCAAGTCCTTCCGCAAGCGGCATCAAAAAGATCGGCACAGATTTATTTCCAGTCTTGAATTCTGCCATCTTATGGGGCCGAATGATTGATGGAATGTTTTTATCGGCGATATTCTCCAAGATTCGGAACTCATTAGAGATTTTTTTGCATTCCAAACTCGTTCCCGATAGCGGGCATTTGGCAACAAATTTTCTTCTCAGCCCCTCGAGTTCTTGTACAAGGAAAACGACGCCCATGCCGCCTCTACCCAATTCCGAGAGGACCTCGTAATCGTTCCCTTCGAGATCTGAAAATATATCACCGATTCGGAGCATTCGGCCAACCCTCCCTACATTCGACGAGAATTGAATTAACACTGTCTGACTTTAGTAAATCGAGTAACCATGCGGGCGTTATCCCATGCCGTTTTCCATTAACCTTCGGCTTTCCTTGTACCTCACGGCTTTCGATTAGTGTAATACGCTTCGTCTCGAAAAGGAACGGGGCATCTGGCACCTCTGTGTGAGTGACTCTAATGCCAATATTAACCCATTTAGGGTGGAAAGAAATCTCCACTTGGGCCTTGAAATTAGTCGCCGTTTTGGACTTAAAGAACCGCTTAAGTTCATTCGGACTTATTGTGAGAATGAGTTCACCGTATTGACCTAATCGAATAGAACCGATACGGCCAGTGAATTCGTTGTTGCTGTGAGTAACAGGTTCATTTGGTGAAGAGTCGGATGAATTTTCTGAGCCACCCGCCGGCATTTTTTTTTCCTGTTTGGGGTCTACATCTGAGCTTGACTTAGATGGGTTTCGCGAAACAGCCGGTTGCGTAGCATTTCCTTTCGATGCATGTTCATTCCCGGGAATAGCTTGTGGGGGTTGGGATGTCGGTTTGCTTGGTGGAGTATCACGTATGTCTTTTGATTTTGAGCGAAGTGGTACGGCATGTGCCCCTTTGTTAACATTCTGGGACTCATTAGGTATCGGATCACGGACATCTTTTCTCGGTGGCATACCTAGTGATTGACCCTTTGAAGGAGTTTTGCTTGGCGTTTCGCGAGGAATGGGTTTTTTGATTTTGTACTCCCATTTGCGCGAACCGTGGCTTGCAATCTTGGAATGCTCTGTGTTGTTTCGTTTCGATTCAAATGGATAAATACCGATGCAAAGTGGTATTTTTGAATCAATCTTGGAATTGAAGGAGACATTGCCCAGCCAGTGTTCTAGTTTCTCCTTCAATAAGTCTTTTTTGGAAAGTGATAGACATAATGGTTCGTTGCCATGGTCTAAGAGATATTTCTGAATCATGTTGGGCCCCATCTTCACCTTTTGAACATCGGAGTGTTGGTGATGCAAAAAGAACGAGCGACCTGTTTTAGAGGAATTTATAGCAAAAATTTCGCTAGTATCGGAGTCACGCCCAGATTGAACCCCGATGACAGTAAGAGAAATTTTCTTTGCTGTTTTCCAAGACTGCCCGAGGTGAAGCATGTGACTAAGATCTCTCTCGCCATCATCGACATGTACGTATTTCAGTGCCTTGTTTGGAGGTTTTCGTGGGATACGCTTAGGTTTCATCTTCGCATCATCGAGAAGGTAAGTTAGTAGATTCGACAAGATTGGAAAACCTGAAATGCTACGACTGAGAAGATCTTTCCCATATGAAGAGACTTCAATCAAGTATGTCACACCGCCTTCCACGATTGTCTTTTGCCACCTCTCCTTACTCGTTTTTTTCCACATTGAGTCACTGTTTGTGCGAGTCGTTCCGCGTTGCCAACGCCATAACTTACGAGTGTCTGATCGCACAGTTCGGTTCCTCTCTACCTCAAAAATCCGGTCGCTGACAGTATGGGCAATTACCGATACAGAACGTTGGTTATTATTCTCCAAACGGAGTCCTACTGGAACCCTTAACGGATCATCTGAATCTTCTTTTCCGCTGTAATACACCGGTGCCATTCCTTCATCAATGTTGTAAATTCTTACCCGCGATGCCTTGCCAAACTTTGGCGTCGATTTACTGCTCTCAGCGAGGTAAGAAACAGGAATTGAACGACCGCCGGATACGTGTTCGAATTCGGAAACTGTTACGGTTGGGGTGTGACCATGAACGATGTTGTATAGACCTGGCCAATGCAAAGAAATCTGCTCAATTGCCTCTTGGCTTGCAGGCCGGTTCGATGAAGCACCAGAAGATGCCCCGCGGCTCCATAATAAGTAAGAATGAGGTGAATTCTGTAAATTATTACCACCGTGAATATAATTTAACCATCCAAGTTGTTTTTCCCAATTCATCTCAGATGCGAGAGAAGCCATTTGGTGGGTAGGTTCTGCATGGTGAAACAATGTCTCTCCAATCACCAAGGAGGTGAGGGCACCGGGGAAGAAGACTCCACTTTTGGAATATTTTTTTGAGATGCTTTGGACCGACTCATAAGGGATCCAGCCGTCTCCAAGAATAAGGGCGATATCAGAATCCTCGAGGTTATGATTGAATCCCAGTCCGGCCTGCTGAGTTGCTGCTTGGGTAAGGTAGAGAAGTTCTGCCGAATCTTTGTACGCTTTGAAAATTGATTTAGAACGTGCGACCTCGTCTTGCTCCATTGTTCCGAGGAAGCGTAGATGTTTTTTCGACCACTTTTTCGGCCCATGGCGCCCATCAAGGACAGCGTTTCGCACTTCGTTCAGGTGCCAATTATCATATTCGTTTTCCAAAAGGAACTGTTCATGATTGCCGAGAAGAACAAAAACATTCCCTGGCGCATCAATCAACAATTGCCGGAGGATTTCGCAGGCAAGTTCACTGTGATCAGAACGATCTACAACATCGCCGAGTTGAACAAAGCCTGTTGTTTCAGGCCCTATCCAGCGCACCGATACATCACTATGCCCGGCCCCATTGACACACTCCGAGTAGAGAGGTCGTCCGGCTAAACCAGCGGATGGAAGTTCTGAACTGCTCATGGATGAATCTCGAGCAAACAAATTGTTCATCGCTCGATCATCCAGAACACCATCGGCCCCAAGGTACATACCGTTTATCTTGATGGTTGCCAATTTTTGGGTAATCAAATATGTGATAAGACCTGGAGCCCATCCGTGAAGGTCTCCTAGAACATGGACTGCTTTTAATCGAGGAATCTTTCGTTCACCACGAAATTGCGGGGCAATGGGGGCGTATGTTTTACTGGATGAATAATCAATAGACAGAACGAGTGTATCTTCATCGGAATTTTCTGCCTCGATTGGTTCGGCACTATCCAGTGCTTCATACATTTCTTCCTTTGCCCGCTGCTCAACGGAGATAGGATTTGATTCAGATTCGCTCCAAGAATCCACTTCCTCAGAATTTTCGCTGGATAACGGCTTATCTGTCATGTGTGTCCACCTCCCCTCTGCCCTATGTTTTACCGTTCATCAAAGTTGTTTTGATGTTACCGCATGAGGGTTATCCTCAAAATTATGTTCTCACCGGCACATATTCTACTTCGAAGACATTCTTGCCATATGTGAAAATCATCGATTTATGAGCATCGGGATCAATGAGATGCGTAAATACAGATGTGCTTGTGGAGACCAAATCTTCGAAACCTTCCACATCAAAGGCCATTTTATCATCTTCATTCCATATCGAAACAGAAATTTGATCTTCCTTTCGTTCAAATACCAAGAAAAGGTGACGTCGTGAGATTGTGTCGAGTGCATCGAGGGCGTCGGAATTTCCAAAGAATTCGGTTTGGGCCATCCGGAACCAAGCCTCCCTGCCACCATCCGAGGTATGCCGGCCGAGATGTAACCGAAGTGGTGCATCAAAAAGGGGGTGTTCGGTTACAACTCCACTGGACTTGTGAGTCACCCTCAAGAACTGAGAGGATGGAGAACCAAGGCAGAAAGAGAGATCATGTAAGTTTAGAACATCTCCATAAGCCAGTTCTCTCGGCACAGGGCCCACAATTTTAACGCCGTTGATGTATGTTCCATTCTTCGAGCCTAAGTCTTCAATTGAAACAATGCCGCTTTCTTTGCTCACATATACTTTGAAGTGTTCACCAGAAAGGTACCCTCGTTTTGATTCATATTCAGGCATTGCCAACACATGGCGCAGATCGTTTCTGCCCAAATCAACGCCGATGGGTAGAGAGAATGTTGCGCCAATATTCGGCCCTGAGTTCAATATGAATGAGAGCGTGTCAGGGCCAGGTAATACCTCGCTGTCCGATGATGCCTGTGTTGAGTCGGTTGCATTTTGTTGTGGGCTTGGCTCCTGACAAAATGGGCACGGCGTACCTTGCCTCCATGCCAAAAGGTCCCCCTCCATCAGGGGTGCAAAACAGCCTGGGCAATGTTCAAATTCAGGAAGGGGAATAACTTCCTCTGTTTTATCCGGTATGGTGATTTCTGGCGGGGCGTAGGTGGCGATGCCAAACTGTTTTCTCAAATCTTCGATTTGAGTCGCATCAAGAATATCGCTACACCCTTGGCAGCAGCTGGCCGCCAAATCAGCCTGACCGAGTAGATGGCCGCAGTTTGGATCTGGACAATGCATGTAAATCCCTCAATCATCTCGGAGTTTTGTTTTTCCACTCGTGTCAGATTGCATTTTTCCTAAAATCTCCATGCGTTCACCTTGAGTCGTTGCTTGGGTTGCTTGAGAAATAATGGTTGTACGGGTGTTTGCGTTGGGGTTTGTAGCCCCAAGTTTTTCCATTTTAGTAAGCGCCCGGGTTACAGCGGCCTCATCTCCTTTCTTCAATGCAGTTGCCGCAACAGCCGAATGTGCAATCATGGTCACATCTGTATTCATTGGAGCGTTGTACAACTCGGTTTGATCATCGGTCCCACGCACCGACAAGTGTATCGAAGTCTGGTCCAATTCAAACGTTGCAATCATGGTTTGGCCCTCGCAAAGTACATTGTCCACTGAAACCGAAAAAGAGATTTCCATCCTTGTATCTTTAATCATGTGAGAGAGTGAAATTGAATGAGTCCCTGGCCCGAGATGTTTGGAGAGAGACAGTCCCTGTGGCGTTTGTATGAGGTCCGAAAGGGCGACGCCGTCCGGCACAGTGATGTCTAAGTCCGGCGCAGCGTAAACAATAGTCTTCCCATAATTAAACACGGATTGGAATGCTTGTTTAACGTCCTCGAATCCAGGGGCGTGATAATAGTGGCCCCTCGCCAATTCCGCCATTTGCTCAAGATGTATTGGATTAGCGCCCGAGGTCACGCCAATGGTGTGCATCGTAAAACCGAAATCAGGGATTGAGCGAACATTGTCGTCTTTGGCTGCTTGCCCTTGGCCATCCGAAAGGAAAAATGCAACACCTGCCCTGCTACCATTGTTATCATTCCCTCCCAAGAATGAAAGAACTTGATTAATTGCGGAGCCAAAGTTTGTCCCACCGCCTGCAGTCAAAGGAGCGACGGTGCCCGTGACATCTGTCCATTGGGTGTGAACGGCTGCTGAACTGTTGAATGTGATCACTGCAATACGGTCTTCAGGCCTCATGAGATCGTTGAGAATGTGTTTCATTGAGTCAGTAACTACCGAGATTCCGTCTCCAGCCATGGAACCTGAGACATCCAACACCAGCAAGAGGTCAAGTGGAAGGGTTTCTTGATTATTTTCCGCAACAATGGTCAATGCTCCTTTTGTTTTGAGAGGCGAATTGCAAAGAGCTACATCTTTTGTTAGAGACGCGGTCAACACTGGTTGAGGCATGTCTTCTGTTAATGGTCAGAGTACTTAAATTAATCTTCGTCAAACAAGTGTGTCTAATCTTTATTAGAGAGAGAGTCGATAACAAACGTGGTGATTGAAGAGAGGGCCTGAGTAGTAGGGTTTGTGAGAATTGTATCCTTCTCAAGATCTCGAAAAATCTTAGGGTCAACTGAGGTAAAAATGCCTTTCAAAATGATGATCAAATCGTCATCATCATCGCCAAGTTCAGTGTATGTTCCATTCCCATACATTGCTACATATTTCAAAAAAGATGACGACACATAATTTGTACTGACGCCGACCGTATGTATTGTGGCGTTCTTTTCCTCTGTGCATTTTGTGATTGCCCTACGCCAATTTGCCCTGTTGTCAACAACCTCCCCATAAACCGGAGCGTGCCCTTCATCATTCTTACGGATACGGTCTCTGGACTCGAGCTGGGCAAATGCTTTTTTGTATGCAGTTTCTTCCCTCTTCAGCCGATCCCATGTCATGTAAATTTCGTGCCGACGTTTGAAATCATCAAACATTTGTTTTATCTTAGGGTCAGGCGGCCCCTTAACTCCAGTATTCTTATCTTTTTTACCCGTGGCGCCAGCTATTACCGCCCCCCATGGACCCCATTTCTCTAACCATCCGTGCGCATAAGAATCACCAACTACAATGATTGTTCGTTGGGTTTCTTTCCGAGGGGACCAGAATGATTTTGGCTGGAGGAGATACGCATATTGCAAAGCCATCTCATAAGCTTCTGCTTCGTCTTCTTGCCCTCGGTTTGCTTCAAGATACTCGAGCGAGCGCTGGAACGTTTCAGAACGCATGCGTTGACCGAGGAATTGTACCGATGATTGACCGTCATCTGCTCGTGAATAATCTCCCAAAGACCACAAATCAACTCGTAGGTCGATTCTTCCTTTGATAAGTTCTGCAATCTCTTCAAATGTATTTCTCAAACGATCAATTTTGGATTTCATAGACCCTGTGGCATCAACTATGAGGACTACATCATGTCTTTTAGGCCGTGTGGATGCGTTCGGCTGAAATGCTATTTCCCCTGGTTTGCGAGTAGTAAACTCGGGCGGAGAGAATGAATTTAGTTCATCGAGCGCCTCAGTGCCTAATTGGAAGAGCGCAGGTAGCGATTCTTGACGCAATGATCCCGGTTTGAGGGCCTCGGATAAAAACGAGAGAAGAGCAGTTTTATCAGCACCAAAGACAATCTTACCTTGGGTAATTACTGATTGGATGACATCAACAGCAGCATCCTTCTTCAAACTGGCGTCAAAGGCATCAACAGAACCCCCGATTAGAATGTGTGAGATGGTAAGAGCGACGGCGTACCAATCCTGACCTGGGTGGCATCGCATTTCTTTGAACTCTTTCTCACTTTGAGTTGGATGCGTGTACGGGGGGGTGCCACCCAATGCTAGATCTTCATTCTGTTTTCGATTGCTGATAAGTGTCATACCAAAGTCAACAAGGCCTGCGTATGAGGTAACCCCTCTGTGGTCGAGATTCACCATTACATTACCTGGTTTTATGTCGCGATGCACATAGCCAATATCATGAATTGTTTGCACATCATTCATGAATCTTTTAACTAGGTGGGGAATGAAATTTTTCGGCAAGTCATGAATTGCGTCAGAAAGGTCGTGGGTGCCAAGGCGAGACATGACCAGCACCTTTTGAGCAAAATCATAACTTACGAATTTGGGCCCAACTCTTCCCTCCAGCGCTTGCAAAACTTGTGCCTCCCGGTCCAAGATCACTTCAGACCCATTTCTTGACCCTCTGTGCTTTTCGATTTCGTTTGAATCGCTTCGATAATAGACATCACTCATGGTCGAAGAATGCACCAATGGACGACTCATGGCCTTACCATTGGGTAATGGAACAAAGATGTTTCGTAGTATATTTGATATAAACCAACAAGAGATGCCCAACCAATGAGTGGTATTTCACCTGGCCTTACGAAGCATAACTTCGATTGTGTCGTTCTCGATGGCTCGAACATTCTTCATCTAACCACAACTACATATTCGTTTGAACGATTGAAGAAAACAGTTGATGCGGTAGAAAGGCTGGGGTGGAAAACTAACATCATCATGAAAACAGGCACAAGAGATTGGGCCATGAAAAAAGACAGCAATCTCACTGCTAATGAGCGTCAATCTCTCAAGCAGTGGATTGAGTTCGGAAGAGTAAACTTGGCACCGAGGTCGACTGAAAAAGAAATTGATGACATACTTGCGATTCGATATGCGCTCAACCAAAACGCTTGGATTGTGACACACGATAAATTTCGAACACACCTTAATCTACTCAAAGAGAAGGGCGAGTTGAACATGATCAACGAAATCAACAAACGCAGGATAGAAGTCGAATTTGGCCCGGACAACACCCCAATTTTCACACCAGAATTACCCGTCAATCTGTCATCCAAAACAAATTCAAAAACCGTAGCCGAGACGATTGAATTGGAATTTAGCGAACAGTCGGGAGGAATAAATTTCCTCATCAACGCGGGAGGTACTGAGAAGAAAATCACAATCCCATTAAGGGAGTCGGTCGGAAGGGAGTTCTTCTATGATATTGCTGGCCTCAATAAGATGGAAACGATTGGGCAGATCTCAAAGAGGCACTTCAGACTGGACTGGGATGGAAAAACAACTTATGTTACTGATGTGGGTTCCACCAATGGAACACGTGACAGAAATGGTAACCAACTCATCACAAACACGCCAGAGCCAATTAATGTAGGCGACTCATTCGAGATACCGGGCATGAAAATTAAGCGACTTGATTAACTTTCAAACAAACAATTTCGCCTGGGGGGTATCGTCGGCTTGCGATCTCATCATGGATCGAGATTTGTTTGAATCCAGTAATTACGCGGCATACCAGTTCCGATTTCAATATCGATCATTCCATTCTCAC
>Ga0206677_10004269_pt1 | contig 11739 bp, 9 predicted proteins | sample M130m12015metaG_FD_155475 | JGI IMG/M metagenome (GOLD analysis project Ga0206677, IMG submission 155475) | Ammonia-oxidizing marine archaeal communities from Monterey Bay, California, United States - M1 30m 12015 | ecosystem: Environmental > Aquatic > Marine > Intertidal zone | place: USA... | reverse complement strand
TTTGTATTTAATGTCAGAAATAAACCAATTCAGCGCCTTGGTCACAACGAGTGTGTCGATGGCGAAGTAGAATAGCGAATAGCAGATCATCAGTCCGAGCCATGGCACCCAGTTGACCGCGGCGAACACTTGCGCCATGTAATCTGCTAACCCGAGTCCTTCGCGAGCAGCTGCCCCGTTGAGCCGCGTATAAAGATAGTAAAAACAGACCGCAGTAATGAGCAAAAAGACTATTCGGCCGACGCCGTTTTTCTTCTTGGCGGGCGCAGCCGATTGGTCGTCAGTCTCTTGATTGATTTTGCTGTCGCTATTCGCTTCGGTCATTGTCTATTTCTCCAGTATTTTTTCGATCGTGCGGTCTAGCGAAGTAAGTGTTACACCCAATTCTGCAAAGCCATTGTTACTTACTTCTTCGTCTTGGGTAATGACGTCGATAACCGTTGGGGTAAAGCCGCCGCCTCTGAGAGTGCTCGTAATTCCCGCCATCAGCTTTGTGAAGCCGATCGGTATTGACCCTACCTCGAGGGTCGAGTCGGGATTAATCTTGCGGGCAGTCTTTTTGATGAGATCGCAGTAAGCAATCGCCTCTGGACCAACCAGTTCATAGCTCGCACAGCCCGCTGCCTGTTCTTTACAGGCATTGAAAATCGCTGCGTTGAGGTCGTCAATATCGAGAGGGCGCATTTTGTAATGGCCGCCACCAAGCGCTTTTGCTTTTGGGTTGCGGGCCGCGCTGGCGAGAGCGCTTGCACCAGCGGTGCCCGGGCCGAGTAATATGGGCGTGCGGATGATGGTGGCGCTTAAACCTGAGGCAGCGACGAGCGCTTCAGCTTCGCCTTTCGATCGAAAGTAGGCATTACTCGACGCAGGGTCGGCACCGACAACCGAGATAAACACAACATGCTTCGCGCCAATCTGCTTGGCAGCGTCGACAACCGTGCGGGTTGCGTCGACATTTGCCTCTCGGTATTTGCTGTGTTTTCCCTCGATTAAGATACCGGCAAGGTGGACGACACAGTCGGCGCCTGCCAGAGCTTGGGCAAGGACTGCGGCATCGTCGTAGCGAATACAGCAGGAGGAAATTTGAGCGGAGCTCGGCAGCGCATTGCGCGCGCTTTCTGAGCGGACGCCGGCAATAAATTGTAGGTCGGGTTGCTGGTCAACTTGCGCGAGAAGATTCATGCCGACGCTGCTGTTAGCGCCAGTAATGGCAATTTTCATAGTGTGTTCCTAATGTGTGTTCTGAGTGTGTGCCTTGGCTAGGCGGTGTCTCCATCAGCATTAAGTGTCTGCTGAGGATTGCTGACCAAGCTTAGTTCGCTGCGTTCTCGCCGCAGGGTCTAAATGAATCGGGGCAAGGCCTGCAGCAAGCTGCGCCCTGTCGCGTCGCTCTGCGGGCGCATCGGCATAGAGCGTCGAACGCATTCTAGGCTCACGACCCAGGCCCCGAATTGTCGTCTCTATTTCAGCGGGCGACCATTCTTCGCCGTGCTCGGCTCCTGCGGCGCGGGTAATGCTTTCATTCATCAGCGAGCCACCGACATCGTTGGCCCCAGCATTAAGGCAGGCTGCTACGCCTTCGCGACCCATCTTAACCCATGAGGCTTGTATGTTGTCGATGAGGCCGTTAAAGACTAAGCGCGGCACTGCGTGCATCAAGAGAGCCTCGCGGTAACTTGGGCCGCGGCGTGCTTTTCCTTTTTTGTACATTGGTGCCTCGTGCGCCACAAAGGGCAAGGGCACGAATTCGGTGAAACCGCCTGTCTTACGCTGCAATTCGGCGATCGAATGTAGATGTCGAGCGCTGTGCTCGGGGCTCTCGATATGGCCGAACATTATCGTTGCCGTAGTCCTGAAGCCTATTGCATGGGCGCTTTCCATCACTTCTAACCATTGCGCCGAATTGAGTTTGTCGGGGCACAGGTGCGCCCGCACATCGTCGTGAAGTATTTCAGCTGCAGTACCAGGCAAAGTGTCGAGCCCCGCACTTTTTAAGCGCGCTAAAAATTCTGTCAACGGCAGGTTTAGCGTTTCGGCGCCTTGCCACACCTCGAGCGGTGAAAAAGCGTGAATGTGCATAGCCGGTGTTGCTTTTCTCACGGTTGCGATTATGTCGAGATAAGTCTGTCCTGTGTAGTCGGGATGGATTCCACCCTGCATACAGACCTCGGTAGCGCCGCGCTCCCATGCTTCGACGCAGCGCCGAGTTATTTCTTCGGCACTTATGTCATAAGGCTTACCGCGCAGATTCTCGCTGCCACTGCCTTTAGAAAAGGCACAGAACTGACATTTGAAATAGCAGACGTTGGTGTAATTGATATTGCGGTTAACCACATAGCTCACTGTGTCGCCAGACACCTTTTTGCGCAGCGTGTCTGCGGCCTCAATAACGGCGCCAAAGTCGGCGCCGCGGCTACGCAGTAGAGTAGCGATCTCAGTCTCTGCCAAGGGCTCACCTGCTAGGCAGCGCTCGATTAGAGCCGCGACAGCGGGTTTTGCTTGTGCGAACGGCAAGCTCAATTCGGTGGAAGGCGCATGCTCGCTAATTCCTGCGATCCACTCATCACGTTTGGCATACCCTTCGCCATCACTTTGTTTGCGCGCAGCGGGCTGCACTTTTGGTGAAAGCCATGTGTCTGCTTCTGCAAGGTAGCGTGGATAGAGTGTTAAGCGCTGGTCGAGATATTTACCCGCGCTGCCCGTATCGCGTGCTAGTTGGGCGAGATGCGGCCAAGGCGCCTCAGGATTGACGTGATCGGGGGTTAGCGGCGACACGCCGCCCCAATCGTTAATGCCGGCTGCAACCAGTTGCTCTAATACGCCGGGGCTCAAATTGGGCGGTGCTTGAATAGACATCTCGGCACCAAAAATCAAGCGTGCGACGGCGATAGTCCACACCAGTTCTTCTAGATCAGGCTCTGGCGCAAGTGCCATCTTAGTGTGTGGCTTTGCACGAAAATTCTGCACAATGACTTCTTGCAGATGTCCGTAGCGACGATGCGATGTTCTGAGAGCGAGCAGCGACTCGATGCGCTCTAATCGCGTTTCACCAATGCCTATCAAAATGCCAGACGTAAAAGGCACGCGCAGTTCGCCGGCGAGATCAAGCGTCGCGAGGCGAGTGATAGGATCTTTGTCCGGCGAGCCATAATGCGGCATACCCTTTTCACAGAGTCGTGTAGAGGCTGATTCAAGCATGATGCCCATCGACGCGCTCACGTCACGCAAGGCGAGCATTTCGTCGCGGGTAAGATTGCCGGCGTTAATATGTGGTAGCAGCCCAGTCTCGACAAGCACTCGCCGCGCGACTTCGATCACGTAGTCTATGGTCGTCTTGAAACCTAATGCGGCAAGGCTTTCGCGCGCGGCGCGATAGCGCAATTCTGGTTTTTCACCGAGCGTGAAAAGCGCTTCTTGACAGCCCAATGCGGCACCAGCTTTGCAGGTCGCTATGACTTCGTCGATCGGCATATACGCCTGAGGAATATGTTTTGGCGTTTGCGCGAAAGTGCAGTAGTGGCAGACATCGCGGCAGAGTTGGGTGAGGGGGATGAACACCTTGCGTGAGTAAGTGACGACATTGCCAAAGCCTAAATCTCGACAATGCGCCGCTTCTTGGGCGAGTCGTGCGGTGTCTGTGCGACTGGCAAGCGCGAGTGCTTCTTTATCGCCGAGCCATTTATAGCCGAGCACTTTATCGCCGAGCACTGCACCGCCGAGCACTGCACCGCCGCGCACTCCACCGTCGAGTAATCCGTCGCTGTGCGCGTTTTGACCGAGCGCAGTTTCTTCAGGCACGCTTATTTTCATGTGTTAACTTTTTGCTCGAAGCCAGGAAGCTTAAGTGTTTTAAGCCCTGTAATCTACCCTATGCGAGCCGGCTCGTATAGGGCGTTAACCTCGATCAATCACTGCTAACGAGATGATATTGGGTTTGGCGAGGTTGAATATAGCGGAACGTCTCGCCGTCGAAGAAGCCATTCTGCTCGAGTTTCATTTTTAGAGGGTCGTCCCCCCATTCGGGTAAACTTACCTCTGCGGTAAGTTCGATGGAGTAAGCGGTATTTGGCTGCATCGCATAGTCGCCGCTGCCCGGAACGCCGTCCTGTTTGTCCCACATACCAATAGTCGTGCCGGCGGCGTGGCCATGAAGTCCAATGGGGTGAGTGTAAATTATCGGCGTTAATCCACGGTCAATTGCCTGTGCTCTGCTGCGCGCAAGTATGTCGTTGCCAGTGCGGCCCACCCTGAAATTGGCGGTGAGGATATCTTGGAGTGTGTTGCCTTCGCTAAGCGCCCTCTGAAGGTATTTCGGCGCCTCGGTTTCACCTGCTTTGAGAATATACGCGTTCTGCTGCGTGTCTGTTTGTAAGTTCAGATATGTAATACCGAAGTCGATATGCACATGATCGCCCGGATAGATAATGTCTAACGCCGCACCCTGCGCCATGAGTGCCGCGCTTACCTTTTTAGGTCGCTCGATTTCGATGCTGTTGTGAAACCACGTAGTCAGTCCCAAGTCATTAACCCGTTGCCTATACCACCACTCTAAATCTTCTGTTGTCGTGATTCCCGGAGTAATCGCTTCTCGCGAAAAACCCTCGGCGATAATGTCATGGGCTATAGCCATGACATCGGCATACGCCGTCATCTCTTTGTCGGTGCGTGTCTCTAACCAGCCCACCGCAACTGGTTCCGATGACACGAGTCTGCTGCGCAATTCAACCGGCAACGCCGCGCTAAAATCGCGTTGCTCGGAATAGGTGAGGCCGTCGGCAAGCGCATAGTCGTTAGAGAAATTCAGCGCGATATTCTTGGGATTCGCTGCGCTTAAGATTTCGGCAATGCGCGCGTATTGATCAGGTTGTTCTTCTGGGTTCCACACGCCAGGAAAAAGGTCGCCGACTGCATAGCGCGCAACAGCCATCCGCTCGACACCGAGCGCCTCGCCACGGTCGATAAACAGCAGCACGGTGCGACGGCGCGCATTTAGCCAAGTGGCGGGAAGCATGGTTTTAACAATCGGGTCTTCATTGTATTCGCGGGCGATGAGCACCCACGCTTCAATACCTTCACGGCGCATCAGTTGCGGCACCAAATTGTCGAGTCGATCGGCAAGAATCTCGTCTTGTAGTGCCGCGCGTTCGCGCAGAGGTAGAATGCGCTCGGCTATGAGGTCTGCGCTTTGCGCTGTGGCGCTGATAAAGGCCAAGAGTGCCACAATAAAAAGATGGCCCGCTTTGGGTAAGCGCGACTTCGCGATGAAGGCGCAATTAGCCTCAACTTGAATAGACAGAGTCGACATAACTATCTTCCTTTTGCTGACTGCAGTGAGACGCTTGCTGCGCACGTGAGATAACCCTAGCTAACTCGCGAGCTGCTTCGCGAGCTATTTCGAGAGCTGCTTCGCGGCAATGCTAAAAATGGCGGTGTGTTCTGCTTCGAAGACGAGGTCATCTTGCGAAAACATGGCGATATAGAGGCGAATGAACTGGTGTCCTTTGCGTTCCCACCGCTCGATTGGGCGACAATCGACAGTGATCGCCTCGCCTACTTTTATTGCTCTTATCATGCTGCCTACGGTGCCGACATGAATCCATGCAGGTAGCACGTAAAGCCGCATCAATGCCCGGTTACAGGTGTCGAGAAGAAAATAGGGGTGAATTAGCGCGTCGGTTCCGCGATAGCACGCGGCCGGATCTCTCTGGGCCTCGACATGGCGGTCGTTGTCTTCTTTTGATGGGGTCCAATGCCAGGTTGGTGCAGCTCGCTCTAAGTGAATAACATCCCAGCTTAGCTCGGGTCTGGCGGCCTCTTCATAAATCGCCGCTTCCTGTTTTGCCTGGACTCGCATTGCTTGTGCCCGCGAAGAGTCAATCGGCCCCAGAGGCCACGAGGCGAGTTTTGCAAGGGTGATGTCATGTTGATTGGACGCACAGGTGTCGATTCGGTGCCGGCTGTTAGCTTGCATCGATTCCTCTGCCTGCGTAGAGGTCACGCTTACCGCATCTTGCTCGTAAGCGGGCAACAAAAATCTGACGTCGAAGCCAGTGTTCGATAACCATTCAGTGCCAAACTCGGCGACCAACGGTTGTGTCATGTAGCCAAATACATTGACCCCGCTTACTAGTGCGCCCGCAAAGCCATAGCGGGCAGCAACCTCGTCGCTATGCATTCGGTTTTCTGAATCAGTGGCGTCGTTGAGTGCGGTAATAGTGAAATCAGTAGCCATAAAGTCGAAAATCTCGTGTGTTTTCGCAGCGACGGTTTAGCGTGCTAATGCGTAAAATTCAGCGTTCGGCTGCAAGCTCATCACATTCGCGAGGCGGTTAGACATGGCGAAAAGGGCCGCGATGGCGCCGATGTCCCAAATCTCCTCTTGGTCGAAACCCGCTTCTTCAAGCGCCTCAAAGTCTTCGTCTTCTATGCTGTCAGCGGCCATGCAAACCTTGCTTGCATAGTCGAGCATCACGCGCTGGCGAGGCTCTAGCTCGGCTTTGAGATAATTTACCGCAAGCTTATCGGCGAGCAGCGAATCTTTGGCGCGAATGCGCAGAATAGCGCCGTGCGCGATCACGCAGTAGAGGCATTGATTGAGCGCAGAGGTCACCACAATAATCATTTCGCGCTCTGCTTTGCTCAGTCCATCGTCTTTATCTACCAGTGAGTCGTGCAGCGCAAAGAAGGCGCGAAACTCGTCTGGCCGATGCGCTAGCGCCAGGAAGATATTAGGGATAAACCCCGACTTCGCCTGAACAGCTTCGATACGCTCGCGGATATCTGGCTCCATCGCGTTAAGGGGCGGAATAGGGAAGCGGCTGATATGTGCAGTGCTGGCTTGAGCTGCGGATTCTTGTTGACGTTTCTTCGGGGGTTGCGACATGTATTTCTCGATTGTGTTTCAAAGTGGTTATCGGTTTCTATTTTTTGTGGTGAGTTTGAAGCTGTGCCGGCTATGCAGCAACCTCGACAGCCTTGCTCATTACGCGCCTCACTAGGGGCTCAAAGTCCTCTAACGGCAAGCTGTCGTATTCGCTGTCGAAGGCAGGCATATCGTATAGTTCGACAAACTCTTTGGTGTGTTCATAGTGCGGATGGTCGGCAAATTTTTCGCGAGCATCTTTGTTTCCGCCCAGGTACTCGAAGTAATAGTAGCCTTGGAAAATGGGGTGGTTTTGTAGCATCCAATGATTGGCTTCGCTAACGAAGGGCTTGAGTATCGCCGCGGCGAGTCCGCCGTGATCATAGGTGCCAAGGGTGTCGCCGATATCATGGAGTAGGGCACAGACTACATACTCTTCATCGCGTCCGTCGCGCAGCGCGCGTGTTGCGGTTTGCAGGCTATGCTGGAGTCTGTCGATATTGAAGCCGCCGAAGTCGCCGTCGAGAAGTCGCAAGTGGTCGAGGACACGCGTCGGTATTTCCTGCGCGAATTGCGTATAATTCTCAAGAATTATTTCGGCGTCTTGCTTGCTGCATTCGTCGAAGCGAGTGAAAGATGCCTGGCGCTCGCCTGCGTGCTCGGTTGTCGTGGCTTTCGTTTTAGTGTCCATGCTTAATATCCTACCGTGTGCTGAGACAGGGGTGTGGTGTCGAGTAATGGAAAATAGCCTTAAGGGCGCGCGAGTTCAAGTGATACACAGCATGAGTGGCCTCTTAAGGCGACTCGTGTGCCTGCGTGATAGTTGCTCTTTATAAAGAACAGGTGCTCTTTTAGATAGCAGGTGCCTTCTTCAGATACTAGGTGCGCTTTTCGAGATAGGAAATGCGGTATGAATAAATGCGATCAAGATCTTTTGGGTAAAGTCTATGTAGTGACCGGCGGCAATAGCGGTATTGGCTTTGAGGCTGCACGAAATTTTGCCGCGCGGGGCGCGCGCCTTGTTCTAGTTTGCCGCAGCGAGCAGCGTGGCCATGCAGCGCTTGCCAAAATAGAGTTAGAGACCGGTAACGACCAAGGACTGCTCTATGTTGCTGATTTTAGCTCGCTCGAGAGTGTCAGTACTGTTGCCGATCGGCTTTTAAGGGATTTTTTGAAGGTTGACGTATTGTGTAATAACGCAGGGTCAGCCAATGGCCAGCGAAGCGAGACGAGCGAAGGGTTTGAGACAACTCTGGTCACGAATCATCTGTCAGGCTTCCTTCTCACAAAGAAACTGATGCCAGCGCTAGAAAGAGCGGCAGCAAGTGGTCAGGCGAGAGTGGTCTTCACAAGCTCTTACGGGCATACGAATAGCGCATTAAATTTCGATGACCTCGGTTTGCGAACCGGCTATAAGACGCTAGTTGCCTACGGGCGCTCTAAACTCATGAATTTGCTTACGGCGCGCGAGTTACAACGCAGGGTGGGCGAACACAATATTGTAACCAGTTCTTTTCATCCCGGTGCGGTGCGCACGCCAATCTGGAGTAAAGGCGGTCTACTCGCTCGCACAATTGGCTTTGTGATCTATCCATTTATGGTGAGCATCAAAAAAGGAGCTGATACTTTTATCTGGTTGGCAAGTTCTGAGGACCCAGCAAGCGTCGGTGCGAATGGGCATTATTTTTATGAGCGACGCAAGGTTCGGGTTGCTGAGCACGCAACCGATGCGGATGCAGAACGCCTTTGGGAGGTCAGCGAAGAGCTCGTTGCCCCCTTCGTCTGACCCAATGGTTGGCGGATCGGTTAGTCGGGTAGGCCAAAGGTAAAGAGGACATTACCGGAGGCTATTGTGACGAATTGTTTGCCGTCCACCGCATACGTCATCGGCGCAGCGTGGACTCTCGCGCCGAGTGAGGTGTGCCACAATTCGTCGCCGGTCGCTGCATCGAGCGCGTAGAAATAACCATCGGCGCTGCCACTAAAAAGCAAGCCACCTGCGGTAGTCGTTATCCCCGCCGACGAGCGCGGCATAATGGGGAATTCCCAGACTATTTCTGCGGTTGCGGGGTCGATTGCCCTAATCGCGCTATGAAATGCATCCATTGGTTTGAGGTAACGTCCACCGCCGCCGGTAAAGCTCTCTCCCTCTTCATAATCCTGGTCGCGTTTGAAAAATTCTTGCTCGCCATCGAACGCGGTGACATAAAATAAGCCTGTTTGCTGCGAAAATGCAGGGGAGTACCAGTTAGTTGCGCCAACGATTGGGGGTGCAACCAATGTGCCCTCATAGGACGGAGCCATCCCTGCAACGCGAACCGGTCGACCCGCTGCGTCGAGACCCTGTGCCCAAGTCTGAGTGGCATAGGCCTTGCCCTTGAGAAATTCACCGGTACTGCGATCAAGCGTGTAGAAAAAACCGTTGCGATTAGCCCACAGCATCGCTTTACGGTCGCGGCCATCGATGGCGATATCTGCAAGGATTGGAATTTGAATTGAGTCGTAATCGTGAACGTCGTGAGGCGTAAATTGGAAATGCCAGTCGATCTTGCCGGTATCGCCGTTCAGCGCAAGCACCGAGTCAGAGTAAAGGTTGTCGCCTAGCCTTACGTCGCCGTTCCAATCGGGGCCAGGATTGCCTGTGCCCCAATAGATCAAGTTGAGATCGGCATCGTAAGAGCCTGTGAGCCATGTTGCTGCGCCGCCAGTCTTCCAAGAGTCTCCTGACCATGTATCATTGCCAGGCTCACCCTCACCCGGAATCGCATAGGTGCGCCACGCGAGTTCTCCGGTTTTTGCATCGTACGCGTCGATGAATCCGCGAATGCCATATTCACCGCCGGCAATTCCGGTAATGACTTTGTCTTTCACAATTAAAGGTGCAGCCGTCTTCGAATAACCAGCTTTGTAGTCGGCTACCGTGACGTCCCAGAGCAGGTTGCCGGTGCGCGCATCGATAGCGACTAAATGCGCATCCAATGTGCTCATGAAAAGCGTTTCGCCTAGGAGTGCAACGCCACGGTTGTTGCGGCCGCAGCAGATGCGGATATCATCGGGAATCTGATAATCAAAGCGCCAGTACTCGCGACCGGTGCGGGCGTCAACCGCAACGACATTACTTGGCGCCTCGGTAATAAACATAATGCCATCGACGACAAGTGGCACTGTTTCCGCGCGATCGATCACAGGAATTTGATAAGCCCATTTCATTTCGAGCTGGTTCACGTTGTAGCGATCGATTACGTCGAGTTTGCTGAAGCGCTGCGACGAATGCGTCCCCGAATAGCTTAACCAATTATGGGGTTCACTCTCGGCGGCAACGAGGCGTTCCCAGGTGACGGCGCCGAAGTCGGGTGTAATGACAGTGGCGAAAGGCTCTTCCGCTGCAGATTGCGCCCGCGCTGTAAGCGTGCCGAATAGAAAAGGTAGGATACAGAGTAGGGTGCGTGCCCCAGCGCTGCAGGTTATAAGAGATGCTGTCAGCGTTGAGTGTAGGTAGCAGATTGCAGTGATTGCATAGATTCGGCTCATGGTGTCGTCTCCGGTCGAAGTGAATAGAGGTAGGCAACAAGGTCATCGATCTGCGCATCATCGAAGCGCGCAGCATAGCTAGGCATTGTCGACTCTTCGCTGCGGACGATGCGGCTGAGGGCGGTGCGTGGATACGACCAAAGCTGGGAGTCAGCATCCATAATTCGGACTGAAAAACTGTCTTCGTTCATGCGTAAGCCCCTGCGGCTTACGCCGTTTTTATCGGTTAGCGACAGTGTCCACCAACGCGGCGCAACGTCTGCGCTTGGCTCAAGCAAGGCAAGCGCGAGTTCATCAGGGCTGAGTTCGCTGCCAATACTAGTTAAATCGGGACCAAGCCTACCTCCGTGTCCAGCAAGCATATGGCAGTCAAGGCATTCTCCGGTTTCGTTGAAAAGCACAGCGCCAGCTTCGGCCGATCCGTTCACCGCGATACTTGCGGCTTCTCGACTCAGTGACTCGATATATGCGGCAAGCTGCCAAAGCTGCGAGTCTGGCACTTTGGGATCGACTGCCATCATTGCCGTACCACTTATCCCCTCGCGCAAAATTGTATAGATGCCAGCGCTGCTGCTCGCACGCTTGAGCGTCCCCGTGAGGTTGGGCGCCCCAACCTCATCATTACCGCGGGCGTCAAAGCCGTGGCAGCGGGAACATTGTTTTTCGAAATAGCTCGCGCCCGCATTAATGTCGAAAGGCGTGTTGTAAAGATTTCCCGCATCCTCTGCAAAGCTGAGAGAGATAGTTGCTAGGCCGAGCAAGGGAATAGACGCTACCCGTTTAACCAGAGTCGACAAAGACCATGTTTCAGCGGGAAGGAAATGCGAAGACGGGCGGCGTGATGGTTGCTGGTTTGCCCTTTGTTTAGCTGCGAGATACGTCAGTTGCGCGTTATCGAATAGTGATGAGCAATGCATAGCTACTCTCTACTTGTATTATTTTACTGGAGCATAGCACTATGGTGTGAGGGAGCAATCCCTCTAGGCAAGAGAATTAATTTGCTCATTCCAAAAGGATGCGGAGATTCTCGAGGCCGTTGAATCCTCAAGGCCTACCAGAAAGTTCTTCCCCGGCCCGCAGCGCCATCATCAAAAAGCCGGTGAAGGCAGGGCTATTCGGCGCAACACTCGGGTCAACACGTGTGCGCAACTGCGCTATCTGGCGCCGAAATTCAGTATAGAACTCCCAGCTTGGCTGGGGTCGATAGACGAGGTTGTCCAGCTCTAAATAACTAATGATGCCCTTTGCAGTAGTGGGCTTAACGAATACTTCGTCTTGCGGGTTGGCGTAAACCGGAGCGAGGCTGATGATGGACCATTTGGCGAATTTATATCGCAGCAGTATCT
>Ga0206677_10004259_pt1 | contig 11758 bp, 5 predicted proteins | sample M130m12015metaG_FD_155475 | JGI IMG/M metagenome (GOLD analysis project Ga0206677, IMG submission 155475) | Ammonia-oxidizing marine archaeal communities from Monterey Bay, California, United States - M1 30m 12015 | ecosystem: Environmental > Aquatic > Marine > Intertidal zone | place: USA... | reverse complement strand
AACTGAAACAGTTCCAGTGCCTACAGATGTAACGTGTCCATATGTGTCAAAGTTTATGTCTTGGATAAATGTATTACCACTATTATTAGCATTACCTACACTGCTTGTATCAGCATGGCTTAGTGTTACGTTACCAGTTCCACCACCTGATAATCCAGAACCAGCAGTAATTGTTTGGTCATTCTTAGCATTAGATTCAATACCATCTAACTTATTACCATCAGATGCTACGTCACGTCCGTCTACCGTGCCTGTTACAGCTACGTTTCCTGTTACTGAAATTCCGCTTGATGTTGTTTCAATTTTCTTTGAATTGTCGTAACGTAGATTTACAGCACCATCCTTAATAGCACCTATATAAACTTCACCTGATGAACTACCAATCTCAACATAACCATCATCTTGTAGATACATATTACCAGTAGTATTAGTAATAAATGTATGTGAACCATTGTGATATAGCTGTAAATCATCAGCATTACCAAATCTAGCTTTCTCATTATCACCAAAGCTAATTGAGTGACCATTAACATCTAACGCTCCACCAAGTTGTGGGCTTGTATCACTTATAATATCTGTGCTTAGATTATCGAAGTCTGTTTTAAGTTGTCCTACATCAACACCGTCAAATGTACTATTTGTTGTAATAGCACCTGTCATTGCTCCACCAGATTTAGGTAACGCATTGTCTGCCGTAGTACCTTGTGCCGCTGTAGCATATGCAGTCGCCGCTGTAGTTGCCGCTGTGCCTAACCCAAGGTTTGCTCTTGCATCAGTCGTATTTGTTAAGTCTGAAAGGTTATTAGATTGTAACACAGAACCACTTAATGAAGCGTAAGCGGCTACCCAAGAAGAACCTTCATACACTTTCATAGTGTCGTCAGTTGTATTAAAATATAAAGCACCAGCAATTAATGTGTTTCCGTCATTATCAGTTGATGGATTATTTGCTTTTTGTCCCAAATATCTGTCATCAAATGAATCTAGTGCCGCTAAAGCCGCATCCTTTGATGCCTGTGCTGAAGACGCTGAACTTGCCGCATTACTTGCTGAAGTAGATGCTTCACCAGCTTTTGTTGTCGCTATGCCAGCTTGAGTTGTAGCTGTAGCGGCTGATGCAGTCGCACTAGATTGACTAGCGGCGGCATTAATTTCTGATGTAGATGCTTCGCCAGCTTTAGTTGTCGATGTTGCGGCTGACGATGATGCACTCGACGCTGAACTAGATGCCGATGATGCACTTGAAGCCGCATTTGTTTCTGCAGTTTCCGCATTAGTTTCAGCGGTTTCTGCCGCTACTCTTGCAGTTTGTGCGTCATTTTTATCAGATAACGCTGAAGCCGCGCTTGCGGCACTTTCACTGGCTTTTGTTGTAGATATACCAGCTTGAGTTGTTGCAGTTGAGGCTGAACTTGATGCGTTCGCCTCGCTAGAAGCGGCATTAGTTTCTGAAGTCGAAGCTTCTGAAGCTTTTGTACTTGCCACAGCTTCGCTTGAAGCCGCATTAGTTTCACTTGTAGCCGCATTATTTTCTGAAGTTGCCGTATTGGTTTCTGAAGTTGCCGCCGCATTCTTTGAGCTTAACGCATTTGCTTCAGATGTTGCCGCCGCACTTTGAGATGCACTTGCTTCTGCGGCTTTTGTTGTCGCTGTAGTAGCTGAGTTTGCACTATTAGTTGCACTTACTGCGCTATTATTGGCTGATACAACAGCTTCAGCGGCTTTGGTTGTCGCTATAGTTTCACTAGCACTTGATTGTGCGGCACTAGATGCACTTGCGCTGGCACTATTAGATGATGCAGTTGCACTATTTGCACTTGCAGTTTCTGAAGCAGACGCATTGCTTTCTGAGACAGACGTGGCATTTTCAGATGCTAACGATGCCGCCGCACTTGCAGAACTCTCACCAGCTTTTGTAGTAGCTATTGTTGCTTGAGCTGATGCTGTTGATGCAGATGCTGATGCTTCATTAGCTTTAGTTGTAGCTGTAGCGGCGTTATCATCTGCAGTTAATACTTCAGCCATATTATTAGCTACTGAATTCACATTCGTAGTATTATTTGCGACTGTTGTAACGTTACTTGCAATACCTGCTACAGTATTAACATCATCAATATTTGCATTGATTGTAGCTATAGCACTATCAGCTCTATCTCTACTTTCTTCAGCTATTAGTCTGTTTTGTTGGTGGGCTAAATCTAAATCAGCCTCAAATAGTGTTGAGCCATCTGTAAAGTCTACTAGAGCATTTAATGGTGTAACACGTTTTATAATAACTTTAGCACCAGATGTAGGTGTTGCGGCTATATTAATTGTTGTTGAGTTTAAAAATGTAAAAGTTGGAGCTGTCCCATTTACGGTAACAACTACGTCTGCTTGATTTATGTATGTGAACGGTATTTGAAACTGGTTCGTCGCACCGTCAGCGACATAGTTTACAATGGATGCCATCCATATCTCCTATATTGTGATAAGACCTCGCCGAAGCGAGGCCGTTGTAGTTGTTAATCGAGTCTTAGATTATCCAGAATTGTCTCTGGTTTTACTGCAGGTTTATTACGCTGACTGTTTCTTAGGAACTTCCTGTAAGCCTTTGTTTGCTCACGTATAACTGGATATTCTTTCATTAACTGTCTTAACGCTTTATCCCTGTAACGCTTAATTTCTCTATTAAGCATAGCTACCCTGTGACTTTCTGAAGCTGATACTAGACCGTAATCTTCACCGTCTTTATTGTATTTTTTGCTTTTGATAACTCTTTGTAGTTTTTCATTTAAAGTTCTTGAGCCAGATTTCATTGAACCCATTAATTGATTCCAACGTTCTACCTGATCTGCAGTAAGCTCTACGCCTTTTACTTTTCTGGTTGCACCTTGAAATCTATAACCTAATTTACGCATTTCTTTGTTAATTAAAGCTGTGCCAACATCTTTCTCTTCAAGACCTTTTTTGGTAATATGTACGAAACCTTTAAGTCTATCAGGTGTGTCTAAAGGCTGTCCGTCTATCCAACTGTATTTGATAGTAAGACCATCACGACCAATTCCTGATTGCTTTCTAAGCTTATCTAAGTAGCTACGAGTGTCACGTAAATATTCATCATTCATGTTACCTGTCTGGTTTGTAAGACTAGATAACGGTAGTAATGATGCCATTCGTTGCTTAAAGAAGTTCTCAATTTCCCAAGGACTATCTTTAGAATTCATTAAGCTTACTGTATCAGAGATACCTTGTAGGTATGTTTTAGATACGATGTTATTACCTGCCGCCGCTACAAACATAGCCATTAGGTCTGTTGCATCGTTATCTGCCATTTGACCTGCTACAATCATTTCATTGATATCGGCTACGATACCAAACGATGTAGTCCAAGGGTCTAATCGAGCATAACTAACCCAGTAAGGCTTTTCATCTGTACCAAAGTTAATTGAGTATGGTTGCCAATCCTTTGATTCACGCCATAATTTAGCTAGTTTTGGGTCAGTCGGACCACCTCCAGATAGCTTATTATTAAGGGCGAGAGCCGATAGAGTACCATAAATAGCAATACCCATAGCCATCTTACCTCTAGCTTGCGCTCTTATAGATGGGTCAGCGTTATTCCATTCATCTTTGTACTGCTTTCTTAATAGATTAAACGCTGGTGTTCTATCTATAGCTTGGTTTAAGATATTCATTGGTGTTTGAATGAACGGTGTTAACTGTCTCATTAACGGGTGTTTATTTACAAACCCTTGGAAGTTTCCAGAGAATGTTCCTTTTTCTAGTGGCTGTGTAAATGTAGCCTGTCTAGCTTCTAGCAACGCCGCTGATGAATAACTACTATTCTTGTTAGCAGAACCAATAGCATTCTCAATGAACTTCTCTTTAACTTTAGGGTCGTCTACAACTCTGCGAGTTATAACAGCATCCGACCAAGCTTCTTCAGCATCTATCTTTGTGACAAATGCTTTTTCAAACGTATCTTCAATCCACTCACGTCGTGTATTAAATCCAGCTTTTTGAATATCTTTGATATCCATGTAAGCCGCGTCAGTAGCTATCTTAGCTTGTAGATGTGACCTGTAAGAAAGTTGCTTAAAGAATTCATCTTCAGCTCCTAACATACGAGATGGTATAGTTAACGCTTTGCCTAGTATGTCTAACGTCCCACTCTTAACTCCAAGGTATTCAGATGATATTGCACGGGGGTTAGTACCTTGCATTGCGTTATCAACCTTAACACTTTCATCTAGTATAGGCTTCATGTTGTAGCCAGACCTAGCCGCTAATTGTATGGCATCAGAAAAGTTAGATATATAATATGTATACATCTTCATTGCGGTCTTAGCTTCTTTTAAGTTTCCACTTAAAACCGCACCTACTGCGCGTTCTGCAGGTCTCATCATAAGGTTAACACTGTTTGAAGTCATATTGAGCATATGTGTAGTCGGACCACTTAAAATAGAGTTAATCCAATATTCATTTAGAACACGTAACCACTTACGTTCTGCCGCTTTAAATATAGTCTTGGTACGCTGTTTACTGTTAGTAACTTTAGATAATTCTTGAGCTAGTTTTCTTACCTTCTCACTACCACCAAACATATCAACTCTATTTACAAAGTCAGTACCAAGAGAATTGTCAGTGACAACTCTACCTGCGCTTGTTGCTCTAGCCGCTGATGTTTGTAGTGACTTAACGTTTGCTACTACTTCCATAGTTGCTTGCATCATATCTACAAACTTATTTTCATCGACTTCTGTAAGTGTGCCAAGTTCTTTCTTTTCAGTCAGTTCTTTTGAAAGTCTACCAACTTCGTCACTCATAGATTGTATAGCAAATTTACCTGCAACTATCTTCTCAGATAAATCTCTTGTGATTGTTTCAGTGATATTTAGTTCTTTAATGATGTTGTTAGGGTTTGTGCCAGAAGCATCTGCGATATATTTAATTGCGCCTCTATGTACATCATCAAGTGTTTGAGGCTTATCTAGCTTCATCTTTTTGAATGTTTTAGACTCTCTCAGTACAGTTGTGAATTCTTCAAGAATCTTAGCACCCTCAATCGGCTGGTTCATATTTCTTGAGTTAAAGAATGCACCATCTTCAATAGATACTAATTCAGTGTCACCACTCTCAAATGCTCTTGATAAAGCTTTTTCAAAGTCTTCTTTCTTAATTAAAGGAACTTTAGCTTTTGGCTTGATTACTTTAGGCTCTACTTGTGCCTGTAGTATCTCACTCTTTGCTTCATCAGATGTCTTTATCTCTACATCTGCTTTAGCATTTGCAGGGATATCTAGCTCACTCATTGCTTTTGCAGGGTCGTCTGACGCTAACGCTTCCGCTGTTTTAGCATTCAATTCGTTTTCAGCTTTAATCTCAGCTTCTGTCTTAGGGACTTCTACTAGATCATCACCAGCTTCATTAGGCTTAAATTTAGTACCATCAGGTGCTTCAAGTGTACCATCATCATTAGCTACAAGCTTATCAGGTTTACCGCTTTGAGTTTCTATTTCATTTAACTCTGCGTGTGTTTCATCTAGTTTAGCCGCTGTTTCATCAGATACTTTACCTAGTTTCTTTATCTCTGCTTTAGCTTTACCGCCAAGCATATAGAACTTAACACCTTTAATAATACCTTCTAAAGCTAGTCCAGTAACACCACCTTCAATAGAATTTCGTAGGCGGTTCTCCCATTCGGGTGCGTCTACATCCATTTCAAGTGCTTCAGTTATTGGGTTCGCTAAAAAGCTATCTTCAATAAGAGATGATATGTTAGCTTCATATGGGTCAAACACAGTAGCATCAACGATACCACCTTTAAGCATTGCACCAACAAAAGTCTTTGCTCCACCAAGTGCAACAAATCCTGTAACAAACTGTGAGATACCTTCAGTAAAACCACCAATCATGGTTTCACGTTCGTCATCAATAATGTTTAAGTTTTCTACAGCTTTAGTGATAATGTCTTGATCTAGCTTATCTTTGTTAGCTACAACCTTTTCCCTATCCCAGTAGGTAGGTATCATACTATCAGCTTTACCATCACCGTCATTGTCTTCCCAGACTAAACGACCTGTACCAAGCTTATCTTCCACCCACTCGCCAGCACTATTAACTGTCTGTGCTGTTTCGTTGATAGCTCCTTCGATACCGTTTAAGATACCTTCGCCCATGTCGGCAAGAGTACCAAAGAAGCCAGTACCTTCTGGTTCGGCTTCTACAACATTAGTCTCCTGTACTGCCTCAATAACACCAATAGTCGAATTATATTTATCCTGACCGTATTTGGATATGAAGTCTGTAGAAGACAGCAAGCCGCCTTTAAGACGCTGTTGTGCGTCTTTGAATTCTTCTTCTTCCATTTTATAATCTTTCTATTAGTTATTGAGGTTTTCTGGAATATTGCTAGTTCCAGTTGTCATAACTGCATCGCTTAATTTCTCTAAAACATTTGCGTATTTATCTACTAATACTCTAAATACGTTCATTGTGATTTCGTCCCTCTCAATGGTACTAGGAAATCTACCGCCATTATCTTTTATGAACTTTTCAACACCTATTCTCACGAATTGCCTGTATTCTGAGCCAACTTGGATTGCTCTCTGATGTCTAGCGTCATCAAAGTCTTCCATGTTACCTTTAAACATTTGCTGTATGTCTTTTAACAAATCAGATTCTACAGATTGACCTACAAAATCTAAATTAAGTTTATCGTCTAACTCAGGGTTATATTGAGATTTCCAGATATTTAGTTTGGCGTTAACACCTTCTACAGTAACCTTACCGTCTTCTGCGTATCTTAAAATAATATCAGAAGCTTCTTCATAGGTTTTAGCTTTACTTAAAGCCGCATCTAAATTTAGTTCGCTTTCTGCAGTTTTATTTTGTCCACCAAGTTGTTGAGCTTTCTCGATTGACTTTAAAGTATTGTTGTAAGATATTGCTAATGAAGTGTTTTTCTCTTCAGACGACATCCTTAATTTAAATATTTGACCTCTTAAAATTGTTTCATTTTCTGGTGTTGGGTCGTTAATATAATCAATAAGGAATTGTGCGGAGTTTGCACGAATTACTTCATTTTCTTTATCTAATAGTTTTTCTTCTCTAGCAATCCTAGCGTTCTCTATCTGTATAGATTTAGTTATAATCGCGTTTTCTTTTTTCTTATAATATAAAGAATTACCTACAAAATCTGTACCAAATTTAGTGTCTTTAAAAACCTCTAAGACTTCTAAATCACCAGTTTCTTGTACGTGCATACCAACAGCATCAATTATTGTGTCTAATACTTTAGCGTTGTTTGCACCGTTTACTGAATATTTGGCGGCTGTTTCTTCTAACCACACACCAAACATCCCACGGTTTGTCATATAGGATACTTCATCCATATCATCAGTAAGCATAGTAGAGACAGCTTCATATACCTCGTTACCAAGTTGTTTGTAGTTCTCTTCTTTCTGCCATTCGATATGTTTATTCTGCCAAGATTGTCTAAATAATTCTTCTGCTTTAGCCGCTGACGTACCAAAGTTAGTTGCCATTTCTGCGTCAGAGAATTGTGACATACCATTTGCTTCTACGAAATCAGCTTGGAAATCACTAATAAATTTATTAACTACATTAGGGTCGTCGTTATGATGTAGGTTTTCAGACGCTAATGCGGCCTCTAGTTCACCTGTATATCTCATGGCTAACGTGTTCATCTGTGACTCACGATAACCTTTTCTTAAATAAGGACTTGCACCTTCTGGTATTAGACCTTCTTTAACAGCTTCGCCCATAGCAATTCTGTTTTCTTGATATAATCTCGTACCTTCTTTGTACGCTGTTTCATCTGCACGTTTTTGATTATTCTCTTCGTTACGTTTAACCTTTGGGTCTAAACGGTTTAACATTTCTGTTAACTTAGCGAAGTCGTTATTCTTAACTGGTTGTACATATGTCTCTACAACTCTAGCAGTAGGAGATGTATTTGGTATTTGGTTTTCGAATGGATTACCCACTACTGGTCGTGCCATATTATTCTCCTATCCTATATCGAATGTTCGTTGAGCGTTTTTCTCATCCATATCCAACTTATAGTTTGCTAAAGGTTCTGCGACTGCAAATAGACTTTCAGCAAAGCTTGGTGGTGGGTTTGAGTTTATTCTGTTTTGCGCCTCAGATTGGAAAGCGAGTTTATCCATTTCGTTCTGAGCTTGCATACCTTTAAGTTGACTATCAACTCTTGCTGTCATTATGCCTTCAGAACGTTCAAAATCATTTATAAGCTGGTCAACGTTTCTACCTTGAACCCCAGAACCACCAGCTACAGCTAACGCTGTTCCTTGTGCTTTCATGGCTTTTAAATCAGCATCTTGTTTTATCTCAGATGCTTTATTTTGTTCTTGTAATAGGCGTAAGTTTGATTGCTTACTCTTTATGAAGTAAGCGTCTTTAGAGGCTTTAGCGACTGCCGCCGCTTGGTCTGCTTTTGCTTTTTGTTCCATTACTGCACCACCTACTTTTAGGGCAGTCATTATGGTTGCTGGGTCACACATTTTTATTAATCCTTACAAATTCGTAAAAGGGTCTGCTTTCAGCCCCGTAGTTTTCGTGCTTGTTGATGAACGTAAAGCCCATCCAATCAAGCCATTTCATATGGACAGTGTTTCGGGCATCTACACAGTTATATAGTAATGAATAGTCTTGACCTAAGTAGGCCAAAGCTTCTTTACTGTTTCGCAAGAAAGTCATCTGGTATTGATAGATGTCATCTGTAGCGCACATCCAGACGACCCCTGCGTTTTCTAAATCAGATTTTACCACACCACACAGACCCACACGCTCACCATTAGGTGAACGTAGGGTTAGTGTTATGTCTCCTATATCAAGGCCATTATGAAGAACGCCTAGAGGCTCATTACCTGTTGCCGCTTTACATTCTTCATAATCTGCTTGTCTTAATTTAGGAGCGATAAAATCTACATCTTCCACCGTTGTTGGTGTTAGTAGTTTATTATCCATTTACTCTTCTACTTCTGAGGTGCATATTGCCTTCCCATTCTGCCGATAAGAATTGGCAGGGTAGGTGGCTATCACTCTCTATTAATACTCGTATTCGTTCAGCTTTAGACATAACTGGAAACCTAAAGTCTCCACTATCTAATGCTGTAGAGCCAAGTAAGTTAGAACCACCACCAATAATACGACCTGTAAAGATGTATTCTTGTGCTTGTGAGTTTTGTTTTTGTATAACGCTGACCTTAAAATCACCACTATCTTGATATCTTAGTAGCCAATGTTTGATCTGTAGTCGTCCACCAGTAATCGCAACACGTCCACCAGATGATGTAGGTTCTTTAAGCGTAGGCTCAGAGAACTCATAAGTCATTGTGTAACGTTCACCTACATAGAATTCTGTTGATGTATGATTGCCTGATACGATAATTGTTGTACCTGACGCGCTCACATTATTTAACACAGTACCTTGATTTGTACCTCTAGTTACTACAACTGGATTATTCATAGTATATGGAGTTGTTATTGTCGTTTGATTAGTTGAACTATTATATGCTTTACTAACGTTTGCGTTAGATAATCGATAGTCTAATCTGGTAACATAATCTTGATTGCTATCACTTCGACCTGCATCAAAATGTATTTGCATTAGTAGAGTTTTACCTGATTTATTTAAAACAACATATAATGTGCTTTCTATAAATTCAGCATTTAATACTTCACTATTATCAAATGTATATTTAGACCAAGACGATTGCATTTTCTCACGCCCAGCCCAATGATACTTATATAAGAATATTGTATCTGTAGCTAAAGAAGACATCATAATTAATGCATTTTCAGCGGTACTAGCCGCTAACTTATAAACACCGTCAGGAACATACTTAGCTACGTGAGATGTAATATCTGTAGCGTCTGATCTATCTGTATCATCAACAACATAATATTCTCTAACCGATGTGAACCCACCACGCTTGGCAGGGAAATATACAACACTACCAGCACTTACAGGGCTTGTAACTGTATTAGCTTCATACTCAGTTGTTTGACTTATAGATGTATTCTTAGGTGTAATAAAATCACCACCCTTTAGAATGAACTGTGTCTGATCAGAGAATAGTAATAATTTACGGTCAAAAGGCACAGCGTGTTTCAATGTAGAAACTTTAACGTGACTAGCCGCTACGTCTATTGGGTCGTTATCTAAAAGACTTCTAGCAGTCGTTGCAAAGAAATCAAAGTAATCTGAAGTCCTCGACATAATAACATTCTCACCTGCCAGCACTCCAAAGCGGTTCTGAAAGAAGAATACATCTGTAATTTTCTGTCCTATGAATGATGGGTTTGCTATGGATATTTCATCACCTACAGCTCTATCGCCCCAATTTGCTTGTTCAAATGTGAATGTCCCATTTGCTTGTCTTATTAAAAGGTGTGGCATTGTTGCGGCGTTTAGTTCGTATTCTATGTTAGGTTTAGCCCATTCAATCCATACACCAGAACCTATTTTATTTTGTGTTCCGTTATCACTTTCAAACTTTACATAGTAATCATCAAAGTCGTTTGTTTGATCGCCTTGTACGTGTGCTATATAACCATCAGGAGCATTTGCAGGTAGGTCATCAAACCTTTGTACTGTACCTACAGTTGGACTTAGACCTGTATCTCCTAAACTATCATATGTAGCTAGATCAAATGTAGCATTACCTGTCTTGGTTATAACAACTGTTGAACCATCAGCCTGTGCTGAAAAGTTAGAAACACCATTAATTGCTGTAGCTAATGCTGTGGCAATTTCATCTGTGCGTGTTGTAACTTGATCTGTTTCAGATGTTACGTGGTTAGCGGCAATACTACCGTCTAAATATACAGTGTATCTTTGGTTATAATCACCCTGTTTAACAGCTATTAATCCTGTAAATGGATATGAAGGGGTTAGCTGTGTACTCATTGCTGTTGTCTGTGTTGAGTTAACAATGAATGTATAATCAGCAACTGTAACAGCTCTAAAATCAGTAGCTGGTGTTGTGCTGTTTAGGTAAGCAGTACCATTAGGGTAAGTAACGGTTTTCTGATTACCAGCTAGGTCATAGATAGAAATCTGATTACTAGCGTTAATAAACATGAAATAACGTTCTGATATGTCCCTGTTTATTAAGTGTGTGAATGACCCCGTTGTTGCGGAGTTACTCATTGTCGCCACGTATTCTAGCGGTGGTCGCTTTTGTAGACCCTCAACAAGAGAAGGGAACGCATTAATCTGTTGTTCAGCTTGAGATGATAATCTTAGAGCTGGAGATTGTTGCGATATACCTTGTACCAAGTTGGGGATAGCAGAACTTATCATACCCATTAGATCATCCTACGGTTATTTCCACGGTTCATTACACGCGATACTGAATAGCTATCCATCATGTTATAATCCGCTGTATCTCCTTCGAAATCTTTCAGATCAATTAACGCTTTATGTTCATCTCTTGATACCATTTTACTAATAGTCTCTGAATTAAGCATACGGTCTGAAAATATACGTGCGGCTCTTGTAGTAATGTAACGTTTAGCTACATCAGGTAGTGCCAAGAAGTCTCTATAATATACGATTGTTGCTTCAACACTTGATTGAAATTCTGATGATCTAGATGATAGATCAAATAACAGTCCATCTCTCTCAACTGTATTGAAGTCTGGTGTGTCGATACGTGCAACATCTGCAGGTACAACTATTTGTTTAAATTCGTTACGACTAAGCACAACTTTATCTTCAGTATTA
>Ga0206677_10004249_pt1 | contig 11779 bp, 4 predicted proteins | sample M130m12015metaG_FD_155475 | JGI IMG/M metagenome (GOLD analysis project Ga0206677, IMG submission 155475) | Ammonia-oxidizing marine archaeal communities from Monterey Bay, California, United States - M1 30m 12015 | ecosystem: Environmental > Aquatic > Marine > Intertidal zone | place: USA... | reverse complement strand
GCGCCGTCTCGATCGCGCGGGCCAGCGCGCTCTGGAGGCACGGCGCCGCCGCCGAGAGCGACTCGCGGTACTCCTCGCACTGCGCCGTGAAGAGGCCGAAGGCCTCGCGCAGGGTGGTCGCCAGGCGATCGACCGTCGCCAGGCGGGCCTCGACGAAGAGCTGCCCCAGCCCAAAGTCGCCCTTAGCGCCGGTGTCCATGCCGAGGAGCGGCACGTGCACGGCGTGGATCATGTCGAGCACGAGGGCGAGCGCCCTCTTGATCTCCTCGCGGTTGGAGATCTTGCCCCACGTGCCGTCGGCCTCGGCGTAGCCGAAGAGTTGGGTGTGGTCCGCCGGCGCGACGCCACCCAGCAGCTCGACCGCCGCGTCGAGGTCGATGGTGCCCGCGAGCAGCGCCTCGCACATGGCGTCGACTTTTGCACGTACGTCCTTGGTGAGGCGGCGGCGGCCCACAGCCTCCTTAGCCTTACCGACCAGGCAGCCGAGCGCGTCCTTGCGGGCCTGGACCATGTTGACTGGCACCGCGCCCTGCGCGTCACCCTCGAGGCGCGTGCCGGCCGAGAGTATGAACGCCGTAGCCGCGTGCGGCGTGCCGGAGCACGGCAGCGTCCGCATGCGCTGCAGCTCATGTTCCACCGCGACGCCCCGCGCGGCGGCGGAGCCGATGTGCAGCTCGCCCGCGACGAGCGCGTCGTGCTGCAGCGGGAGTAGCACCTGCGACGAGCAGACGACCTGGTTGGCCTTCTGCGCCGCCGTGGCCTTCTCGAGCTTCGCCTCGCCCGGCCGAATCGCCTTGCTGGCGTTGGTGAGGGCGGTGAGGAACGCCGTCGGCGGCTGGGCGGCGAAGGGCGCGGGAGGCATCGGCGGCGCGGCGATGGCGCGCGCGGCGGCGCTCTTCTCGCTCGCGTGCATGACCTGGGTAGCGCGGAGCAGCTGAGCGAGGCGCTCCTTGGCGAGCTCCCAGGAGTCTGGGCGCTCGTCGGCCCACGTCGCGTCGGAAGGGTCGCGCGTCCACGCGCGGCTGGTCTGCAGAGCCGCCGTGATGTCGAGGAGGTCACGGAGGGTGCTCTTGACCGCCGCTGGCTGGCCGAGGGGGGTTAGGGCCTCGATGATCTCGACGCCCGCCGCCCTGGCCAGAAATTTTTGCACGGCGTCGCCGCCCATGCTGTCCATCCACTGAACAGCCGCGGCGTCCGAGCTGGAGGGGAGGTCAGCCCCGGCCGGAGTCAGCCACTCGACGGCGGAGGCGCGCGGGGTGCCCCCGGGGGGCGCCGCGGGCGCGTGGGCCGCCGGGAGCATCTGCGCGGCCGGCGGGTGGATCTGGTCGAGGTTGTACGCCTGCAACCCGAAGGGGCGGAACGCGGCCTGGGGTGGCACGGCGGCCGGCGGCGCGGTCGGGGCCGCCAGCGTGGCGGGGCGGCGCGGATCGCGCGCGACACCAGCCGGGGGCGCCGGGGGCGCGAGGGCGACCGGCGCACCCGGCGGGGCCATGGGCGCGGGGGGGTACGCCGGCGGCGGGGGTGCGTTGGCTGGCTGTGCAGCCATGGTGAGCCCTGCTCGGCCGGACGACGGGCCGGCCGGGCTCTGGACGATGCCCATCTGGGCGCCCTGCGTGGGTGCGCCCGGGACGTCGCTCGGCGGCGAAGGGCGCCGGCGCTGCGACCTGTCCAGCTCGTACCTCAGGAGCCGGGCGCGGTGTGCGCCTGTCTCCATCAGCGTTGGCTGTTCAACTGCCGTCTCCATCGCTAGGTCGATGATGCCCGGGTCCTGCTCGAGCGCCGACGAGAGCAGCTGGTACAGCGAGGTGAGGGCCGCGGTCGCGCGAGCCTGGTTGTCCGCCAGCATGACGATGGCGAGGTGGCAGAGGAGCTGCCGCCCGGCGAGGGTGGCGAGGAAGGAGCCCAGGAAGCCGAGCGTGAGCTCGGAGCGGTCGAAGATCAGCAGGTTGTTGAGCATCTGGTCGAAGTGCTGGTTGGCATCCTCCCTGCATCGCGTGAGGACGGCGCCGTCGTGCTCCAGGTCGGCGAATTGCAGGTCCAGCTGCCGCGGCGTGAGGTCGCCGTGCTGTTGTGCCCATACCGCCTTGGAAAGGGCAAGAAGGAAGTCCTCGACGTCGACAACCCGACCGTGGACGCCCTCGAGAAGTTGGTGGTCGATGGGCGCGTGCGCGAGGTCCCACGGGGCGCCCGGACGGTCGGTTCTGTCGGTGATCTGCTCGGGGGTCGCGCGTTCGAGGCCCTGAACAGTGCCGCTTGCCGTATCCAGCCGGATCTGGTGCTTAGCCTCGTCCCAGAGAATCCGGCAGGCGACCTCGGTGCCCGCCAGCTTGATGCCCGCCACGGCCAGGCTACCCTGCTTGAGGGCCGGCGTGTCGGAGGTGTCCGTGAAGGACTTGTTGGACAGGCTGGCCCTGTGAATCCACTCCACCGATTGCGCCAGCTCTGCCGGATAGTACTGCTTGGCCGGGCCACCGGCCAGCGGCTTGAGCATGAGGCAGGTGGCTTCGCCCGCGACCCTGACGCCTCCGGTGAAGTCCACCACATGGTAGGTGCCGTCCCGGCGGCGGAGGACGGACCCGTGGAATGCTTGCCTGGCTTCAGCAGGGATTGCATTGTTCAGGAGGGATGCGGAACACGTGACGCCCGTTCGCTCCGCGTCGAATGTCCGGAGCTCCTCTATGACACCATATGAAAAGTCCTGAGTCAGGGCAACGATCGTGGGCCGCATGGTGGATAGGCGCCACGAGATGCGAAAACGCGGGGCGAACGAGAATCAGTCTTTGGACGTCCCAGGGTAGTTGCAGGATCGGGGACCGGGGTTTTTAAACCACGCGTAGCCACGGGGTACCCGGAGGATAGTAGCGAGGGGAAAAACCCGCCTATGACGACGCTACCGAAAATTTATGGGAAGAGCGCTCACCCTTTCGGGCTGGCGCCCGAAAGACTGAGCACTTAGTACCCGTAAATTTTGGTACCACGTGCTAATCCTTCGCTGATCCCGCGTTTCACGCGTGGTCACCTTCCGGCACACTTGTCTCGCGCACGCTGCGTTCCCCTCTTTGTTAGAGATGGGGAGACGGGAGAGACGTGGACTGTGACTAGCTTGCGACGAAACGCGCACAGCAGACCCGGTTGACGAAACCCAGTTGACGAAACCCATATACATATGGGTGTTCGTTCCGGGTCTGCCCCCCTTGGTCTGGGGTACGCGCATCTCGCACGCAATTCAGCCCACGCCCTCTTCCGAGGGAACGCAACCATGGACAGGGAACATAACCACAGAGGCGCGAAAGCCGAGAAATCCGCTGAAAAGGGGACGGTGGGCGGGTGAAAAGTCCTGAGTCAGGGCAACGATCGTGGGCCGCATGGTGGATAGGCGCCACGAGATGCGAAAACGCGGGGCGAACGAGAATCAGTCTTTGGACGTCCCAGGGTAGTTGCAGGATCGGGGACCGGGGTTTTTAAACCACGCGTAGCCACGGGGTACCCGGAGGATAGTAGCGAGGGGAAAAACCCGCCTATGACGACGCTACCGAAAATTTATGGGAAGAGCGCTCACCCTTTCGGGCTGGCGCCCGAAAGACTGAGCACTTAGTACCCGTAAATTTTGGTACCACGTGCTAATCCTTCGCTGATCCCGCGTTTCACGCGTGGTCACCTTCCGGCACACTTGTCTCGCGCACGCTGCGTTCCCCTCTTTGTTAGAGATGGGGAGACGGGAGAGACGTGGACTGTGACTAGCTTGCGACGAAACGCGCACAGCAGACCCGGTTGACGAAACCCAGTTGACGAAACCCATATACATATGGGTGTTCGTTCCGGGTCTGCCCCCCTTGGTCTGGGGTACGCGCATCTCGCACGCAATTCAGCCCGAAGCCACCCAAGGCGGGTCGCGGCTCGGGCCGACGCCAAGTCCAGAATGCGTGACGTCCCTCCCATGACGTGGAAGGACACTAGAGTAGCGAGGCTCGGAAGACCTGAGAGACGCGACCCTATTGCGTGCCCGAAACGCGCGCTACCCCCACTGCCGTGGGTGGCGACACCGCGGCCTCCATGACCGCGGAAGCCCGGGGCGCACGGCCGACGAATGCGGGCCGGCAACCCCCGCCTTTAGTTCACTAGCCAAATAATATACGCGACGGCATGCCGAAAGACGTGTACGCGCACCCAGCCGGGCATGACCGCTCCGTAGAGCGGACGTCGCCCGGTGCAGGGGCGCGACCGACGCGGGAATATACGCGAGTTCATCGCCGGAAACGCGCAGGCTGCACCCAGCCGGGCACGACCTGCTCCAAGGAGCGGGCGCCACCCGGCGCGGAGAGCGCGACCGACGCCGCGACGTGCTCGCCGAGCGAGGCGCGTGAGTAGATCTCGTCGATGTCCGTGTGACACCAGCGGCCACGCTGCACGATGATCTGCTTGCCGGCGGCCGAGCCAAGCCTGTCGCGCAGGTCCGTGGCGCCGCCCCTGCGGCAGGCGCTGCTGCCAAAGAGCGAGGCGTCGAGGCCAAGCGCCGTCGCGGCGTCGACGACCACGCGGTGGACGACGTTGGTGTCCACCGGGGAGACGCCGTCCGGCCCGACGAAGAAGGGCGCGGTCGCACGACGCGCCTCGGGCACGTGGGGCGCGCGCTGCTCCCACAGGCGCAGGATCGCGAAGTACGGGCAGGCGACGTCGCGCGCCGCCGTGGCGCTCACTGGGAGCCGCGACGCGATGGTGGTGGGCACCTTCTTGTGGGTGCCCTTGGTATCCTTGATGGAGCGGAGCGCCACGATGAGCGCCCAGTGCAGCTCGCCCGTGTCCGGGAGAACCTGCGTAAGCAGGTCGCCCGTCTCGTGGTCGTGCCACGTGAAGTCGCCCCAGCAGACCCCCAGCGCCGGGCGAAACGGCTCTCCCGGCAGCGTGCCGGGCTCGCCGCCGCGCATCAGCCCTTGGTGCATCGCGCGCAGGAGCGCGTAGCGCGCCGTCGGCCAGCCGGGGGACCGCACGTCGAACCCGGAAGACTCGGCCGCGAGGCGGTCGAGGTGCTCGTTCCGCAGCGGCAGGCTGAGGGCGCGGTCCGCCGACGGCCCGTCCTCTAGGCGCATCTGCCGCAGCTCGCGCGCCAGCACCCGGCCGCCGCTGGGCGCCAGCACTCTCCGCCCGAGGTGTTCCTCGACGATAGCCTTAACGCCGGAGACCTGGCCGGACACTGAGTCGGCTCTGACCAGGCCGCCGGTCGCCTTGGGGTTACGTCGGATGAACTCGGCGATGGCGACGAGAAGAACCTCGTTGCTCTCCGAGGTCTCGAGGTCACCCTCGAACCGCAGCGGCTCGAAGGGGCGCATGGCCGGGAGCACGCGCAGGAGCAGCTCGTACTTGCTCAAGCTCGTGCCGAGCCTCTTGTCCTTCGAGCCGTGGTTGGCGCGCGCTGCTCGCTCCTCCGCGCCCCGCAGTAGCGAGCGCGCGACGTCGCGCTCGCGCTGCGACGCGTCGCCGCGCAGGATGTCCTGCTGGAAGAAGCCGAGCCGCGGCGCCGCCAGGCCAGATTCGTGAGCGCGGCGTGTATTGTCGAGCCGCTTCGCCTCGGACGCGAGGCTACGCCGGCCGTCGGGCACCGGCGCCGCGCTGGCGAGCGTGAGCGGCGCGGCTTCCGGCGCCAGGGGCGAGAGCGGCGGCGCCTCGGCGCCGGCGTAAGTCAGGCTGGCGCGCGCGGCGCGCCGAGGCGGCGCGGAGATCGCTCTACTGCCCGGCGAGGGCCGCTCGGCGGGCGGCACGCCCCGCCACGCGCCGCCGACACGCAGCGGCCGCGGCGCGATGTCAGGCGGGGCGCGACACAGCTCGTAGTCGCGCGGCAACCAGTAGGGGGTGCCCGGCGCCCGGCCGCCCGCGCTCGGCGGCGGCCGGAGCGGCGCCGGAGGCTCCCGCTCCCGCTTCACGCCTGGGTGAGTCACAGGCGTGAACTGGAGCCCGTGGTCGGCCGACCAGGTGCGTCAGTGGCCGAGCCGAGGCGGCCCTGACCTGGTGGCGTGTGTGATCATAGGGCCGCGGCGAGGGTCGTGGTATCTCGGAGCGCGCGCCAGCACCACTCTGGTATGGCGACGTGGGACGGGCTGAGCCCCGCGCGACGCGCGTCGCGGAGGACGTGGCCGAGCTCGGCGGGGTGGCTGAGCCGGTCCGCGTCAAGGTTCCACTCGCGCGGGACCGAGACGCCCAGCCATTGCTTGGCGCTCTGGCGGGCGCGCGCGAGGAGCGCGCTCATCTGCGGCGTTGCGCTGGAGGCCGCGTCGAGCGCGTCCGCCGCGGGGTCGCAGTCGCCCACCGCAATGACCGCGGTGAAGGGCTTGGCCGCGGCGGCCGCCTCCGCCACCGCCCACGTGGCGAAGAGCTCCGCCGCCGGCATGGAGAGCAGCGGCGCGCCGACGGCTCGCTGCGCCGCCGGGAGCTTGAACTGGCGGAGCGCCTCCCGGGCCCACGGGGGCCACGCTTCGGAGACCACCGACGGGGCGCGGTCACCCTCGCCGAGGTGCGCCCACCCGCCGCAGCCGTCGTGTCCGCTGGCGTCGGAGACGACGAGCAGCACGCCCGGCTCGTCGAGCCCGGCGAAGCGCGCGCGCGGCGCCAGCGGGATGCCCTCGTTGCGCTCGACGAGGCTGATGGCGTGCGGCAGCAGCCGCGAGAGCCCCATGTGGAGGGTGCTGCCGCGCGCGAGCTGCACCTGCTTGCTCCGTCGGCGCACGCCGCCCGCCACATAGCCCGCGTTGGCCGCGCGGTAGCCGGCGGTGATGTGCGTGAGCAGCTCGGGCATCACCTGCGTCAGGTTGCCCATGCGGCCCACCTGGCGCTCGGCGACCTTGCGCTCGAAGGGCTCGGCCCGCTCCACGCTCGCGTGCCAGGCGCGCAGGTCGCGCAGGAGGATGCGACGCTTGGAGGGCGGGCAGTCGAGGAAGCCGTCCCGGAGGCGCAGCCGGAGCCCGAGGTTGACGAAGACGTCGCCGCCCTCCGTCTTGCCGGGTGTCTCTTCGAGGCCGAGCGCGCGGATGGCCGCGATGGCAATGACGCAGTGTACCGCCGGCCGCGAGTCGCGGCGCAGCGGCTGGCCGCCGACGGCGAAGGCGGCCGGCGCGCCGAGGTCCACGCCCGCGGTGGACATGCCCTGCCACGTGTCGGGCATGGGCACGTCGTCGTCGCAGCACCCGCCCGCGAGGTCATCGATGTAGACGCCCGCGATCGCCGCCGCGAGCTGGTCGTCGCCCGGCGGCAGCGAGCCCGCGCGCTGCAAGCGTTGGCGCGCGCGCCGCCACCGGAGCACCGCCTCGGGCGGCGGATGCCGCTCATCGAACTCGCGCTGCCAGCGGCGCGCGAGCGTGGTGATGATGACGGAGACGCTCTGGAAGCGCCGCGGGGACATGGCCCCGCCGAAGCCCACGCGTATGAGTAGGCGGAAATGCGGCGCGCCCGCCGTGTCGAACCAGATGTAGGCGAACTGCCACCAGTCGAGGCGCTGCACCTGGAGGAAGCTGTACGCCGAGGTCATGTCCACGCCGTACCCAGCGACGCCGACGCCGGCGTCGCGCGCGGGTACGTCGATGAGCGCCAAGCCATAGCCAAGATCGCGCGCCGTGGTAAGCGCGACGCTGCGCTCCTCCGGCGGTATGCCGGCGTTGACGGAGTCGGGGCCGGCGCTGGGGTTGAGGGTGATCCTCGGCTTCTCGTAGTCTTCGATGGTGCCCTGGTCGTCGACGACCCGCGAGCGCTGCTGCATGATGACGTCGCGCGGCAGGGCGCGGATCGGGATGGTGGGCGGGAGGTAGTAGGGGCCGAGCGCCCACTCCTCGCCGAGCTCCTCGTCGACGGCCTTGGCCGCCGCCTCCGGGTGTTCCGCGACGCCGGGCGCGTGCGCGTGCAGCTCGGAGGTGAGCTCGCACCGCGAGCGCGACTCGACGCCGCCGCCGCCCACCTGGCCGATGATGTCCTCGTCGAGGCTCCCGAGCTCGCGCGCGAGGCGGCGGAAGGCGCGACGGTCGATCTGTCGCCGGCCCGGGAAGGTCGTGCCGATGTCGCTCGGCTCCATCGGCCGACAATCCTGGGGGTCGCGCGTGTCCCAAACGTAGCCGCGCGCGAGCGGCACGAGGGACGACTGCGGGAAGCGCGCCGGGGGCTGGTAGACCCCACGGCGGGCGCGCTGCATCCAGCGCTGGAAGCGCTCCCACTCTGCGGGCTCCCACAGGTCGCCGATGTGTACGTTCCGCCCGCCGAGCGCCCGGCGAAACTCGTCGAGGCGCGCCGCCGCGCCGGGCTGTGAAGGCGGCCCAGGCCATGAGGTGGCGCCGGCGTGAGGCAGGAGGTCGGGCATGGTCGCTGCGCGCAGCTCCGCCTCCGAGGCGGGCACCAGGTTGCGGTGGCTCGCCCAGCGCTTGCGCTTGGAGCGCGCCGCGTCCACCGCCGCCCTGATCGGCGACGAGAGCCCAGGGCCGTCCGCAATGCGGCCGGTGCTGACGTCGCGGTCGAAGGGCGGCGCAACCCGGGGGTGGGGCATCTCGGGGGCGACCCTCTTCTGCTGAGGCAGGTGCATGTCCCGCCCGCCACTTTGCTGCGGCGTGCGAAATCCCGACTCCTGACCCTGGACTCCCAGGCGGTCGAGGATGTGGCGCGACGGCGGTGATAGCGCAGGCGAGGGTACGAGCCGGGGCGGGCTGGTCGGCGATTGGGGGGGCGTCCGGTGGGCAGCAGCACCGCCCGGAGCTGCTGGCGCGCGCATGTGCCCCCGAAGTGAAGCCGAGCCCTCCGGTGCGGCAAACAGGCTCGTCGTTCGCCGCCCGAAGAAGTCCGCCGACGGCGCGGCGCCGGGCATCGGGTGGGGCATCTCGGGGGTGGGGGTGTCCGCCGACGGCGCGGCGCCGGGCAGCGGCGCGAGGCGGCGCACGCCCGTGAGCCCCCAGAGCAGCGCGTCGTTGAGCGCCGCGGGGTACGCCGCGGCGAGGGCCGCGTCGTCGCCGCACGCCACCGCGTCGTGCTTGGCGTGGTTGCAGCGCAGGTGGCGCAGATCCGCCAAGCGCGCCGCCGCGCCGCGCGAGAGCAGCAGCCCGGTGTACTTCTGGAAGAGGAGGCCGTGTGGCCCAGGGCCGAAGGCGCACTGCGGCACAACCATCAAGGTGAGCGAGCGCCGCTGGCGGAGTTCACGTACGCGACGCATGTCCCACAGCTGGGGCAGGTGCGCGCGCTCCGGCCAATAGGACGCGAGGCGCGGGTCGTTGCGCGGCGCTGGGTTCTCGATGATGAGCTCCATCCCGAGGTCGAGCGCCGCGTGTGCCACGTCGACGGTGAAGTCGACGAAGGTGTCGTGCTTGCGCACGAAGGCCTTGGCCACCTCCGACGCATCCGGCGGGCCGCTCTCGTGCTCGAAGGTGCGCAAGCCGAAGGGCGCCGCGCCGCCGTGGTCGTTGCCCCGCGCGACCGCGAAGGAGGTGCACGGGGTGGCGACGATGGCGGCGCAGTAGACGCCGCTCCGCACGGCGTCCAGGTAGTGCTCGCGCGTAGTCGCGCGCAGAACGTCATGCGCGCTGCCGCCGTGCAGCGTGTCGACCTCGTCGACGCTGACGCCGACGAGCGCCGCGATGGCGGCCAGGCCGTCGAAGGGTCGGGCGGGGCCCGAGAAGACGTAGAGGATGCGGCGCGAGCGCAGCGGGCGTGGGCCCGCCTGACTCGGCCGCGATGGAGTTAGCGTTGGGGAAGGGTCGCGACGCGTAGGACGCGCGACCGAAGGGCGAGATGTCCGACTGACGAACTGGTTGAGATCGTCTGCCATCATAGTTCCCGCCGCTCGGCCACGCTCGGCGTCGCTAGCCACGTCACCGCCCCCAACTGCGATGACGTGGGCCGCCGCCGCGCCTCAGGCGCGGGAGCTCGCCGCGGCCTTGATCGTGGCCCAGACCGCAGGCTCGACTGCGCCCGACTTCTCGAGGTCGGCGAGCTTGTCGCGCGCGCGCGCGCGAGCCGCGTCGTCGCCCTTACCTGCGTTCTTGGCGCACTTGCCGCAGCCCGTCGTGCACGGCGGGCCGCCGAGCAGGAAGGTCTTGAGGCACGGCCACGAGCAAGTCTTCATCGTCGCGTCGCTGCCGAGGTCCCTGTTAAGCGCGGCGGCGACGCCGCGCCACGAGTTGATCTTGGCCGCGGCCTGCGGCGGGCCGCCCGCCGGCGGCGGCGGAGGGGAGGGGAGACGCGGCTTCGGCGGCGTGGGGTCGCGCAGCGCGTCCGCCTGGATGCGCACGCGCTTGCCCGTGTCGCCTGTAGGTGCGGCGCGCGGAGGTCTGAGCCACGTGGGACATGTGGTCGTGTGGTCATGTTCACGTGGTCATGTGTCGTAGCCATGTCGAGGTCACGTGGTCATGTGCCGTGGTCATGTGGTCATGTGGTCATGTGTTCATGTGGGGTCGCGTGGCCGCGGGGTGCGGGCGTACCCGCGTCGCCCTGCTCATACGCGCGCTTGAACTGAGCCAATTCGGAGCGCAGCTTGGCGACATCCGCCGCCGAGGCGCCGCCGGCCGTCGACTTGGCGGCGGCGTCCTTGGCGATTTGCGACGCGACCTCCCTCGCCGCGAGCTCTGCGGCGCGCTTGACCTGCTGCTCGCGCGCGAGCGGCTTGAGCGCCGTCTCGATCGCGCGGGCCAGCGCGCTCTGGAGGCACGGCGCCGCCGCCGAGAGCGACTCGCGGTACTCCTCGCACTGCGCCGTGAAGAGGCCGAAGGCCTCGCGCAGGGTGGTCGCCAGGCGGTCGACCGTCGCCAGGCGGGCCTCGACGAAGAGCTGCTCCAGCCCAAAGTCGCCCTTAGCGCCGATGTCCATGCCGAGGAGCGGCACGTGCACGGCGTGGATCATGTCGAGCACGAGGGCGAGTGCCCTCTTGATCTCCTCGCGGTTGGAGATCTTGCCCCACGTGCCGTCGGCCTCGGCGTAGCCGAAGAGTCGGGTGTGGTCCGCCGGCGCGACGCCACCCAGCAGCTCGACCGCCGCGTCGAGGTCGATGGTGCCAGCGAGCAGCGCCTCGCACATGGCGTCGACTTTTGCACGTACGTCTTTGGTGAGGCGGCGGCGGCCCACAGCCTCCTTAGCCTTGCCGACCAGGCAGCCGAGCGCGTCCTTGCGTGCCTGGACCATGTTGACTGGCACCGCGCCCTGCGCGTCACCCTCGAGGCGCGTGCCGGCCGAGAGTATGAACGCCGTGGCCGCGTGTGGCGCGCCGGCGACCGGCAGCGTCCGCAGGCGCTGCAGCTCGTAGTCCAGCGTAGCGTTGCGCGCGACGGCGGAGCCAACGCGCAGCTCGCCCGCGACGAACTCGTCTTGCTGCAGCGGGAGCAGCACCTGCGACGAGCAGACAACCTGGTTGGCCTTCTGCGCCGCCGTGGCCTTCTCGAGCTTCGCCTCGCCCGGTCGAATCGCCTTGCTGGCGTTGGTGAGGGCGGTGAGGAACGCTGCCTGCGGCTGGGCGGCGAAGGGCGCGGGAGGCATCGGCGGCGCGGCGGCGGCGCGCGCGGCGGCGCTCTTCTCGTTCGCGTGCATGACCTGGGTCGCGCGGAGCATCTGGGCGAGGCGCTCCTTGGCGAGTTCCCAGGAGCCCGGGCGCTCGTCGGCCCACGTCGGGTCGGAAGGGTCGCGCGTCCACGCGCGGCTGGCCTGCAGAGCCGCCGCGATGTCTAGGAGGTCACGGAGGGTGCTCTTGACCGCCGCTGGCTGGCCGAGGGGGGTTAGGGCCTCGATGATCTCGACGCCCGCCGCCCTGGCCAGAAATTACTGCACGGCG
>Ga0206677_10004247_pt1 | contig 11786 bp, 15 predicted proteins | sample M130m12015metaG_FD_155475 | JGI IMG/M metagenome (GOLD analysis project Ga0206677, IMG submission 155475) | Ammonia-oxidizing marine archaeal communities from Monterey Bay, California, United States - M1 30m 12015 | ecosystem: Environmental > Aquatic > Marine > Intertidal zone | place: USA... | reverse complement strand
CAACAAACATTTTGGTGGATTGAAAGATTATCGTTCATCAGAAGGACGCACAGTGTTAGTGCCTTATAGAGGAGAAGTTGCCCGAACGGTGCAAGAGATCCTTGGAGGTGTGCGTAGTACATGTACCTATGCAGGTGCAATGAAACTAAAACAACTAGCAAAATGTACAACGTTCGTTCGTTGTACGCAAACTCATAATTCAGTTTATGAGTCTGCAACCATAGGAAAATAAACACAGGAGATAAAAATGACCTTGGAAAACTTACACTTGCTGTACAAGGGGCAAGAATACCTACTGTTTATTGCGTTCATCATGATGGTTGCTGGTTTGATAAAACAACACAATTTGTTTGCAGGCGCTTATGCTTACATACAAAAAGTGTTTAAATCAAAGCGTGTAATTGTAGCACTGATGAGTGCATTTACGGGTATTCTCCCTATATCCGGCCGTGTGACAGTATCGGCTGGTATGTTAGACACTATCGCTCCTCCGAAAGGATCAAAAGGACGAGAAAAGTTTGGCATAATTGATTATCTGTCAACACACCATTACTATGTGTGGTCACCATTGGAAAAGACTATTCTTATACCAATGGCTGCATTTAGTATTACATACGGTGCTGTAGTATATTCATTACTACCACTGTTAATTGTTTCTTTAGGATTGGTGTTTGGGTATATTATGTTTTTTGTCAAAGAAGATGACATTGAACTTAACATACAAAAACAACATTTTAAAGTTTCTAATGTTTTAAGAAACGTAGTACCTTTCTTATTTGCTATCGCACTAGCACTAAAACCAGTAGCGGGCTTAGACCCTTGGTTAGTGTTTGGCGGGCTGTTGTTCTACTACATGGTATTAACTATGACGTGGGACTACAAAAGGTTACTAGGCTTTGTAGACTTTAAACTACTTGCCTGGGTTGCTGTTATTATTATAATGGCTAACTTTACAAGAGAGTATACAAACGATATTAAAGCGTATCTTGAAAATACAGCGTTTGACATTAACACTGTTACAGGCTTTGCTACACTAAGTGGCTTAGCGTTTGGTTCAGCATTTTTGTTTGGATCAAGTAGCAGGTTTGCTGCTATCACAACAATACTATCATTAGTGTACGGAGTAGAATACTTTGTATGGTTCTTTGCACTAGACTATTGCGGATACCTAGTATCACCAATGCATAAATGTATGGCAATAGGGAAGATGTATTTTGGAACACCTTGGCGTAAGTATGCAGGTGCTCTTGGAGTATGGATGCTCTTACTAGTGGGCGCAGGTGGCGCAACACTAATAATCTAAAAACATAAAAATTAAAGTAGGCCTATCATTTGGGCCTACAACTACGGAGACTTTTAAAATGAAATATATAATAACACTAATAATACTGCTGTCATTAACAGCAACCTTTGCAGAAGCAGAGGACTTTGATTATGTTGAAACTAATACGTTTGTCAAACATTCTGACAGCGGAATTACTTTAGGCATAAGAGAAAACATCAACTTAGATGTATCACAGATAATCGTAAGGAAGGACTTTACTGGAACACCTTACAGATTAGAGTACAGAAATGTACAAAAAGGAGAGCGTGAAGAACATTGGTTCAGAGCGCAAATGAAAGGCTTTAGATCAGGTGCGTTATGGTTTAATCATCGTATTGAACATCGCATTAGAGAAAGCAAAGATAACGTCTTTCGTTATCGTCCACAGTTTGGTTACAAGCCAAGTAATGTTACTGTCTTTGGAGGCAAGCCGTTTATTACAGTTGAGCCCCAATTCAACCTAACATATAGTTCAGGTAAGGCAGGTTACAGTCACTTACAAACCTTTACAGGATTAGAGTATAAAGTAAGTGATAAATTTACAGTAGTACCATATGTTGAAGTTGACTTTGACAAGACTTTTGAAAAGGATGTTGCATTCTTTATAGTTGACTTTAAATTCAAACTATAGTATAATTAAATTAATTTACAGGAAATAACTATGAACTTAAGACCAATTCTTGATAAAATTATTATCAAGGTAGATGAACCTGAACAGCAAACAGCAGGAGGTATTTTTATTGCAACAGTAAAGCAAGACGGAATACTTGAAGCTGAAGTACTTGCTGTTGGACCTGGCACGTATGACAACAGAGGCAACTTTGTAGTACCTAATATCAATATTGGTGATAGGATACTAGTCAACCCAGGCACAGGTGATTCGTACGAATTGTCAGATGTAAAATACACAACTATCGTCGAAAAAGATATAGTAGCGGTTTTACAATGATAAATAAAAGTGTAGGAAGGACTGATTCTTTTCTACACTTTAACTGGCATGCCGAAAGGGTGCTAAATTTAATCTTGCTTATTATAAGGAGAAAATTATGACAAGACTAACAACTCTAGACCTACCTAACTTCCACAGAGCTACTATTGGCTTTGATAGACTATTTAATGAACTCGAAAGAGGGTTTGCAAACAGTCCAAACGGAAACGGGTATCCCCCATACAACATTGCACAAATTAACGATGATGAGTATATGATCTCATTAGCCGTTGCCGGCTTTGGTATGGATAACCTTGAAATCACAAAAGATGGAGACATTTTAAAGATTGAAGGAACCGCTCCTAAAGGAGATGAAGACGTCAACTACCTACACAAAGGTATTGCCGGACGCAACTTCCGTAGGGAGTTTACACTTGCTGATCATGTAAATGTAACAAATGCTACACTTGAACTAGGTATGCTTAATGTACACCTAACACGTGAAGTACCAGATGCACTGAAGCCAAAAACAATTAAGATCAACGAAGGTCTTACAATTGACGGCGAAAGCAAGTAAATGTCTAGGGGGAGTGAAATATCTCCCCCATCTATTAGGAGAAAATAAATGAGTACCGACCTAGATGTCAAATTGGATGAAAAGATTAAACAAGAAATCAAGGAACCTTCACAGTACAAGGTAATATTTCTAAATGACAGCGCCACTCCTATGGAATGGGTAGTGGACTTATTGATAACTATATTTAAGCACAGTCAACAATCGGCTGAAGAGATAACTATGACAGTACACACAGAAGGTAGCGGCATAGTTGGAATTTACTCTTACGAGATTGCTGAAGTTAGAGCCCACGAAGCAACAACATTAAGTAGGAACCACGGGTTCCCCTTACAAATAAAGATAGAAGAAAATCAAGAGTAATGACAAAAATAAAAGACCTGACATGGGAACATCATAAAGAAGCAGAAAGACAAGAATTTGTAAAAGTACTGATGAGTGGAAAAATTAACCCACAGTTTTATGCAACATACTTGTGGAACCAACACAAGAAGTACGATCTATTAGAAGCAATGGCAAACGTACATGGATTATTAGATGATCTATTTGAAATAAGACGTAAGAGTGCTATCTATCAAGATTATGAAGAATTATGGGACAATCAATTACCGCCGCCCATAGTTGAAAGCACAAACGAATACATTGGACATATGAAAGAGATAATGCATGATGCTGATGCTGTTATGGCACACATATATGTTTTACATATGGGCGATTTAAGTGGCGGACAAATGATTAGAAAGCGTGTACCTGGTAAATGCAAAATGTATGACTTTGAAGGTGATGTCGCTGACTTAAAAGAAAGAATTAGATCAAGAATTAATGATGATATGGCAGACGAAGCAAAGTTTGTTTTTGAATCTAGTACCAAACTATTTAAAGAAATGATGGAGTTAGACATTGAGCGTTATCTGGAACCGACTGATTGAGTGCCAAGATCAAATAATTGAAATATTTGAGAAGCATGCAAGCGAAATAGAGGAGCCTGGACTGGCACATTTTAATCAACCTGATAACGGTTGGATTAATCGTGTATGGGCAAATAAGAACGTGCGTAGAGCGCACATAGACGTTGTAGATGCACGTAAGTCTAAAGGCTTGTGGATGATGCACGTATGTTGTTTTCCAACATTAGATAACGATGCACCAATATACGGCTTTGATGTTATTGCAGGTAAGAATAAAATGACAGGTGCCTTCCACGACTTTTCAGCAAGTAGTGGCGGTGAAGAACATCCTATGATAGAAGGATATAAGGATGCTGTTAAAGACTTTATACCAACAAAGCAACGTAAGTTGCCTGAATGGGCAACTAATATATTCACAGACAGTATGATTGCCGCAGGCAATGTACGTACAGAAGAAGAAGCTGTATCTATTATTGAATTAGCTGTAGCAAACTTAGAAGCGTGGTTTGAAGAAGTACCTGCTTTTGAAGGATATGGTGACAAGTATCTAACACTAGCATCACAAAATTATTACTGTGAAAATCAGCAAAAAAATCCGCATACAGCAAATGTAATGAAAACTCTTGGTATATCAGAAACTGATGTTGATACATTCTGCACCGACATGTTGTTTCCTAAATTAGATAAATATTCTATATAAGGGATATAATATATAATGCGATTTCAGGATTTTAAATTAGTCGAAGCACCAGGTGATGAAATACCTGCAAAGAAGATGGCAAATGTAAATGTTGCATCTGATACATTCGACGACAAAGAAGTAAACGATTTACAACAGCAAGTAGCTGACAGAGTGATGCGAGTACAAGATCCTAGTGTACTACATAGAGTTGAAGCTATCTTACGTAAAGGCGGCATTACTAGAATCTCAAATGCATACTTCAAACGTGATAGTGATGCAGAGAAGTTTGTCAATAGACTAGCAACAATGATCATCGAACTTGAAATCCCTACTAACGATAAGATCGCATTCCTTAAAGAATTTGCAACTAAAAATTGTATTATCCCAGAAAAGATTTTCGACGGCACAGGAACTCCACAGTCAATGGACACTTGGTTTGATGGCAGTCAAACAGCAAGAACAATGTTTAAGGCTATGATTAACGATCCAGGACTAATTGGTAAGAACGCTGGCGAAGCAGGCCCAGGTGAACTTGCTATTGCTTGCTTCCATAGAAAGATTACAGCTGGTACAGATCCAAAAGCAAGTTATGATTTAAAATACGGCAGTGACTTAATTGAAGTTAAGACATCAGCTGGTGGTAAAGGTGGCGGACGTTGGACAGCAATGAACGACTATCCACTAGATACTTACATACGTAGCTCAGAAAGCAGAATAGATCCTAAGAAATGTCCTAAGAGTGTTAGTATGTTTAGATCAACACGCCAAAGTGCAAAGACATTACCTAATATCGTAGACGTACTAAGTGATCCGCAATACTTAAAAGAAGAAGGCGGACAACCTATTATGATTGCTGAACAAAAACAAATATTCAAACGTTTATTACAATATGCATATCCAAATGCAGATGACCAATTAATAAACAAAGCTGCAAGTTCATATCCTGATCATACTACTAGAGACATTGCTCCAGTAGCGTTTGCAAGTTACAAAGCAAAGCAAGACTTTACAAGTATGCTATTAATGAAAGCAAGTGGTGATAACATTACAACACTACACTTTAATGATCTATCAGTAGCAGTAGATAAATTTAAACTAGGTGCTCTATACCTTAACGGACAACAACGTGGTATGAGTATGCAGGCAACCTTAGTATAACCCACCCTTCAAAAAACAGTACTTTGGTACTGGAATCTCCTTGAGCTTTGGCTAAATACAATTGGTAATTCGATGAACAGAGCGTGAGGGCGTTCGCAACGGAGAGATATTATGAAAAACACGTTTTACACAATAGCAATTAGTTTGTCATTGTTGGCTTTAGCACCAACAGCAGCAGCAGACTTAACGTGGAAATTTAAAAACCCTGCATTCCATTATGGCAATGGATATTCTACACACGTTTTAAGTGTAGAGCAATTACAACACAATAGAAAAACAGAATTAAGAAAAGCTGCAGAAGCTGAAGCTGCACGTATAGAACGTGAACTAGATAATTCAGTTTTAAATAAATTTATCCGTAACTTAGAATCACGTATATATGCAACACTGTCAAAACAAATGGTTGATAGTATGTTTGCTGACTGTGGTGACACTTGTGCTAATTCCGGATCTGCAGACGTAGAAGGTAATAACATATCATGGATTAAAGATCCAGTAACAGGAACAATTACACTTACCATTACTGGTGAGGATGGGACTGTAACAGAAATTGTAATTCCAGGTATGGGAGAATTTAATTTCTAATATGCGAATACCAACTATCATTGCAACATTATTTTTCCTAGGCGGGTGCGCAATGAACCCGGCAATTCAAGTGCTTGAAGAGCATGCAACATCACCCAAAGCACAGGTAAGTCCAATACAAAAAAGAATGGAAGATGTACCAAAAGTTGATGGAAGAAAAATAACAATAGCGGTTTATGGTTTCCAAGATAAAACAGGACAACGTAAGCCAGCGGATAGTATAGCTAATTTAAGTAGTGCAGTAACACAAGGAAGTGAAGTTTGGGTTATAAAAGCACTACAGGATGTCGGCGGCGGCGACTGGTTTGAAGTTGTTGAACGTGTAGGCATGGACAATTTAATAAAAGAAAGGCAACTAATAAGGCAAACAAGAGAAGTTTACGAGAAAGAACTTCCTACAGGACCAACTCCGTTAAAACCGATGCTATTTGCAGGACTACTCCTTGAAGGTGGAATAGTAGGGTATGATAGTAATACGGCTGTTGGTGGTGCAGGAGCAAGGTACTTAGGCTTAGGAATACAGACAGAATATAGAATTGATACTGTAACTGTAGTTATGAGACTAGTAAGTGTTAGTACTGGCAAAGTACTGATGAGTATAGCAACCGAAAAAACAATCGCAAGCTATAGATCCGGAGCGGATATATTTAAGTTCTTTGATTTAGGAACTAGGTTAGTGGAGACAGAAGCAGGTTTTTCTGTAAATGAACCAGTCAATTATGCTGTGAGGGCAGCAGTTGAACAAGGTGTTATAGAACTCATTTACGAAGGAGAACGCAAAAATCTTTGGAGATTTAAAGACGAATCTTCTGTACCCATAAAGGAAACAAATAAACAATCTGAGGCGTCTGCGAGTATCGCTTCAGAATAAGAGAGGGCAATTTAATGAAAAAAATATTTTATACAATACCATTACTCTTTGCTTTTAGTGTTCCTACTTTCGCAAACGATATCTATGTTACGCAGATTGGTGACAATCTAGACTTAGATATTGTTCAAGATGGTAGTAACAACGTAATAGGAACATCGACTACTGATGTAACATTAGATGGCGACGACATGACATTTAGTATTACACAACAAGGTGATTCAAACACTATTTCGGCTATAATCAAGGGTAACACATACACAGGTACATGGAGTTTTATCGGAAACAGCAACACCGTTTCTTTATTATGTGATTCGACTTCAGGCACTAACTGTGAAAATGTCACAGCTAATATCACCACTAACGGTGATAGTAATGCGTTCGTTATCACAGCTGGAGAAAGTAATGATGCTGAAAATTTAGTAGCAAACTTTACTATCGACGGCGACGGTAATACTATTAATACAGATATTGATGGAACTAGTGTAGCACTAACATTGGTGAGTGATAACTCAGCAAGTACAGCTGCTACTGGTAATACATTCACAATTGATGTAGACGGTAACGGAGACATAAATGGGCATACTATTAATATTGACGTAACAGGCGGAGGTAGTACATATGATATTACTCAAAGCGGTCTCGGCGATAATACAATAGAAGCTACATTTAGCGGTGATGGCCAAGATGTTGACATTACACAATCTGACTAGAGCGGGCCTAGTTTTAGGCGCGATCCTTTCTACTATCCCAGCAAATGCTAATACGCCTGATGCAGGTGCAATTGGTGCGATCAAAGGGTCTGGTGTATTAGAAAGAGATAGTCAAGTTATACAAGGAAACACGGGAGTCAACGTACAAAGTATGGATACAGCGGTTACCGCTAAAGGTAAAATGCGTATTGACTTTGTAGATGACACCCGTGTTGATCTTACAGATCACAGCAGACTTTTAATTGATGAGTTTGTATACGACCCGGCAAATGATGTAGGGTCAATAAGTTTAAAAGCATCACTAGGCACAGTAAGATATGCTAGTGGGCAAATAGCAAAACGTTATCAACAGAACGTAAAAATTAGAACACCAAGTGCAACAATCGGTGTACGTGGTACAGACTTTATAATGCTTGTAGACGAAATAGGCGGAACTATGGTAACACTATTACCTAGTTGCGATACACAAGGAACATGTATCACAGGTGAAATTAGTGTAGAAAGCGACACAGGAATGGTTATTATGAATCAGTCATTCCAAACTACAGTAATTAAATCTTCTTACCAAAAACCTTCTAAACCATTAATACTAGACCTAGATGAAAAAGATATCGGAACACTTTTAATATTAAGGAAACGTAGTCCGTACCAAGAAGAAGAAATAGAAATACTTAAAAAACAAAGAGCTCAGTTTGAATTTTTAGACATTGATTTTTTAGAGACAGACGTACTTGATAGTGATGCACTAGTAGATAGCATTAAAGATATATGGGCAACAGAATTATCAAGAGGCGCAGATTATTATTTAGGCGAGCTATTATATGATATGATAGATCAATTAAACTTAGCTCTTGCGGCATTGTTTAGAAATGAACTAGACAAGCAAAACGAACAATTTTTTACAAACCAGAAATTTGGTTATGATGATAAAACAAGAATAACACTAGACAAACAAGATCCAAATTGGGTAGTACAAAGAACAGACCTAGGTGTTGTTAATAATCTTCGGTTAACGTTGTCTCAGGACAGCGGATATATTATCAACATGGAACAGCAGGGCGAAGCTGTTTTAGATTATAGATTAGGCAACGGCACTAACGCTATAGACATAAGGCAAGGACAATGAATATAACAGGAACACATTTAGGAATTTTAGTTATAGCATTATATTTTGGTGCGCAGGCCTGTCAAGCAAATGAAATTTACATAAACCAAGTAGGTGACTATACTGACTTGACTATCTCACAAGACGGTGATGATAATACAGTTACTGGTCTGTCAGGCGGCACTAGCAAAGCAACAATTAGTGGCAACAATACTAGTACAACATACAACCAAACAGGTGATGGTAATGCTATAAAAGTTTATACGTCTGCTGGCAACGGTATTAGTAACGCAACTCAAACAGGCAACGACAACGAAGCACGTTTAGACTGTCACGGTAATAATTGTGTGCTTGCCGTTACACAAACAGGCAACGACAACTATGCGGCGGTTGAAGTTGGTAATGGCGGCGACTATGATCAAAGCATTACAGTTACACAAGATGGTGATGATAACGTAGTTGCAGTCGAAGCAAACGGAGACGACAATACTATTGTTATTGACCAAGACGGTAACAATCATATGGTGTATGGCTACGGCAACACACCACTTACTGGCGACAGGAATACACTAACACTAACACAAAACGGATCACAATACGAACAAGCAGAAATTGCTGTTATAGGAAATGACAACACCGTAGATGGTTATCAAGGCGGTGGAGGCGAAAGCAACTTTGGTAGACTGGTACTAACGGGTGATGATAACAACGTAAAAATATGGCAAGGCAAGCAGATAGATGGTACTACTGACTCAACCGAAGGTGGCGACCACGACGCATATGTTGCTATTACAGGTGATAACAATGTCTTTCATTCAGCACAAACTGATCAAGCCGCAAACTGTTGTTGGGCATCACACGAATTAAACGCTGGTATAATTGGCGACGATAATGAAGTAAACTTATCACAACGTAAAAATGGTGCTCACACAATGTATGTTGACATAGACGGAGACGACAATAATGTTGATGTGGCGCAAAATGGAAACCAAGGCTCAACATATCTTGATCTTGACATAGAAGGCAACTACAATCTAGTTGATGTAAATCAACACGGTGGCGGCTCACACAGTGCAACTATTGACTTGTCAAGTACATATGGGCCAGCATATAACTTTAGTTTAGAACAACACAGCAATTCAGCAAAATCATACACAATGACAAGTATATGCAATAACCCTAGCGGATGTAGCATTAGCGTAACACAATACTAAATACAGCATGAGGCAATGGTTATGCAATTTAATTTGTAAAACTAACAGCGACGAGGCTGTCGCAGAAAGGGCATTTGAAGATGATCTCCAATCAAAAATCAATTCAATTAAGAGAAGGATCGCCGCTATGGAACGCACTATTGGCCGCCGAAACAAATCCAATAACGATTCACAGGCACAAGCCAAGTTCATGGTGGAAGAAGCACAACGATCAAAAAGAAATAATTTACAACCAAGCGGTGAAAAGCAGTCGCAAGGTAATAAAGACTTAGATCTACTAAAAGCAAAACTAATGGGCAAAAAATAATGGAAGAACAAGAATATATTAAGTACAACTTTTGGAAAGACTTTGCATTTGTATGTTCAATTGGACTAAACATCGGCTTTCTTATAGCCGTGTCTATGCTATAATAAATACAGTATGACGAAGTACATTACACACTGGTCAGTGGCAATTATCACGGCCTTAATAATATGGATGATTCATTATGGTAATAGCACCGTAGTGGAAACAGCTCGGCTCAAGCAATTCGATCTACTTCAACTAACCGATGAGCCATTGCAATCCCAGGATATTGGCATTGTTGCTATTGACGAGGCCGCCATTGAGAAGTATGGTCAGTGGCCCTGGAAGCGCGAAGTAATTGCAGATATAGTCTGGAAACTTCGAGAAGCAGGTGCAGGTATTATTGTAATACCTATACTTTTTTCTGAACCTGATAGATTAGGTGGAGATGAAGCATTAGCCGATGCACTTGCAGATAATGGTGTAGTAATTGCCCAAACAGGAACTACATCAGTCAACAAAAATTCCGTTCCTCGCGGAGTTGCCAAGATAGGAAACCCATTACCATTTCTGTTTGAATGGCCAGGCATGTTGGGTCCTATTCCTCTACTAGGTCAAAATGCCGGAGGTGTTGGAGTTATAAACACAGCACCTGAGATAGACGGTGTAGTACGCCGTGTACCTTTGATCATGCGTATCCAGGGGGATACGTACCCATCACTCGCAGTAGAGGTGATTAGATTAGCCACAGGTCAACCATCTTATCAAATCAAAGCCAACGAGGGTGGCATTGAAAAGATCCGTGTTCCGAGTTACCCAATTATTAACACTGACCCTAATGGACAAATCTGGTTACGTTGGAATAAAACGTTTGACACAATTAGTGCGACTAAGGATAACTTTAACGAGTTCCAAGGTCGTACTGTTGTCATAGGACTAACAGCAGAAGGCTTAGGTGGATTTATTGCAAGTCCAACAGGTCCGCAATATAATTATATACCTGCGGCTGTAACACTACAAACTGTATTAGACGGTGACCAAATTGAAAGGCCATTTTGGGCTGATCTAGCAGAACTAGCCACAACAGCGGTAGTAAGTTTACTTGCTATTGTAGTTGCTTCACTTGCGCCTTTTTGGGCTGTAGGTATAGTAATAGTTACAGTAGTAGGAGGACTTGCGTACGGTGCGTTATATGCATGGCAAGAGTACTTGTATCTATTAGATGTTACTATGCCTATACTAGCATTTGTGTTGGTTAGTTTACATGCTGTTTTTAATCGATTCGTAAGCGAGTATTTGCAGAAACAAGAAATTAAAAAACAGTTTGCGGGATATGCATCACCAACCGTGGTGCGTATGTTGCAAGAAAACCCTGCACTTATAAAAGAAGGTATGAAGAAAGAAGTATCAATTGTGTTCTCAGACCTAAGAGGGTTTACTA
>Ga0206677_10004246_pt1 | contig 11786 bp, 21 predicted proteins | sample M130m12015metaG_FD_155475 | JGI IMG/M metagenome (GOLD analysis project Ga0206677, IMG submission 155475) | Ammonia-oxidizing marine archaeal communities from Monterey Bay, California, United States - M1 30m 12015 | ecosystem: Environmental > Aquatic > Marine > Intertidal zone | place: USA... | reverse complement strand
TCCTCACGATTCGGATTCCCCTCAGAGTTTGCAACTTGTAAATCTTCCCTCATTTCTGATAAAAGATATACGTCCTTGTGAGTGAACTTCACTCCTTTTAAAACCTGTACTTTACTCATAATTTCCTTTCTGTTGTGTGATAACTAAGACTATACACCATTGCAAGCAACGGATTATAGCCGACAGTTATCCTCCATTACTTGTTTCGTTTTTCCATAGCATCAAATCTTCTGTAAGTCTATCAAATTGTTTAATTGATATATGCGACTCACCTTGTACCATAGTTGTTATATGTTTAGATAGTATCATTTGGATTGTTTCAAACTCTGAATACCCTAACTCTATTATTTTTTCAACTTCCATTTTTAACATTTCCTTTTGTAGCTTAACAGAGGATAACTTTCGTTTAAAAGCATTGACACGCTTTCAAGCTCATTAGCGTTATCATCAATGCTTATTTATAAATGCAGAACAACCTTTCTCCGTGGGTGTTCGCTTCATTGGTTTTAGTGTTTTGTGGTCTTCTTGTATAGTGAATCTTATATTACAGATACCTTGCTCTTTGTTATAGTCCGTACAATTACCACAGATTTTCCTTAACTTTCTCATAAATTCCCCTTTCGTCGTTTAACACAGATGATAACAGAGTATATAAGCAATAGCCGACTAGGTTCTCCCAATCCTTGACTATCCGTGAGGCGCTACTGCTTATATACTCGTAAAGTTATCGGCAAGAGTTATAGTCTTGGTTTTAACGGTCCTTCGTTGGGTGCTACCTCATCAAGTTGTCTATAAGTCTCTCGTTGAAATAGCTCTGCTTCTTGTAGCTTTGTGCAAATGATAGCATTGTGCCTTAGTATCATATTGCGTTGTGGGTGTTCAGAGTCTTTTATTAAGTTTGACTTCTCTTGTACCTCGTTACGTAGTTGTTTAAGTAGCTCTTCTAATTTGTGTCCGTTTGGGTTTGTTCTTCCCATTAATATATTTTCTTTCATACGACCTCCAGCCGATAACAGAGACTATATGCAATCTCTGCAAATTTTGATTTAAAGTGACTGCATATAGTCACGTAACGTTACAACTCTTTCCAATAATCTGTTAATTTATTCAGACTATGAATTTCTAATGTTAAATGTTTCCCAGAATCCCAAGGAGCAGACCTACTTTCAATTAAAGAGTCGTATAAGTCTTTACCTGTTCGAGTATCAGACTCAGCAGCCCTACCTTCAGCTTCTCTAAATCTGATTAAATCTTTCAGACTATGTAGAAGTTTAAACCTTCCATCACACACAGATAAAATCTCACTCGTTCCTGAATTTGAATGGACTGCTTTTACAATATGAATATCCATCACTCAAACCCCTCTGCACAGTATTTACTACCGTACTCTTCCTGAACTAAAACCATACCTTTCCTTTCGCAGGCTTCTCTATAATACCTAGTCTCTTCATTTGAAGTATAAACCAATACTGCAAATAAGCCTATCATCAAGATTGCAACAATAGGTACTACAACCATCATTATTTTTTCTTCTGTTTCCTTATTCATTTTTATCCTTCTTGTCTACATATAAAAAATTCCAGCCTGCTTCTGAATTGTCTCTACACTCTATACGCATCTTCCAATCCGTACACTGAGTATCTAAACCCCTCAGAACCACACCATTCTGCTCTATAAGCATTAATTCATTCTCTGCTTTTAAAGCTCTCTCAGTTAAAGGGTCTACTCTTGAATAAGTATTAGTAACTACACCAATCACAGCCCCTAGACTGATACTTACAGCCATCTTCAACATTAGATAATCTCCCACATACGCTTTTCAATATCTGGTGACTTGATAACTTTCAGGTTTTGAATTAAGTCTTCTCCTTCAGTTTCAAGTTCTTTTAATTGAGTAGGAGTTAATGAACCTAAGTAAAAAGAATAATCAGAAGGGTTTACTAGAAGTCTATCTCCGTAACTCTCACCTTTATTTAATCTCTGAACAATCTTCTTTTTAACATTAGATAAAGTGCAGTTCAAACCTTTAATATTAGAGTTTCTTGAGGGGGAGCTGAAATCGCTAGTAGCGACTGCTTCAGGATTTATCTTAGTAGTGAACTCTTTTCTAAGTTCCTGCATATCCTCTTCTGCAGTTTTAAGACCTTTTTTCACTTCTAATTTCTTCTCTTTAAGAAGTCTTTCACGTTTACGAGAATTTCTTCTCGTCTTAGAATCTTCAGACCTGAATTTATCACGAGCAGCTTCTAACTCTTCGTTCAGAATATCCATCTTCCTGTTGAAAGCTTCGGTATCCAGACGATTCCTATCGGAAATAGTTCGAGAGTCTGTTTTGTATTTAGTGATACTTTTCTTAATTTCAGAAACTTTCTTAATCTGAGATCTAATTCTAGAGTCTGTAGTGGTTTCATCCAGGGTGGCGACCCATCTCAAATTACCTGCAGAGATGTCTGCGTCATCCAGATTAACACAAAGGATGTGTTTATAATTTTTCGGGTTATCTACAAAAGCTTCTGCCACGATAGTCTTGGCGATGAAAGTCCCTGTCAGGCCCAACTGAATCAGAGCAACCTCGCAACGCTTCTGCGATTTCAAACGAATTGGTAAAAGCTTTCCTGAACCGTCAATTTTAGTTTTGAAGAACTCTCCTGCACTTGATACAGTATATCCATAAGCGTTAGGAACCTCAGCAATCTGTACTGAAGTCTCTTCAGAATTAGACTTTGAGGGGGAATTTTTGATTTGCGACATATTTTCAACACCTTTTTTATTAATTGTTTTTATAAATATATATTAATTTTTTGATAAAAGTATTAAAATATTAAAAAAGTCTAAATATTAAAATTAAAAAATCTTGTATATATAGTATGTGAGTAATAAAATATTAAAAGTAGTATATTCATCTATGTGAATACTTGAACCCTTCCCCTAGAAAAATATTTCTAAAATCAAAAAATCAATTTACACTTTGTAGTATAGATATTATGTATAATAAATATGTATGTTACTTACATATTAATTATAAAGTATCTTCATACTACAAAGTGTAAATGCAAAAAGTGAAATCAAAAATATTTTTCTAGGGGAACCATTCATCAATGTGAATATATGAATATTAATATAAAATAATAAAAGATATTTTATATTAAAAAAGATTTGTTATTTTGTATTTATTAATGTATATTGAGAGTATATCAAAAATTAACTAGGTAACAATATGAACACCCCCTCAAAAGCTCTTATGGACTCATTAGAAGACAGCTACAACGACTTATTAAAAAATATGACTCAATATACCTCTCATAATAATAAGGCTTTAAACCTTCTTAAAAAAGCTGTTGATTATCCAAATAGAAATTGGGTTGTTACAGCAGTTTCTCTTAGACAAGTCTGGGAAGTACAGAGGTTTAACAAGTATAACCAACTTAACAGATACTGTTTAATCTTTCCTTACACTGCCGGAGATTCTGAAGCTCCTACAGCAGATGACGCGATAGTGTATGCTGCTAGAGAAGATGATTCTGGGATGTTGAATTTGTATTGTGTTCCAGACTCTTACGCTGATGAAGTTCTTATAGATAAGACATTCTACTCAGTACAGAAACGCTTAGAAGATTCTGGCCAGGCCCTTTTGACGAAGCGAGAGAACTGGGAGCTCACTCAGACGTTACATCATTTCCTACAAACCGGTAAACTTAGAATCTCAGTAGAGTATCTGAACTTCGGGGGTAAGAAGAATATCAGGGATCTGGCAATCAAAGCTTTTATTAGAAAGCCTTACGCTCCAGGATACACTGTAGATGTTTCTACTAAACAGAAACTGTGGAAGTCTCAGTTCGATGACTACGAGTACGAAGGATTTTTTGTTTCGTATAAAGAGAAGCATATTACTTCTGACCCAAAGCAAATTATGAATACAATAGGTCTTAAATTATTGGTTCAAGAGATTTATGGGGCTGAGATATATAAGTACATCACTCTGACCCCCTCAAGAAATGCAAAAACTTGGGATATGTGTAAAGCTTTGGAATTAGAGAAGCACTTTTACTTTTTCAGAACTTTAGAATCTAAACCTACAGGTAAGAAACGATACGAGAGAGAATTAGCCTTGGGTGTTACACCTTTGATAGAAACAGAAGGAGAATCTGATGAGTAGAACCAGGATGCAGCTTCCAGGTCTGTTATCTCCAGACCGTATCAAAGAGATTGAAGATAATTTTGATAAGCGATTAGCAGAGAGTAAGTCATTTGTTACAGGTACTGTTAAAAAAGCAGAGAAGAAAGCTAAATCTCCTGCAGCAAAGAAGACAAAAGCTATCAGAGATATGGAAGCTAAGGGTTATAGTTCTGCTAAAATAGCAGATAGTTTGAATATTGATATGATAGCAGATTGCGGATATGGCTCAGACAGAGATTTATTCCCTTGGCAGGCCGAAGGAGTAGAGTATCTGATGGATCAGTACGGTATGGATAGAGGTGGATTATTATTTATGGAGATGCGTTTAGGAAAAACTCTGACAATGCTCCGTTTTATTTTTAATAATAGTACATTTAGTCGCGTCCTTATAACTGCTCCTCTCTCAGTTTGTCATTCTTGGAATAATGAACTGAAAGAGGAAGGTGTCCCCGAAGCCCAGATTTCTCTTATTGCGGGTATGACTCCCGTACAGAGAATGAAGGAGCTTGCTCTGGATAAGCAATTTGTACTTGTGCCTCACGGACTGATGGTACGAGATCATACGATTGCTTATTCAGAGTTCTTCGATTGTGTTATTGTCGATGAATCTGTTGTATTAGCTAATCCTCAAAATAAAATTTCAGAAGTTATGGTGAGCCCTAACTTTTTCAAGTGTTGTAAGCATTTCTATTGTCTGGCTGGTAATCCTGCACCAGAAACTAAACTTCAGTTATTCCAACAATTCAAAGTAGCTCAAGGTTCTTATATGGGTACTACGAATTACTGGAACTACAGAGCTAAGAATTTTGATAATTACGGGTTTGAGTTTATTCCAAAACCTGCGCATAACGATGAACTGACTAGAAATCTTCATCAGAGAGCTTTTGTAAGGAATCGTAAAGAGTGTAATATGGGTAGTAAGAAAATTTACAAAACCATAAAAGTTCCTATGACGAAACTTCAGAAGAAGCTTTATGATGATATGGCCCTGAATTGGACTCTTGAGGGGACAGACGTTTCTACAGAGACTGCACCGGTTAAAGTGATGTACTTGGCCAGGATAGCTGGTGGGTACAATCTGGTTGATGATTTTGTATCAGATGAGAAAACTAAAGCTATCAAACATCTGATGAAAGGTGATTTGAAAGGAGAGAAAGTTTTAGTCTGGTTTCGATTCAGAAATGAGCTAGATAGATTTTACGAATCAATGAAAAAAGATGGTTATAAAATCTGTAAAATTAACGGAGATACTAAACCTGAGGTTCGTGAGCAATACCGACAAGATTTCATGTCCCCCTCAGGAAACCTCCAAATTTCTGCAATGATTATCGCTACTTCAAAACGAGGATTAGACTGGTCTGGTGCAGCCGCCAGTATTTATCACTCAAATGAATATTCTAATGAAGCACGAAGTCAATCTGAGGATAGATTAATTCACCCTAAGAAAACACAGGATGCTTTGATCATAGATTTAGAAACCGAAAATTCAGTAGATGAAGACGTGGCTCTGAAACTACGAGACAAAAAACTAAACACAAAAATGCTAATGTTTGATTTATTAAACAGAGTTAAAAAAGGAAGGAAGAAAAAATGACCTGCTTAGACTTACATACGTCAGACATATTTTGTATAGCCTGTGATAAAGAAGTAGAAGCGTTGTTACAATCTGGAGATATGATTTACCCTCACAGGCCAGATTTAAAATATATCCCTTTTTGGAAATGTCCTACCTGTAAAGGGTATGTAGGCTGTCATCATAAAGGGGATAAACCTTCCACTAAACCTCTAGGTTGTATTCCTACTCCTGAGATAACTAAGGCTAGAAGAGAGATACATAAACTTTTAGACCCTTTATGGAAAAGAGGTCTGTATAAGAGAAAAAAGGTTTACTCAATGATAAGTGAGTTTATTGGTAAAGAGTATCACACAGGAGAGATTAGGACTATGGACGAAGTTCTTCTGGTAAAAATTTATTTAAAATCGTTAAGAAGAAAGGAAGGAAGAAATGAGTGAAAGAAAATTTCAGATGGGTGATATAGTTGAAGTGAATATCTCTCCTTCTGAAGGTATGTGTAAACCTAAATGGGAGAAAGGAGACTGGTTCGTAGTTACAGACATCTCTGATTATCTATATGATGGAGAGTTTATATACACCTGCGGAGGTGTAATAAAGGAGAAGAATATGGAAGTAGGGTTTACAGAATGTGCTTTAATAAAAAGATGGGAAGACTGAGTATGAAACAGTATCCAACTAAAGAAGCAGTACATCAAGATGTGTGGTTGAAAGCTTGGTGTTCTGTAGCATCAGCAGGGGATTGTAGAGAGGTTTCTACAGCAACAAACTGGGCCGATAAATGCCTTGAAGAATTTAAAGAAAGGTTTGATAAATGAGTAGAATGATTACAGAAAGACAATTTGAAGTAGGACAGGAAGTTAGATTTATTAACAATGTGTTAGGTTCTGACTTTAAAGTAGGCGATACAGCGAAGATTCACGCTATGGATACTACTACTTGGGAGCAGCCTGGACACTATTATTACTTTAAACCTACTAAAACTAAGTTGTATGGAGCAGATCCTTATTTCTCTTTCCACGAAGATGATTTAGAGTCTGTAGAGACTCAAAAGAAGTCAACACCTGCTGTTACTACACAACCTGTAATGTCTATAGAGCAGCAAGTCTGGGTTAGAGCTTGGAATACAGTAGCTGCTCGCAACTGCGAAACTAAACATACTCCTACTAAATGGGCTAACCAGTGTTTAGAAGATTTCAGAAAAGAGTTTGGAGAATGAGTCTGTTATACCCTAACAGAGGTAAGAGTAAAACTTCTGTAGCTATAGGTAGACAGCCTGAGGGGGAGATTGTTTTGGAATTTTCTGCAGATTGTGGTAAATTTGGTACTGACGAAATCCTGGATCGCTACACCTTAACTGCGGAGAGATTACTAGAAATTCTACAGTCTCACGATTTAGACGACTACAAAGAAAGTGAATTATTATGAGTGAAAAACCAAGATACATAAAGCAGATTACGTGTATTAAAGACTACCCTCCTTTTAACTGGGAGGTGGGTTGTTCATACAGCCTTTTTGAAGTTTCAGAGCCTAAATTCAAGTATATGGTTGTTTCTAATGTAGACACTTATATTCCTGACTTCTCGACAATATCGGAATTTTTCAAAAGATAATTATATTTATACCTGTATTTTATTATTTGTGTATATTATATTTATATGCAAATAATATTTTATATCAACTAAGGTAACTCAGATGCAACTATTTAATCGTGTAAAACCAATCATCGCAGAGATGTGGAACAAGCAGAGTATTAATCCGTTTCCTGAGCAGGTACACTTAGTCGAACCTGTAATATCTTCAGACTTATTTGATTACAATACTAATCGTATGGTAGTTAAACTTAAATCTGAATGTCATCCTGACGGAGACGAGAACTGGACTGTAGCAGACAGTATCTTACGTCAGAATAAATTAATAGCAATAATGTCTGACGCTATAGTGAACGAATATCTACAGAGTACATCTTTCACAGACCGAGATAAATTATACAGTCTGGATAACCTACCTCTAAGAGATTGTCACTTAGACATGAAAAAGGTTTTACACGGCTGTGGAGTATCGCACTTCAGACTCTACCCCTCATACACTAACAAAGTTTTAAAGGTAGTAGAATATATTTACTCTACTGACCGAATAGCAGGCTCTTTCCTAGTATCTAAGGAAAAGACAAAAATCTGGAATTAATCAATGACCAAACCTTCTTCTGAATCTATTAAATCAAAATTTGAATGTGTAGGAGGTTGCGGTACTGTCTTAAAAATTAAATACAACTATTGCCCGCCCTGTTATCGTAAAGAAATGGGTGTAGATAACTACGAGAGAAGACACTCGTACAAAACCACAGAGATACCTACACCATTAGAGGACTGTAAAGTTTTCTCGGATCTCTGACAACGGAAGGAAATCTAATGGAAGCACAATCTAGGTCGTCTGTAATCACCAAACTAACTACTTACGCTAAATATCTGGAAAAGGGTAGTGTTCAAGGTCTTCAAATTAAAGAAGCCTTATCTAACCTTAGAACTGATGCTGAGGTGGTTTACACAGAAGAAGAATTAGCGAACTTTGTAGATAAAGAATTTCTAGATATTACAAAGAACTGTTATGCGAGTTATACAAAGCATAATAGAGCTGATACAAATAATATGTTCAATATGGTGACTGAATTTCACGAAATATTCGGACACCCTATATGTAAAGATTTGAAAAACAAAGTTGATGTTGACCCTAAAAATCTCCCCCTCAGAGTCGCACTATTTGAAGAAGAGTATCAAGAGTATTTAATGGCTATGACTTTTACTGATATTGTAGATGCCATTACTGATATGTTCTATGTTGGTTTTGGGACTATGGTGGCAGGGTTCACACAAGAAGCTTACAGACAACTTGGGCTGGTTTCTGCAATCGCTGAATTTGACCAGTTTGATTTCTCTCTACTTATTACAGCTTTCGCAGAAGTTCATAACTCAAATCTGTCGAAACTAGGAGCTGACGGTAATCCTATTTATTTGAAATCTGGTAAGATTGGTAAAGGGCCTGACTTCAGACATCCGGCACTTAGACCTATCGCTAAGAAATGGTCTGAGGATTGTCACAGAATGGATCTACGGTTATAAATGAGGCAGAACGCTCCTAATAGAAAATCCTTTATGGATATTTTCAAAATATGCAAGACTGTCATATTAGGAGCTTCTGTTGGTAATAAATTACAAGATTATGATAAAGGCTTAATGCTTTATGTTCATAATTCTGACGGGTTCGTAGATAACAAATCGGTTGATTCACATATCCACTCTGCTTCTATAGCTAGAGCAGAAGCTTTTGACGTGGCCTCTTCTGAGGGGGTTACGTCAATTCGCGGATTCAGTATTCTACAAGGTTACAAACCAGAGCTTAACGATAAAGCTAATCCTATAGAGTTGAGACTACCTTACCGATTCCATAACAACATAGCTAGTCAGTTCCAAGACCCTGATTTAGCTATGGTACAGATAAAAATTGATAATTACGAATGTCATATAGTTTACTCTGACGGTGAATCTTTGTGTACCCGTAAAAAAGCAATAGGTCTTCCTATCGTACGTACTGTGACGTTATCCAGGACTGCTATAGAACTTATGTCAGCATTTACTTTAAGAGATATTAAAGTTTATTCTGATTGTGTAGTAGCTTCAAATTCGCAAGTTACTATTTATGCTCCTGCTATGGAGCTACACAAAAGAAAATTTCCTCCTGTTCTAAAATTACAAACAGAGACTTACCAAGCGGATATAGCTTTAGACCACAGATACCTTAGAGGTTTAATCTCTAGGTTTAAGGACGAAGCAGATTTAGTCGTAATAGCTGTAGATGGTAAAAATGAGAATGTTAGATTTAGTCTAGTTGATTTTTATAATAGACCCATTCTAGACACCAATATAGACGTTATAGATATCTCAGACCCATCACAAGACCCTAACCCCGAGTGTAGGTTTCTAAGATACCCTAGAGGTACTAGAAACAAGAAAACTACTTATATCCCCCTCAAGATTACTCATATTAATAATATGTTTAAAGGAGAGTCTATAGGTTCTGATAAGTTACGTTTGAAGTTCAATTCTAATAGGTCTATTGTAGAATTATCTTCCGTACATTTGAAAAAATCTGTTGTGTGTTTACCAGACCAGGAATATGTACTAGCTTTGGAATCCAGTCTAAGAAAAGAAAGGTTAGGTGTATAATGGATGTGTCTGAGTTAAAAAATTTCAAAGTTATTGACTACTCGTATAAAGAGCCTGTATCAGTAGGGCCTAAGAATAATGAGTCTTATGATTTACTGAAAAAATTATCAGAGAATGATTCTGAAGAGTTGTTTATGTGTATTGATGAAGGTTTAGCCGGTACTGGTATCGCTATCTTCAGAGTAGGTTCAGTTTATCCTATCTTCAACAAGTCTTACACTTTTAAAACTGATATTGATTATATGAATATGATTCAAGCTCTGGTAAGTTTTTGTAACATCGAGAACGTATTCTGTGAAGATGTATCCTATCAAGGGACAGGATCGGTCAAAGGTCAAGCGGCAGCAGAGTCTGGAGGACTTGTAAAGTTGTCTAAATTCGCTGGCTCTCTGAGGGGGTTCATTTATGGTTATTATCGTGGAGCAGTTAAATTTGAATTTGTTCCTGTAGTGACTTGGAAAGGTCAGCTACCTAAAGATGTAGTTAAAAATCGTATTCTGAAAATTCTACCAAACATTAAGACTACCAATCATGATTGGGATGCAGTAGGTATCGGTTTATTTCTACAAGGTGTACTTCACGCAAAGCAAGAAAATCATAAGAATTTTGTAATAAAAAGTAAAGATTTCCATAATAATTTGCTTTAATTTAAAATAATTACTTTTTATATTAAAAAATACTTGTATATATTAAAATATGTTTATATATTAGATAGCAAGCAAGTAAACAATAGATATTAAAAAGGTTTTAAAATATGTCAGCGAATTATAAGAAAATCTCAGAACAAGGAATTACTCAGAGTTCAATCAAGACAGCTTTTGAGTGTCCTAAGAAAGCTCGTCTGAAACTTAGCGGTATTAAGAAAAAAGACAGAGCTTTTGGTGCAGCTCTGTACTTCGGAAACTTCTTTCATAACTTCTACGAAGATTTAGGGAAGGTTGTAAAAGAAGAGTCTGTGACTTTAGATAAAGCTAGAGATATTATGTTCAAGTCTTTGTCAGATACTTTTGAGAGTGCGAACTTTGAAGCTCAAGATAATGAAAAAGCTTTGACTAATATCAAAACTGCTTTCCTTAAAGCTTCTGGAGTGTGTCTAGCTTACCTAGAGATTTTCTACGAGTCAGAATTTTCTGACCGAGCTCCTGTTCAATTTTTATTCCTGGAAAAATCTTTTAAACTTTCTGTAGAACAGATGGAAGGACTTTTTGACTTTCCTTATCTCGGTATGATGGATGGCGGTATTTTTGATTTCCCCTCAAGAGCTAACGGATTACTTGAACACAAAACAAAGTCTGCTATGAGTATTGACTCTATTGAAAAATTCTTTGAGCGTGATATTCAAGTAAATATGTACTGCCAAGCTTTTAAGGCTTTATATGGAGAGTATCCAGCTTTTGTACTTTATAATCTGATTAAGAATCCTATGATTCGCCAGAAGAAGACTGAGAGCGATGAAGATTTTTCTACTCGTTGTTATGAAACTGCGATGGAGAAACGAGACGAGTTTTTCGTTAAACTTAGAGCAGAGGTAGATCCTGAAGCAGTTAAGAGAAATATTCGTAAGTCCAACTGGGCCGCTAATATGATTGCTGATTGTGAGCAGTATGAAGAAGACGAACTTTTCGAAAACACTGCGAATTGTAAATCAATGTATGGAGACTGTGAGTATCTTGATTACTGTGATGGTTGTAAAGATGGGTATGATACAGACCAAAAAGTAAATGAAGAATTGTCAATCTAGTTCGGCAGATATTTTCGTGAAAAGGATTAACACTAAGCGTACTAATCCTTACAGAAAGCCGAACCAAGTAAT
>Ga0206677_10004245_pt1 | contig 11786 bp, 9 predicted proteins | sample M130m12015metaG_FD_155475 | JGI IMG/M metagenome (GOLD analysis project Ga0206677, IMG submission 155475) | Ammonia-oxidizing marine archaeal communities from Monterey Bay, California, United States - M1 30m 12015 | ecosystem: Environmental > Aquatic > Marine > Intertidal zone | place: USA... | reverse complement strand
GAGCGTTTGGGCACTTTCACCTATGTTTATGGCGGCGCTGGCTTTGTGAACCACACTGGCTCAGACAAAGGCAAGGCAGCCTATGCGCTACAAGACAAACCAGCTATCGAAGATGGCGATGATATCGTTATGAATGGTGGCTTCGGCGTTCGCTTTCCATCCGACCTGAGTTTTGAGGTCGGTATTGCGGTTCTAAATGGCGCCTATGACCAACCCGACGGCAAGGGCGGAGACGGCACATCGCCGAAACCCGACCAGCCCGTATTTGAGATGTCGGTGCTGAAAGGCTTTGACCTAGGGGGGCCACCGCTCTTGCGCTATACGCTTCGTGCCGGCTTTGCCTCGATTGATGATCCGCACGCCGATGACACAGGTTTCTTTGGTGTTGGCATTGCGCATGAACCGTTTCGCGCTGAATTCCGCAGCTATGATTTTGAAACCTTCAAAAGCGATGTGTTCTCGGTCAGCTATATTTACGACTTCTAGTCACCCGCTTGCGGCGGAAGTTTTACCAACGACTTACTCATCTTAACGCGCTTTAAGGGGCCTTTGTTTAAGGCCCCTTTCTGCCGCGTCCAGAAGGGCGCCTTGGCGCTTTTTTCGCTGGCTTGCCTGTGCTTTCGGCCACGCGTGCGTCGACCGTCGATTGGCGCGCGAACGGGTCATCGGCAATGGCCAATTCGGTTTCTTGCAGACGTTTAATCTCATCGCGCAAACGCGCCGCGGTTTCAAATTCTAGATCGCCCGCCGCTTCGCGCATTTCGCCTTCCAGACCCTCGATGTGAGCGCGCAAATTGCTGCCCAAAAGAGGCGCTTGCTTTTCGGCCATCGCCTCGCGCACCCGATAGGGGCCAGGGGCTGCCTGATTGTCTTGCTCGGCCATGCCCTCGATAATATCGGCGATGTTTTTCTTCACCGATGCGGGGGTGATGCCATTGGCTTTATTATGCGCCATTTGGCGCTCGCGGCGGCGGTCGGTTTCGGCCATGGCGCGGGTCAGCGAACCGGTCATTTTATCGGCGTATAAAAGCACCCGACCTTCCACATGGCGCGCCGCGCGGCCAATGGTTTGCACCAGCGAGGTTTCCGAGCGCAAAAAGCCCTCTTTATCCGCGTCCAAAATCGCCACCAGCGAACACTCCGGAATATCCAAACCTTCGCGCAGCAAGTTGATGCCAATGAGAATATCAAAAGCCCCGAGCCGCAGGTCGCGGATAATCTCAATCCGTTCCAGCGTATCGATATCGGAATGCATATAGCGCACGCGCAAGCCTTGCTCATGCATATATTCGGTCAAATCCTCGGCCATTTTCTTGGTCAATACCGTTACCAAAACGCGCTGGTCGCGCTTGGCCATTTCTTGGCATTCGGCCATCAGGTCATCGACTTGATTGGTGGCCGGGCGGATTTCGCACGTTGGGTCAATCAATCCGGTGGGGCGAATGACCTGCTCGACAAACACGCCGCCCGTGCGTTCCATTTCCCACGGGCCCGGCGTGGCCGAGACATGCACGGTCTGAGGCCGCATGATGTCCCATTCTTCAAATTTCATCGGCCGATTGTCGACGCAAGACGGCAAGCGGAAACCGAATTCGGCGAGCGTCGATTTGCGTTTAAAGTCACCGCGAAACATGCCGCCGATTTGCGGCACGGTCACATGGCTTTCATCGGTGAACACCAAAGCATTGTCTGGTAAATATTCGAACAAAGTGGGCGGCGGCTCGCCTGGCTTGCGACCCGTCAGATAGCGCGAATAATTTTCAATGCCGGCGCAACTGCCAGTCGCATCCAACATCTCCAAATCAAACATGGTGCGCTGCTCAATGCGCTGCGCTTCCAGCAGGCGTCCCGCCGCTTCAAATTCTTCCAGCCGCGTTTTCAACTCGGCCTGAATGCCCACGGCGGCTTGTTTTAGCGTGGGGCCGGGGGTTACATAGTGCGAATTGGCATAGACGCGAACTTGCTCAATATCCGAGGTTTTATGCCCGGTCAGCGGGTCGAACTCGGTCAGATTATCAATCTCATCGCCAAATAATTCGACACGCCAAGCGCGGTCTTCATAGTGTGCGGGGAAAATATCAATGGTGTCGCCGCGCACCCGAAAATCGCCGCGCGCGAAAGCCATATCATTGCGATTATATTGCAGCGCCACCAAATCGGCGAGCAATTGCGAGCGGCTGATTTCCAAACCGGGCTTCAGCTCCATCGTCATATTGGAATAGCTCTCGACCGAGCCAATGCCGTAAATACACGACACGGAAGCGACGATAATCACGTCATCGCGCTCCAATAGCGCGCGCGTGGCCGAGTGGCGCATGCGGTCAATCTGCTCGTTGATATTGCTCTCTTTTTCAATGAATGTATCGGTGCGCGGCACATAGGCCTCGGGCTGATAATAATCGTAATAAGAGACAAAATATTCGACCGCATTATCGGGGAAGAAACTTTTGAACTCGCCGTAAAGCTGCGCCGCCAAAGTTTTATTGGGCGCCAAAACAAGCGCCGGTCGCTGCGTGCGATTGATGACTTGCGCCATCGTGTAAGTCTTGCCCGAGCCGGTGACGCCGAGCAGAACTTGGTCGCGCTCTTCGGCTTCAATGCCTTCGATTAACTCGGTAATGGCTTGTGGTTGGTCGCCAGCGGGTTGGAAATCAGAGACCATGCGAAAGGCCAAACCGCCTTCGGTTTTTTCTGGCCGCTGCGCCCGATGCGGGGTGAAGGTCATGGCTTGGCCTTCGCGCATCCCCGGTTCTTCTAGGGGAGCCAGCTCGCCGCGACCCGTCAGTGATTTCTGTTCTTCTGCCATAAGCGCAATATAGCGCGATTGGCCAAAATAGGAAGCGGGCTGGCACCAAGCCAAACGGCGTTAGTGGTTTCGAAACTGCTCGTCGATATGGGTCGGGCTGGCGTTGATTTTACCAATCAGCCATTCAACCGAGCCTTGCAGCCAAAGCCCAATGCCAACGGCGATGAAGACAATCATCATATGCGCCATCAGATAGACAGCCATCAAAAAAATTTGCAGGAAGAATTGTGACATTTTAAATCCGTTCTTTTTCTTATTCAGCAACCATCTTGAGTGTGGTGCTTTTTCGGAAATTATTCGTTAACGCGCCCTGCTTGCATACGTGCCGGCATAAATGCCCGAGGCCACGATATGCCCTTGGCGGGTTTGGCGCGCATAGGTGAGCTTCCATTCGTCGTGGCCGCTGGCGGTATTATTGGATTGATACGCGTGCCAGACGCCGCGCGAGGAGACATCGCGGATGAGCTGCTGGCCATAGGGACGCTGTTTGGCGTCGAGTTTGCGCGAGAAATCTTCGCCGATTTGCGTGCGGTCGGCGGCGTGATAAATATTCTCGCCATCGGCCGAAAGCACGAAGAGATATAGCCCGCCCTGATGAAACGTCGGGTCGCGATCCATTTCTTCGAAGGCCATGAGGTCGTCTTGGTTAATCAGGCGATGGGCTTTGTCGACAATGGCGATGGCGCGGCTGGCGAGCTGCAAATTGGCGTGTGATGTATCGCGCGCGCTGGCGCCGCCACCTATCCAGCCGACCAGCAAACCCAAGGCAAAAAGCATCAACAGCGAATTGAATCGCTTTGGCATGAGACGATCCTTTCGTTCTTGTTTTCATTATCTCAAGCATGTAGCTTGCGCTCAAATAGAGTATCGAGCAAGGAGTTTTCCGATGTCGTCATTTCTTTCAAAAAGTCTTTCGCGGGTGCGCCCTTCGGCCACGATGGCGGTTACCGATAAGGCACGCCAATTGCGCGCGGCGGGTCGCGATGTGATTGGTTTGGGCGCGGGCGAGCCAGACTTTGATACGCCAGAAAACATCAAGCAGGCCGCCATTGAGGCGATTTCTCGCGGCGAGACGAAATACACCGCCGTGACCGGCATTGATGAGCTGAAGCAAGCGATTTGCGCCAAGTTGAAGCGCGACAATGGGCTGGATTATGAGCCTGCGCAAACCTTTGTGGCGCCGGGCGGCAAGCCGGTTATTTATGACGCCATGATGGCCACGCTGAACCCCGGCGATGAGGTTATTATTCCGGCACCCTATTGGGTGAGCTATCCCGATATTGTGGCTTTGGCAGGCGGCGAGCCGGTGATTGTGGAAGCGCGCGCCGAAGACGGCTTTAAGTTGCAGCCCGAAGATTTGGAAGCCGCGATTACCGAGAAAACCAAATGGTTTATTTTCAATTCGCCGTCGAACCCCACGGGCGCGGCCTATTCGGAATCGGAATTGCGCAAGCTGACCGATGTGCTGAAAAAATATCCGCAGGTCTGGGTTTTGACCGATGATATGTATGAGCATCTGACCTATGACAATTTCGTTTTCGCCACGCCTGCCCAAGTGGAGCCAGCCTTATATGAGCGCACGCTGACGATGAACGGCGTATCGAAAGCCTATGCCATGACGGGTTGGCGCATTGGCTATTGCGCGGGGCCTTTGGAGCTGATTAAGGCGATGACGAAAATTCAGTCGCAGTCGACCTCGAACCCCACGTCGATTAGCCAATGGGCGGCGGTGGAGGCCTTGAACGGCACGCAAGATTTTATTCCCGAGAACAATAAGACGTTCAAACGCCGCCGCGATTTGGTGGTGAAACTGCTGAACGAAGCCGAGCATATCGATTGCCAAACGCCCGAAGGCGCGTTTTATGTTTATCCGAGCTGCGCGGCTTGTATTGGCAAAACGGCGCCTGATGGCACGCTTATCGATAGCGATGAGGCTTTTGCTACTGCGCTGCTGGAGGCCGAAGGCGTGGCGGTGGTGCATGGCGAGGCGTTTGGCCTATCGCCGTTTTTCCGCATTAGCTATGCCACTTCGGATGAAAATCTGGTGGAAGCCTGCGCGCGGATTTCTCGTTTTACGGCGTCTTTGACGTAGTTTCAGGGTCGGGCGCAGGCTCGGTCGGATAGCTGGGCGATTGTTCGGATAATCGCGGCAGAATGTGAACGATTTCCTGCGCTGTGAGCGGGGCGTCTTGGCGCAATTTCAAAATCACAATGTCGTCTTCGAGGGCGACGGACAGCAGCGTGTTTTGGCGCGCGCGCAATTGAACCAAAGTGCGAGAGAGCAACCAGCACGGCACGGTAATTAAAAGCGCGGCGGTGAGGGTTGTGAACAGCAGCATGGTGATTTGCACAATCGGCCAGCTGTTGTTGAAAGCGTTGAATATTTGGGCGGACATTTTTGCCTCTTTTATTGTTCAAACAAAACCAACACCAGCTTTCGCTGGTGCTGGGGTGTTAGAACTTACCGTACTAGGACGGCACGACGTATTAGGCCGGAGCGCTATATTCCGCCGTCACCCCAGCCTAAGCCGAAGTAACGGAATTTAACGAGTGCATGCTTAAGGAAATACTAAGAGGTTTTACTGCGCAAAACCTCTCCGCTTGGGGAAGGCGCACCGGGCTCGCCCTGCGGGCTAGCGGGTGCTTTTACCCTCAGCCTCTCGACAACTCCCGCATAGCCCCATCCAGCCCCTGAATGGTCAGCGGATACATTCGGTCTGCGAAAATCTGCTTGATGATTTGCAGCGAGGCCGTGTGTTCCCAATAGCGTTCGCCCAGCGGGTTCAGCCAGATGGCGCTCTCGTAAATATCGGTCAGGCGTTTCAGCCACAAGGCACCGGCTTCTTCGTTCCAATGTTCCACGCTGCCGCCCTCATAGGTAATCTCATAGGGGCTCATCGAGGCATCGCCCACGAAGATGATTTTATAGTCGCTGCCATAGGTGTGCAGCACGTCCCATGTGTCCATTTTTTCGTTGTGGCGGCGGTTGTTGTCTTTCCACACGCCCTCGTAGAGGCAGTTGTGGAAGTAGAAATATTCCATGTTTTTAAATTCGCTGCGCGCCGCCGAAAATAGCTCTTCGCACAAGCGGATGTGAGGATCCATCGAGCCGCCGACATCGAAAAATACCAGAACTTTTACTTTGTTGCGCCGCTCGGCAATCATTTTAATGTCGAGATAGCCTGCGTGAGCGGTCGATTTAATGGTGTCGTCAATGTCGAGCATATCGGCCTCGCCATCGCGCGCGAATTGGCGCAAGCGGCGCAAAGCCACTTTGATGTTGCGCGTGCCAAGCTCGACGCTGTCGTCGAGGTTTTTATATTCGCGCTTGTCCCAGACTTTGACCGCCTTGAAGTTTTTGTTTTTGTCTTGGCCGATGCGAACGCCCTCGGGGTTATAGCCATCCGAGCCAAACGGCGATGTGCCGCCCGTGCCAATCCATTTATTGCCACCTTCGTGGCGCTTCTCTTGTTCTTCGAGGCGCTTTTTCAGCTCCTCCATAATTTTATCCCAGCCGCCGAGGGCTTCAATTTCGGCTTTCTCTTCTTCCGAGAGAAATTTTTCCGTCAGCGTTTGCAGCCAGTCTTCGGGAATTTCCGAAACCTCGCCATCGCCCAAGCTTTCGAGGCCTTTAAACACCGTGCCGAAAACTTGGTCGAATTTATCTAAATTGCGCTCGTCTTTAACCAGTGCCGCTTTCGACAAATAGTAAAACTCGGTCACCTCATTGTGGATGACTTGCATGTCCAGCGCTTCCAGCAACGAAAGATATTCGCGCAAGGAAACCGGAACATTGGCGTTTTTCAGCTCGTGGAAAAAATTAACGAACATGGGACAGGCCTCTTTCGGTCAATCTAATTGCGCTCTCGGCGGGCCAAGAAAGCCAGACGCTCAAACAAATGCACGTCTTGCTCGTTTTTAATCAGCGCGCCATGTAGCGGCGGAATGAGCTTGCCCGCATCTTGCTGGCGCAAGGTTTCGGGGTCCATGTCTTCGTTCATCAACAGCTTCAGCCAATCCAGCAGCTCAGACGTGGAGGGCTTTTTCTTGAGGCCCGGCACATCGCGCACTTCGTAGAAAGAGGCGAGGGCGTTTTTCACCAGACGGTCTTTGATGTCTGGATAATGCACGTCGACAATTTCTTTCATCGTGTTGGCATCGGGGAACGAAATATAGTGGAAGAAGCAACGGCGCAAAAACGCATCCGGCAATTCTTTTTCATTGTTCGAGGTGATGATAACCAATGGGCGCTGAGCGGCCTTAATGGTTTCGCCCGTTTCGTAAACATAGAATTCCATGCGGTCTAGCTCTTGCAGCAAATCGTTTGGAAATTCGATGTCGGCTTTATCAATCTCATCGATAAGCAGCACGGCGCGTTCGTCTTGCTCGAAGGCTTCCCAGAGCTTGCCCTTGTTGATGTAGTTTTTCACATCCTTCACGCGCTCGTCGCCCAATTGGCTGTCGCGCAGGCGGGTGATGGCGTCATATTCGTAGAGGCCTTGTTGGGCTTTGGTGGTCGATTTTACGTGCCACGTAATCAGCTTCATGTTCAAGGCTTTGGAAACTTCCTCGGCCAAAACGGTTTTACCGGTGCCAGGCTCGCCTTTAATCAACAGCGGGCGTTGCAGCGTTAACGCGGCATTAACCGCAATGCGCAAATCTTCAGTGGCAATATAATTTTCGGTGCCTTCAAACTTCTGGGACATGGATGATTTTCCTCGTGAATTTCGACTTACCTATATCAGGTCTCTTATGGCGCCAAAGACTAAGGGCAAGGCGCGGGTCGCGCAAGCCTCAATTCACGAAACCCAACCTCACGAAGGTGTCTTGATTTTATGGCTCGAATTTCATATAGAAAGTGCGCTCGTTTAGTGGCAAAAAGAACACTCGACGAAAAACGAAAATTTACAGATGAGGCGCTCATGGCGACCCGGCTACCCAAAGATTATGTTCCAAGTGACGACGAACCGTTTATGAACGCGCGACAGCGTGAGTATTTTCGGCGCAAACTTTCCGACTGGAAAGACGATCTCATCAAAGGCACCAAAGAGACCGTCATGGGTTTGCAAAACGAAAGCGTCAATCATCCAGATGACGTCGATCGGGCAAATTCAGAAGCCGAAAAACAGCTCGAGCTGCGCACCCGCGATCGCCATCGCAAGCTGGTCAATAAAATCGATAGCGCGCTGCGCCGCATCGACGATAAGACCTATGGCTATTGCGAGGAGACCGGCGACCCCATTAGTTTGAAGCGTCTCGATGCCCGCCCGATTGCCACGATGGGACTGGAAGCGCAAGAGCGCCACGAGAAGCGCGAGCGGGTTTATCGCGACGACTGATTCTTTGCTTTGGCCGTCGATTTTGACTTACACACAGCCTTATCGTCTCGGTTAGTTTTCAAAATAACTAGCTAAATCAAGCCTTTATAAGTGTTCTTGACAAATAGAACAAAAAGTGAACATAATGTTCCATTGCCCGTGCTATCGGGCTATGAAATAACGGGAGCATAGATTATGGCTGAAGTGGTGAACCTTATGCAAAAGAGTGAAGAAAAGAAAAAAGCGCTAGAAGCGGCGTTGTCTCAAATCGAAAAAAGCTACGGTAAAGGCTCGATTATGAAGCTGGGCGATCCAGCCAGTATCGAAGCTATCGAGAGCGTTTCAACGGGCTCGCTGGGGCTAGATATTGCGCTTGGCATTGGCGGACTGCCCAAGGGACGGGTAATCGAAATTTATGGTCCAGAAAGCTCGGGCAAAACGACTTTGGCGCTACATACAATTGCCGAGTCGCAAAAAGTGGGCGGCACCTGCGGTTTCATCGATGCGGAACATGCGCTGGACCCGGGCTATGCCAATAAATTGGGCGTCAATGTCGAAGACCTGCTGATTTCGCAACCTGATAATGGCGAGCAAGCTTTGGAAATTGCCGATACTTTGGTGCGCTCTGCGGCGGTGGATGTTTTGGTTATCGACTCGGTGGCCGCTCTAACCCCACGCGCCGAATTAGAAGGCGATATGGGCGACAGCCTGCCAGGCCTGCAAGCGCGTTTGATGAGCCAAGCTTTGCGGAAGCTGACAGGCTCGATTGCGCGCTCGAATACAATGGTGATTTTCATCAACCAAATTCGGATGAAAATTGGCGTGATGTTTGGCTCGCCAGAAACCACAACGGGCGGCAATGCCTTGAAGTTTTATTCGTCTTGCCGTTTGGACATTCGTCGCATTGGCGCGATTAAAGATCGCGATGAAGTGATTGGCAATCAGACCCGCGTGAAAGTGGTAAAGAACAAAGTGGCGCCGCCTTTCCGCGTCGTGGAGTTCGACATTCTTTATGGCGAAGGCATTTCGAAAATGGGCGAGTTGATTGACCTCGGCGTGAAAGCCGAAATCGTGGAAAAAGCCGGTAGCTGGTATAGCTATGGCACGCAGCGTATTGGTCAGGGCAAAGAGAACACACGTAAGTTCTTGCTGGAAAACCCAGACATGGCAGCCGAGATTGAAGCCAAAGTTCGCGCCGATGCGGGGCTTATCGATGTCGAAGAGCTGACAGAAGAAGAAGCCGAATTTGCCAAAGGGCAAGATGAGGCGCCGGTGGAAGAAGCTGCGGGTTAGTCTGCTCTAGCGACACGGTGAAATGAGTTTAAAGGCCCGGCTTCGTCGGGCCTTTTTCTATTCTTGTTCTTGGGCGTTTGAACGGCTATGTAAAAGGCATAGAGTGAGGTGAACCAATGTCGACTGGCCTGGCGGATATCCGCGCAAGTTTCTTAGATTATTTCAAAGCGGAATCGCATGAAGTGGTGGCCTCCAGCCCGCTTGTGCCGCTCAATGACCCGACGCTATTGTTCACCAATGCAGGCATGGTGCCGTTTAAAAATTATTTCACCGGCCAAGAAGCCATTCCCCAAAAATGGGTGGGGCCCCGCGCGGTAAGTTCGCAAAAATGCGTGCGCGCAGGTGGCAAGCATAATGACCTCGACAATGTTGGGTATACGGCTCGTCACCATACGTTTTTTGAAATGCTCGGCAATTTTTCGTTTGGCGATTACTTCAAAGAAGAAGCGATTTATCACGCTTGGAATTTTTTGACCAAAGAACTCGACCTGCCGGCGGAAAAACTTTTGGCCACCGTTTATGCCGATGACGAGGAGGCGTTCTCTCTCTGGCAAAAAATTGCGGGCCTGTCGGAAGATAGAATTATCCGCATTGGCACCTCGGACAATTTTTGGTCGATGGGCGATACGGGGCCTTGCGGGCCTTGTTCCGAAATCTTCTTCGACCATGGCGAAGCCATTGCGGGTGGGCCTCCTGGTAGTCCCGATGAAGATGGCGATCGGTTTATTGAGATTTGGAATTTGGTGTTCATGCAATATGAGCAGCAAAGCGATGGCACGCGCGTCGACCTTCCCAAGCCGAGTATTGATACGGGCATGGGGCTAGAGCGCATCGGCGCGGTGCTGCAGGGCAAGCACGATAATTATGATACCGACCTCATGTATCATCTCATCGAGGCTTCGGCCGATATTTCGGGGCAGAGCATTGAGGGCGCGCATGGGGTTAGCCACCGCGTGATTGCCGACCATTTGCGCTCCTCCGCGTTTTTGATTGCCGATGGCGTGCTGCCGTCGAACGAAGGGCGCGGCTATGTGCTGCGCCGCATCATGCGCCGCGCGATGCGCCACGCCCATATGCTTGGCACCAAAGAGCCGGTTCTCTGGCAATTGTTTCCCGCTCTGAAAACCCAAATGGCCGCCGCCTATCCCGAGCTCGAGCGTGCCAGTGCCTTGATTGTCGAGACCCTGCGCCATGAAGAAGACCGCTTTCGCGATATGTTGGGACGCGGCCTTAAATTGCTCGATGATGAGCTTGGCCAGATGAAAACCGACACGCTACCCGGCGAAGTCGCGTTTAAGCTTTACGACACTTTCGGCTTCCCGCTGGATTTGACACAAGACGCCTTGCGCGAAAAAGGCCTTTCGGTCGATACCGATGGCTTTGATACCGCGATGGAGAAACAACGCGCTGATGCGCGAGCCAATTGGTCAGGCTCTGGCCAAGAGGCCACCGAAGCGATTTGGTTCGATTTGCGCAATGAACATGGCGCCACCGAATTTGTCGGCTATCAATCGGGCGAAGCCGAAGGTCAAGTGCTGGCCATCGTCAAAGATGGCGGCGCCGTGGAGGCGGCAAAGGCAGGCGATGAGGTTGGCGTGATGTTAAACCAAACGCCGTTCTACGCGGAAAGCGGTGGCCAAGTGGGCGACACGGGTCGCTTGAGCGATGCCGACGGCCTAGAGATTGAGATACGCGAAACCCGCAAAATGCTCGGCGATGTGCATGTTCTTTATGGCACAATTGAAGCCGGCGAGCTGACCCAAGGGGCGCTCGTGCATCAGCACATTGACGCGCCGCGCCGCGATGCCATTCGCGCCAATCACTCGGCGACCCACTTGCTGCACGAAGCTTTGCGCCGCGTCTTGGGCGATCATGTGACGCAAAAAGGCTCGCTGGTAAATGACCAGAATTTGCGCTTCGACTTCTCGCATCCGCGCGCCATGACCTCCGAGGAAGTGGATGCGGCGGAAGCTTTGGTCAATGATATCATCCGCCAAAACGAAGATGTCTCGACCCGCCTGATGACACCCGACGAGGCGATTGATGCAGGCGCTTTGGCTCTGTTCGGCGAGAAATACGGCGATGAAGTTCGCGTTCTCTCGATGGGACAGGGAACGCCAAAAGACGCCGAGGGCGCTTATTCGGTAGAGCTTTGCGGCGGCACGCATGTGCGCCGTTTGGGCGATATTGGTCTGTTAAAAATCAGCTCAGAAGGGGCGGTTGCCTCGGGCGTGCGCCGCATCGAGGCGCGCACGGGTAAAGGCGCCTTGGCGCAGATTGCCGCGCATGAACATATTCTGCACTCGGCGGTCAATGAATTGAAAGTCGGCGTGGAAGATTTGCCGGCGCGCGTCAGCAAGCTCCTCGAG
>Ga0206677_10004243_pt1 | contig 11790 bp, 9 predicted proteins | sample M130m12015metaG_FD_155475 | JGI IMG/M metagenome (GOLD analysis project Ga0206677, IMG submission 155475) | Ammonia-oxidizing marine archaeal communities from Monterey Bay, California, United States - M1 30m 12015 | ecosystem: Environmental > Aquatic > Marine > Intertidal zone | place: USA... | reverse complement strand
AGACATACTTTCAGAATATGAATTTTCAGGTTATTTCTTAGCCTTATTTTCCCATGAATAATTTTCCTATTTCAATGATTATTTAGATAAAAACGCTCAAATCGCTTTTTATTCTTGTTTCCGACACTACATGTTTTTTATATTAAATTATGTTAAATAATTTAAATTGTATAATAAGTAGCCCAATATCAAAGTTTTTCTCCTGCATTCAAAAGAGTCTTATCTGGTTTATATTAATTTTATCATTTTCTTTCAGCTCTAGCCACTCTACAAAAAAGCCATATGAAATTTTGAGTTCATTATCACAGGACAATGGATGGAACTACGTATCCACTCAAAATAATATAAATCTAAGTACTAAAGATATAAATCAAGGAAATACTCTAGCAGTAAAAGTTCAGAAAGAGACTGATATTCCGCCTGAGGTGATTACAAATATATTGATGGATATCAAAAATTATGGGAGTTATTTTAAAAGTTCAAAGTCTCTTAAATTTTCTGAAGTCCGAAGAGAAAAAAATTTGGTAGAGGGTCATCACTTTATACCAGTCAATATTCCTTTTATAAAAAGTCGTGAATATTATTTTAGAATGCACCCAAGTAATTATCAGACAAAACAAACAAACACATTTTTGCACTGGTATTTAATTGAAAATAACTTTTCCATTGATAAACAGCCTGATTGGAATTTTAGTACGTCAATTTATTTAGATGTTGGTGCAGGAGTATGGAATAAAGAAGATTTAGCTAATGGAAATTATCTCTTATCTTATCGTCTTATACTAAATCCAGGTGGTTCACTTCCTGATGCCTTAATCGATAGACTAAATAAGGTAAGTGTAGTTAATATTTTTGATGATATCATGCACGAAGCTGAACGCAGAGTTTCGATGGGTTTCTAAAAATCCCTTAATTAAATACTCAGCTATTTAAGTATAGAAAATTCAACTAATTCTATTCTTATTATAGATGTGTCAAAATAATTGTTACCGACACACTATTATTTAGTTTACTTTCTATTAACTATTTAATTTTATTCTCAATTTGGAGATTAAAATGATCAAATTTATTACACCTTTCACCCTTTTTTTTAGCGTTGCATTTTCTCAATATTGCATAGCACCTGATGGATCAGATGGTGTAGAATTATGGAATGAATGTTACTCTATTGAGAATACCACGGAAATACTTTTGAGTCCGTTTAATATGTTTGGATCAACTGAAGACATCTTAACGGGCGAAATTCCACCTGAAATTGGAAATCTTGAAAATTTAACGATACTAAGTCTTAACTATAATCAGCTTTCTGGTGAGATTCCACCTGAAATAGGGAACCTTCAAAACTTAAATATGCTGTTTTTAAAAGGGAATCAGTTTTCAGGAGCAATCCCAGCAGAGATTGGAAATCTTGAAAATTTAACAAATTTAGATTTAAGCGATAATCAGCTTTCTGGTGAAATTCCAATTGAAATTGACAGTCTTTCAAATCTTACGAACTTATATGTTGGAAATAATAACCTTCAAGGAGAATTAAGAGAAACATTATGCAATATTAATTCTTCTTTGATCGGCAACAACTTTTGTCCCCCATATCCAGCATGCTTCGATTATAATAATATTTTTCCACAAAATTGTGAGAATTTAATTTGTGATGATTCAAGTGTTGGTCTTTGGGGATGGTGTTTTAATATTGAATCAACCACAAGTCTGAATGCTCAGTATTCAAATTTGAGTGGAAATATTCCATCTGAGATAGGGGACCTTGAAAATTTAGAATCTTTATGGCTTTCAAATAATAATCTAGTTGGTGAAATTCCATCTGAAATATTTAATTTAGAAAATTTGAGTTCTCTTAGTTTAAATAACAACCAGCTTAATGGAGAAATACCATTGGTTTTTTGGAGCTCCTCCAACATTACCAGTGCCAATTTATCCTATAATCAATTATCTGGACAAATTCCTGATGAGGTTTGTAACACCTTTTCTAACCCTGAAAATATCATTCTAAAAGGAAATCAATTTTGTTCAGCATATCCTTCATGTTTAAGTGATTTTAATATGTTTCCACAAAATTGTGAAACAACAAATTGTGATGAAGGATATGTTGGATTATGGGGTGAATGCTTTCCAGTCGAGACTACTACAGAAATTCAAATATATGATAATGGTTTAATTGCTAATATTCCTCCTGAAATTGGAAATTTAGTAAACCTAAATTCTTTAACATTGTTTACAGAGTCAACCGGATCTATCCCAACTGAGATAGGAAATTTATCGAACTTAAACAGCCTAATTCTAAATTGTAATTTTTCTGGGGAAATCCCTACTGAAATTGGGAATTTAGTCAACTTAAATGTTTTAGACTTAAATGGGAATCAACTCTCTCAAGAAATTCCTAACAGTATTGGGGGACTATTGAACTTAGACTATTTAGCATTAAATGATAATGGTCTCTCTGGGGCAATACCCACTGAAATAGGGTTATTAGAAAACTTAAAAAGTTTATATTTACAAAACAATCAATTTACTGGTTCTATAACGTCCGAACTGGGTAACATGGCAAATTTAGAAAATTTAGTTTTATCAAATAATGATCTATCTGGGGCTATTCCATCTGAACTAGGTTCGTTAGAAAGCTTAAAAACTTTAGACCTAAATCAAAATCAATTAACAGGTGAAATACCTAGCCAAATAAGTTTAATTGATAGCTTGTTTGTAATGAACTTAAGTCAGAACCTATTGACTGGAGAGATTCCAAGTGAGTTCGGAAATTTTGGATATTTAAGTCAATTAGACTTATCCCATAATGAACTAAATGGAAACATTCCAACCGAACTTGGCGGATTGATAAATCTAAGAATTTTAAATTTAAATAATAATCAATTAACTGGAGAAATCCCCATTGAGCTGGGAAATTTAACAAATTTAAGGGGTCCATATGGCCATCATGGAACGGCTCTCGGTCCCGGTCTAGATTTATCCTATAATCTGCTAACAGGTTCTTTCCCTTCTGAAATTGCTAGTCTTGAAAATCTTTTTGGAATTTATGTCAATGATAATTTCCTTTCTGGAGAAATACCACAAGAGGTTTGTAGTATGGGTGACGGCTGGGGATATAGTTATCATTTGCGATTTGGTAATAACAACTTCTGCTCATCGTATCCTGAATGTTTGACACAAGAACAACTAGGAGTTCAGAATACAGAAAACTGCGAAGAGTTATCTTTATCCGCTACTTTAATACCAAAGGAATATGAACTCTATAACGCATATCCTAACCCCTTTAATCCTTCAACAGCGATAAAATTTCAAATCCCTGAAGCTAAATTTGTCCAAATTAAAATATTTGATATCCAAGGAAGGATAGTAAATGTATTGATGAACAAGAATATTGCTTCTGGAATTCATTCAGTTGTGTGGAATGGTAAAAATAATGTTGGTGAACATCTAGCTGCTGGAATGTATTTCTATAAATTAATAGCAGGTGATTTCAGCCAAACAAAAAAAATGATTTTACTAAAGTAATAAAACATCGAATATTAAAAAAAAATAATCAATGAGATATATCTTAAAAACTTTGTGTTTCTTCTGTATGACTTCGTCTATTTTTGGAGAGAATATAGATTTAAGCTTAGACTGGGAACTGAATGATAATTATCAATTATCTGATGAACTAGAAAATATTGTGAATAATGGTATCTCTGATTTACCAAATATGAAAGGCTTTATCATTATTCAATCTGGTCAAATAATATTTGAAGATTATTACAATGGTAGCTCGGAGAATGAAAGTTATAATATCTATTCAGTTACAAAAAGTTTTGTTTCGACATTGATTGGACAAATGTTTAGTATGGGAATGATACCGGACCCCGATTCTTCAATGTCATATTTTTTTCCTGATTCATTTATAACCGAGGCTAATTATTTAGAGGATTACACTTTGAAAAATGCCTTAACAATGTCTACTGGATACATTGAAGGTTATCCAGATTTTTGGTGGGATTACGTAAATACGATGGATTTATTGACGATGGACCATTCCTCTCCAGGAACTTTTTTTTATAATAACAGCGCATGCCATATAAATTCACATGTAGTATTTTATAATAGCGGCTTAACACCTTACTTTTTTGCGAGTAATTACCTATTTCCTTTTTTAGGCATCCAAGAACCGTGGTGGTTTTATGGAAATACACTTGGAATAAATGATGGATCAGCAAACTTATATTTAAATTTAAGAAAAATGGTGAAACTAGGTCAGCTATATTTACAGGATGGTTTTTCTGGCGAGAATCAAATTCTCGATACTCAATGGATAGAAGATGCTACATCTCCTAAAATTGAAGTTGGAAATCAATTATTATGGCCTGAACTTGCTGATTATGGATATTTATGGTGGATACCTCAGTATGAGGGAGCTTATTTGGCTTATGGTTATGGTGGACAATACATCGCTGTGATTCCACAATTCAATCTGGTTATTGGCTCACATTCATCAGATAATGGCCCTGATGAATCTTATTCACATGCAGATAATCTTAGAGATATTATTTTTAGTGAAATTTTACCTTTCTTTGAAAATAATAGCTTATCAGTTGATTTAGATTTACATCCAGAAACAATTAAAATAAAACAAAATTATCCAAATCCCTTTAACCCTACCACAACATTAGAATATCATCTCTCTAAAGATGCATTTGTTGATATTTCAGTTTATGATATGCTTGGAAATGTAATAAAGACCCTTGTCAATGATAACCAGATCCCTGGCTCTAAATCAGTACAATGGAATGCTACAAATAGCCAAGGGGAACCTGTGTCTGCAGGAGTTTATCTGTATAAAATCCAAGCAGATGGTTTTAAACAAACAAGAAAGATGATTTTACTTAAATAAACATAGCTTTTGAATTCATTTTTTCAGTGGTCTCATCAATAAAAATTCTTTTTATTAATATTATCTTTTCAATATTTTAATAAAAAGATAAAGTCTGTTGTCTATTGGTAAACTCAAAATTAAATTAGATCTCCATTATTTTTATCCAAACAATATTCATAAAGATTTTAAATGCAAAAAATATATTTTATTATTCAATGTTTAATCATTTTTTCTGTTTCTTTTCATGAAATACTTTTGAGTCAAGAAGTTGAAATAACATCTGAAGGTGAAATTCGTTCATTTAAGATTAATTTACCAGATGATATCGATGAGCCACTACCATTAATTATACTAATGCATGGCCTAGGAGAAACAAATTCAAATATGTATGGGGTTGCAAATTACTTTTCAAACAGAAGTTTTATTGCCGTCAGACCTCAATCTGGAAGTTATTTGAATAGTTCTGGTAGTGGTTATACAACTCTTTGGAACGCCCTTGCAGATACTCAAAAATTTGATGATGTGAAATTTATTAGCGATGTAATTGATTATATGCTTTTAAACTATGATTTTGTAGATCATGATAGAATTTATGCTGCGGGGTACTCAAATGGCGGCTATATGACATACCGACTATCTTGTGACCTATCCAATAGAATAACTGCATTTGGATCTGTAGCAGGTAACATGTATCTAATAGATGATGGATTCGATTGTACCGATCAAGGTCGTGATATCCCCATCATCCATATTCATGGTACTGGAGATACATTCAATCCATATTATCCAGGAGGATATGGTGTTTTTGGAGATGATATCATTGGGGATCAATATCTTACTATCGGAGAATCAATTGATTTCTGGAGCGAATATCACCAATATAATGTAATCGAAATTGATACAATTTTAAGCGATATATCTATAAAATATACATATAGTAATGATAGCCTTGAGAGCAATTTTGTTCATATTAAAGCAGAAAATGGTGGCCACATTTGGTTTTATGGTGATAGCTGGGGATTCAGCTCTACTCAGGAAATATTAGATTTTTCTTCTCAATACAAACTATCTGATTTTATAATAAATATTGAAGATACCAATAATGATGGATTATTTAATATTGAAGATATCAATATCGTGGTTAATAGAATTTTTTCTCCAGAACTAGACGACCTTGGATATGATTTTAATTTTGATAATAACACAGACATTTTTGATGTATTAACTTTAAGTGATATCATTTTTTAATTTTTAGCCTATCTTTTTATTTTATTTCTTAAAATATTTTTTCCAAAGAACTTCAAAGATTGTCAAAGCATAAAACTTATCATGCGATTGTTAAGAATATAAATCATGTGAAAAGTAGAGCTGAAACCAAAAGAAATGCTTTCAACAGTAACAAAGATTGTAAATAATTATTTATTCTATACAAAAAATGAACAGATTAATTTTAATTATATTATTATTTCTTCCTTTTTATTCGTTTAGTAAAGAGAAAGCTATTTCTGACGGACCATATATTTTTATTGAAAAAAATAAGCTTGTTGAAAAAAACATAATAAATAATAAGGTTTTTTCAAAAGTTTTAGAATCAGATTCATTTGATACAGCATTTATTCCCGAAAAATCCACTTTTAATAATATTAAAAAAATAGCAGTTTTAAGTGATATTCATGGACAATATGAAATACTGATTACATTATTAAAAAATAATAATATAATTGATGAAAAGGAAAATTGGATTTTTGGTGAAGGTCATTTAGTTATTAATGGTGACATATTTGATAGGGGAAACAAAGTAAACGAGGTTCTCTGGTTAGTTTTTGAACTTGAGATTCAAGCAATTAAAAAAGGTGGCCGAGTACACTATCTTCTTGGTAATCATGAGTATATGGTACTTTATAATGACTTAAGGTATATTAACGAAAAATATAAATTAACCTCTAAATTACTAAATGTGGAGTATGACGAATTATATGGTGAAAACACAATTATTGGAAGATGGCTGCGCTCAAAACCAACCATTATTAAAATAAATAATCAAATCTTTGCTCATGGTGGTATTTCTGAAAATTTCTTAGCCTATGAAAAATTTAATATTGATAATATAAATTATAAAATGAGAGAATCAATTCCACTTCTTAAGGAGATGAGAAAAAATAGGAAAAATTCGAAGGACCCTAGCTTTTATAATGTGTACTTCGGTAGTGAAAGTTTGATCTGGTATCGTGGTTATTTCACAGAGGACTTAACAGATATTGATATCTCTAAAATATTAAAAATTGTTAAAGCAGATCACATCATAGTTGGACACACTTCAAATTCAAAAGTGTTACAATTTTATAATTCTAAAATTATTGGTGTTGACTCAAGTATTAAAAAAGGAGAATATGGAGAGTTATTAATAATTGATAACAATCAATTTTTTCGTGGAACTCTAAAAGGGGAATTACTGAAATTAAATTGAGTCAAAGAATTAAAGGACTGAAACCAAAATAAATTACTCTTGTGTTTTTTTATTGAAAAAATGATTATTTAATTTTTATTTTTTCATCCAAGAACTGCATATATGAAGTTAAATATAAATTCTTTGAATGTTGTTCTTTCTCAAGCTCATCCAAGTCTTTTTTAATTTTAGATTTCAGAGTATTATTTTCTTCAATTAAAGATAATAACATATCATCATGAATAATCATTTTTTTCATGATTTCAGCTTGGTTTTCCATTAAAATCATCATCTTATTATTTGATTGCCCCATAAATACTAGTAGAGAGAATGTTATCCCTACGCCAGTGAGGAGTCCTTTTACATATGATCTCATAATTATTCCTTCGTTTGATTTTAAAAATTTAATTAAAACATAGATAATAAAAAAAACTACAAATCACTCATTTACGGTTTTTAAAATAAAACCAAGAAAACATGCATATAGTATATAAAAGCGTATAAAATAAAACGTAATTAAATGTGAGGCTTTTGTCAAAGTACCTCCAAATGATTAAGCCTATAATCACTGACTCTATAAGAATTATTTTCTTTTGAGCTTGATTCATGAATAATTATTTATTCAAATTTATATCTAGTTTAAGAAACGTTGATTAATTATCCATTAAACCATCCAAATAAAACTAGCCCAAGAATTACCATTAGCAGAATATTAAGGATCAATCCGATCCAATTTATTTTTTTATCTTTTGGGCTTAAAATCATGGAATTCTAATGAATTATTTTTTTTCAGCTACTTTTTCTGTTTGTAAGGTTAACATAGGTTAAAAAATATCTATTTAACTTTTTTTTTATTCAGAAATTTCCAATAAATATACTAATATAAATGATTAATAAGGCTCTGTTAAACACCATACTTCTCTCAAGTTTAATGGATGAGTATCTAAAGAATAAACGATGGAAAATATGGAATAAAAAAAGGATTTAAAATTGAAATTGAATAAAAAAATTTTAGTCATATTTTTTCTAGCGTGTTCAACTCTATTTGGACATAATACATGGGATATAATCCAAGAAGCCATTATAACTCCAAAATGTACTATGTGTCATTTTAGTGGCTCCTCTTTTGCAGAGCAGTCAGGGCTTATACTCACCGAAGATGTTGCGTATGATGAATTGATAAATACCATCCCTAACAATGTTCATGCCGCCGATGATGGACTTGAACTCGTAGGAACAAATGGAATAAGTAGCTTATATTCAAGTTTTTTATGGGAAAAAATTAATGCTCCTAACTATGAGCATTTTTATGAAGACCATCCCGAATATGGTTCAATTATGCCTATTGGCCTTAACTTTCTTACGAATGGAGAGCTTGAATTTATCAGACAATGGATTATTTCTGGAGCACCCGAAACAGGTGAGGTTGCAGATGAATCTTTGCTGTCAGATACTACGATTTTTTCTCCCCCTGAATTTGAACAGTTAGAAATACCAGAGAATGGATTACAAGTTCATATACCACCATTTAATGTAACACCTCAATCTGATAGAGAAATATTTTATTATGTTGAATTGGATACACAAGATTATGTCTACGTCAATAGAATTACGACAACAATGAGACCTGGAAGCCACCACTTTATCCTCTATTCATACGATGAAACTGGAGTGAACAATCTACCTCAACCTAATATATATCGAGATCTTCATAATTTTGATGGTACCACAAACAACCAAGTGTTGTATCAAATGCAATTCCAAAAATTTGTTACAGGAAGTCAAACAAGGTTATATGATTATACATTTCCAGTCGGAGTCGCGTTGAAAGTTGATCCCGCTTTTGGTTTTGACCTTAACTCACACTACGCAAATTATACAAATGATACCATCACTGGAGAAGTTTATAATAACTTCTATTATTCTGACCCTGATGAGGTAGAACGAGTTGCTGAAATTTTAGATTTTATTAATCTAGAAATTTATCTTCCCGCAAATGAAGAAACAGTTATAAGTAAAACCTTTTGGATTGGTAATGAATATGGAATTCCCGTAAATATTTTTCAATTGTGGGCGCATGCACACAAACTAAATACTCAGTTTAAAATTTTTAGAGTAAAAGAAGATGAACCTAATTTTCGAGAACTTGTATATATCTCTTATGATTGGGATCATCCTCCTGTTATGAAATATGATCCCCCTATGGCATTAGATATAAGTGAAGGTTTAGAACTTGAAGCAACATATTTTAATAGTACAGACCAAACTGTTTCATTCGGACTTTTAAGTACAGATGAAATGATGGCATTGTTTGGCCTTTTTTATACAGGGGATCAGCTAAGTAACCATGATGAAGATGGATATATCCCTTCGGCATTTTTATTACATGACAATTATCCAAATCCTTTTAACCCTGTTACTAACTTAGAGTATGATTTACAAAAAGAAGCATTTGTAAGTGTTACCATTTATGATATGTTAGGAAATCAAGTAACTAAACTTATAAATCAATTTCAAAATTCGGGTAGAAAATCAATTCAATGGGATGCAACAAATAACAAGGGGCAATCTGTTTCTGCGGGAGTTTATTTATATAGAATCCAAGCAGGAAATTATCATGAAACAAAAAAAATGGTATTGCTCAAATAACAAAAATTGTAACCTAGCTTTATTACTATTTACCGTTGTCTTTAAAATTCAATTAGCTTCTACTTTAAATAGACTTTACATCAATTTTATATTTAATATTCATTATTGTGGAATACTTAAAAAATATTAAGCCGTTTTCAATCCTTGAGGATTCTCAAATATCTATAATCAATGAATTATCTACTACAGAAGAGTATCCAAAAAATACTTTTATGATAAAACAAGGCACTGTTGCACAAAAACTTATTTTTTTAAAATCTGGAATTGCTGCAAGCATTTATGAAAAACAGAAAAAGAGTTTTATAAGAGATTTTTATTTTGAGCCACATATTTTCACAGAGCAACAATCATTTATTAAAAAAACTCCTGCAAAATTCTCAGTTATTTCCGTTTCGCATATAACCTGTGACCTCATCTCTTTTGAGGATTTAGAAACCCTGTATGATAAAATTCCTATTCTCAAAAACATAGCTTATGATATGCTGTTAAACGGTTTTATAAGTATATCCGACAGGCTAGAGTCCCTTTTAACACTTACTCCTGAACAACGATATTTAAAACTTTTAACTGAAAATCCAAAACTGCTTCATGAAATTCCGTTGAAAATGATTGCCTCATATTTAGGAGTAACTGACGTTGGTTTAAGCCGCATAAGAAAAAGAATATCACTTAATAAAAAATAGACAGAAAAGGACCCTGTACTATTTTCAAAAAAACATATTAATTGTTCATGAATTACTTTATGTTTATTTTTTATAAATTGATTGCACAAATAGTTTAATAAAATATCTTTCTGCAAGTGAAAATGAATACAAATTATATAATAATATTAGTTTTAGTTATTGGTCTTATCGCTTTTAAGCAATTAAGAACAGGTCAACCAAAAATTAGTTCGACAGAAGCAATAAAACTTTTAGATAATATAGATTACAAATTTATTGATGTTAGAACTAATTCTGAATTTTTAAGTGGTCACATTGAAAATTCAATTCATATCCCACTCCAAGAACTGGAGAATAGGCTTAATGAAATTGATCAGATAAAACAGAAAAATATTATTGTTTATTGTCGTTCTGGAGCTAGATCAAGTAATGCTACCAGCATACTCTTAAAAAATAATTTTAAAGTTCAAAATTTATCTGGTGGTATATTGAGTTGGGATGGAAAATTAGTAAAATAGATACTTTACACTAACAAATTTTAAATTATCTTAATTTGTTTAATAAATGAGATCACTTTTTTTAATGATATTTCTCACAAACATTCACTATTTGAATGCACAAATAGAGAATAGCCTTGACTTAAGAAAAAAAAATCTTTCTATTAATATCAATTATGATGAAGGTGGTTTCTTTACTGAAGGATATTTCCATTATAAAACCACCTCGAATTACTTTGGGGAGTTTTCTGTAAATAGCTTAAGTATGTATAATAATAGAGATTCTTTTTACAGTTTATCACTGGGATCTATTAGACCTATTTCCTCTGAAGTAAGTGTTGTATTTGGCCATACTAATTATTTTGATAATAATTTTGAACTGGAAAATGAATTTTTTTTCGGAATAAACTATTACTTTGTTTCAAGTATAATATATTTCGACCCAGTTCAAAAAGGCATATCGCTCCAAGGAATATTTAATATAAACTCAATATTTCAAAATATACCTTTCGAGTTGGATTTTTCAATTACGAATGATAATTCTGTTACTGAATTATTTTTAAATATGGAAAAAGTATTCAAGAATAGTTTATTCGTTGGTTATATTTTTTCAAGAGAACAACATGAGGATTTTGTTGAAATCTCATATTCAAAAAA
>Ga0206677_10004242_pt1 | contig 11793 bp, 14 predicted proteins | sample M130m12015metaG_FD_155475 | JGI IMG/M metagenome (GOLD analysis project Ga0206677, IMG submission 155475) | Ammonia-oxidizing marine archaeal communities from Monterey Bay, California, United States - M1 30m 12015 | ecosystem: Environmental > Aquatic > Marine > Intertidal zone | place: USA... | reverse complement strand
AAATCCATCAGCATCTACTGTTGATATATTAAAGTTGACTGTTGGTGCAGCCTGTACTTGTTGTGCTTGTTGTTGTTTTGTATGATCTATAACTGTTTCATTTGGGTGTAAAATACTTAAAAAACCACCTTTATTATCAACACCACCAGCCCTTGCTCCCATACCAGTAAATCCACCACCTTCTTTAGTTGGTATAGTATCTGGCAGATTTAAGTTTTTCTTTATTTCAATTTGTGTATCTCTTGTTTTTCCCAAAAGTTTACCAAAAGATGCAAACATTCTATCTATAACCAATTTTTGCACTGCTATTCTAATTAATTCTCTTACAATGCTTGTAGCATAATCTTTAAATGATGCTTTACCCTTTTCTAAGAAATCCATCGTTAATTGAGTAAGTCCGTCATAAGATTTTTTAAATACACCTTGCAATTCCTCTTGCATGGTTTTTATGTTGGTACTAAAATCTCCGTATGCATTTTCAGCAGCTTTTAAGAATTTTTCAAAAGGTGCTAAAGAGGCTGCAAACCCACTTTTTTCCTCATCTTTTTTTGCATTAGGGTCTCTGCCAAGAAGCATATCCATAAATGAAGGTACTTTTATTTTTTTTAAAACTTCATTACTTCTTTTCTCTATTCTTTTAGCAATATCAGATATTTCTGCATCAAGTTCTTTATCCTTTTCACCAAAGCTAAATATTTTTAGAAAACTTTTCCATCCAATCAAAAATCTATCTATAAAGTTTGGTAGTTTCTTTTGAAACATTTCTTGGAATACTGCAAGTAACTCATTTCTAAATATATAAGCAGCACTTGCAACAGCAGTCATTCCAACAATAAACACTGTAAATGGATTTGCAAATAAAAGAGCTGCCATCTTTATTAATGCTGGTATAAGAGTGGTTTTTATTACTACTGCAAGCGCAACAACTGCTGGTATTAAAATAACATCAAGATTATTTGCAAATTTACCAATAATTGCACTAAGAGTAGAAAAACCATTAGTAGCTTTTTGCACATCACCAATAATAAATTGAAAGTTATTTCTAATAGCCACCCCAGCTTGACCTAGTGTCATAGGCATTTTTGTAATTTGTTCGTTAGTTTCTTTTGTACCCTTTATAAGAATTGGCATTACAGTTTCTGCTGTTAATTTACCTGCATGACCAAACTCTCTAAGCTGACCGACAGTCATATCTAAACCATCAGCTAACATCTTAGTTAAAATGGTATTGTTTTCCATTACTGATCTAAGCTCATCACCCCTTAAAGCACCTGAAGCTAAACCCTGTGCTAACTGTCTAGCAGAGTTATTTGCCTCTTGAGCATGAGAACCAGCAATAATAAAGGTATTTGCTACTGTTTGCGTAGCATCAGCAACATCTTTTTGCGTTGCCCCTAAATGCTCTGTAGCCAAAGCAAGTCTTGTAAATAACATAGCAACAGCATCAAAATCAGACCTTGAATCTGAAGCAATCCTTCTCATGTGATTCATAGCTGAAGCTGTTTCAGTAGCGCTACCAGTTAAGGCGTTCATTCTATTTTCAACGCCAATCATGACGTTAGCAGCAGTAACTATTTCTCTAACACTAAAAGCAGCAACAATAGTATTTCTCAGACTTGCTAGAGCCTGATTTGTACCATTAATGTTTTTCTTAAAACTATTAACCGCTTTAGCAGATTTATCATTTCCAATAAAATTAAAATGAATATCTGATTTAGTTAGAGCCGCCATTTCTTTCTTCCTTTATTTCAAGATAAGCCAACCATCCTTGAAACTCCTCTACTGTCATTTCTTCAATTTCAGCTAAGGTCTTGTTTAGTTTTTCAGCTAGTGCATATCTTATGTATAGCTGCTTATCTTCTATTACTTTTTTTTAACTTCTTCCTGCGAAACATTATTCATCATTTCGCTTGAAACTCTAATTAATACATCTCTATCAACCCTCTCCAATAAGGTTTTCTTATCAGCGATAGTAAATAACTTTTCTCCAGCCTCATCTAATGCTTTATAAATTAAAACATAAGCCAAAAGCTGTACGTCATCATCTTGTGCTAGTTTCATAAATTTAGAAGTCTCTGAAAGAGTTATTGGTTTACAATAAATCTTTAGCGGATTATCTTCATCCTCACCCCATTCAGGGACTTCTATAATTCTAGTTTCTAGGCTATCAAAATGCTTCTTTGCGTTATCTATAACTGACATTTTTTTATACTGTTGTTGATGTTAATGCACCAGTACCTTGTACTGAAACACTAGCCTCAACTAGACCATCAAACGATGCACTTCTTGTTACACCAGTAACAATAGCTGTACCAGTATAATAAGTATCACCACTATCCGCACCTTCTGGATATACATTTAAAGTTACTTCTGATCCAATGGTTAAAGCATTTTGTGCTGTATCAGTCTCATCCCAAAATACATCTACACTTCCTGAGAAAGAAGTTAATGATGATTTATACGTTCTAGCAGAATCGCCCATTGAAGTATCTTCTAAAGTATCAGCAGATTCCTCTAATGAATAAGACCTAATTTCGGCCAAACTATCTGTTCCAACTTTTAAAGTTCCTTCGCTTCCCTTATGAGTCGCCATATTTCACCTCGTCTTTCGACTTTTTCTTAGAAGAAGATTTAATTTTCTCTTGCGAGTGGACTGCTTCCTCTTTCCAACCCATATTCTTTAATGACTCAACCTTAGAAGGATGAGCTATTATTGAATTCTTTCCATTTGGACTAATCATTTTCATAATTTGCCTCCGTTAAACCGCTACATCAGGATTGGTTTCCTGCACATAGTAGTTAGTTAAAAAACTAAGGGTAACATAACCAACTGGCTGCTCCCCATCACCTGTAAATTCTATTTCTGTTGATTCAATATACACGTCTTTAGCTAAACCACCAAGAGTTCTATCTGCTGCTATAGCTTCTTCAACTTCTTTACTAATTGTATCAATTGTATCATCAAAATTGCTAGTAGCTTTACAATAACCTTCTACCACAACTGACAACTCTCTACTCATAAGACGATTAGTGCCAATAACTATTGGCTCAGACGTTTCATTTTTTGTATATATGACTAAAGATGGCAAGGTATTATCTTGTAATGTGTAAACTCTGGACTCATAAACATTTGATCCAGTAGTGGTTAGACCAGTCAATGTACTTCCAAAATATTCTCTGATTTGCTGTCTAACATGATTTGCCATTATTGAACCTCAAGAAGCAATGAAGTCATGCCTAAATTGTCATGCTCAAAATTTATTACCTTATAATTTGTTGCTGCTTTTATAGTTGTTCCGTCTAGGTTTTTGACTGCTGGAGCAGCTATTGTATCGCCGAAAGCGATGCTTGGTATATCAGTAGTCTTAACTTGTGCTACTGGATTATATCCTTGAACTGGTAGGCCTGCTGTATCAATATCAACATATTCCTGATTTAAAATTACGTTTATAGAGATGGATGTACCACCTGTGGGTGTGTATGTGACTTGTATACCATGGCCATAGGTGGCATCCAAATAGCCGTTAAAGTCTCTATCAAACTCCATTGGCATGATTACTTCTTAGCTCTTTTTTTTGTAGGTTTAGTATCAGATTTCTTTAATCCAACACTTCTATCTACTTTTTTTGCTTTTGGTTTTTCTTTATATAACTCTGCTTTTTTATTAGCTACGAGATCATAGCCTTCAGCATTATTGAGTTCAACTACATCGCCAACATAAACCCTTTGTTTGTTAGCAATAGTATCTCTTAAAATTAAATATTTATTCATAGTAGAAACGGCAGAGCTATTAACTCCGCCGTTTTTAGTGGTTAATACCATTAGTATTATCCGTCGTTACCTAAACAGAATGATACTGCATTTCTTACAGCAACATCTATCATTTGGATACCAACAACTCTAACTGTTCCAGAAGAAGAGTTAGTGTATGGGTCTACAATGATGTCTAATCCACCAAAGAATCCAACTAATAGGTCTGAGAAGTTACCGAAGTAATGGTCACCTGAAGTAGGTTGGTTAGAAACAACAACACCATAGTTGTTAACTCTACCATCTCTATCTACAACAAACTGAGCTGTGCCTGAAGCCTTTTCAGTTGTTTTTAAAGTACCATAATCATCAGCTCTCATAATGTATGAAAGATTGCCGATTAATGCGTTATCAACAGCTACTTGGCTTTCCATATTTACTGTTTCAGCCCATGTCGGGTTAGCACCAGCAAAAGTTACAGTATTAATACCTGAAGTATTTTTAATACCTGTAGGATTACCTGAAGTACCTGATCCTTCTAAAGCACCAGCATCAATAGCTAAAGCCATGCTTTGTGCGATATCGTTTCTGATAAGATTCTCAACGTCTAAAGAACTTTGTGTTAAAAGCTGTCTAGTGACATCTGTAAAACAACCTAAAGTCTTAGGTGACATTGTTACGCTTCCGATAGTCATTTCTGACTCAGCAACAGCAGTTCCTTCGCTTGATACGAAAGCAGCAGTTGATGTACCAGTTTTCTTAGGAATTTTTACATCGCCTTGTAATCCTCTTAATAATGTAGCACCTGCTGACATTACTGAAGAAGAGTTAGTTAAAGCGTCAATAAAATCTCCACCTCTGAAGTCTTGACCAACTATTCCAGCGTCATCGGATGTATTCAAATCTCTTTGATTCCATTCTCTTAACACTTCAGGTGGTAACATAAGACCTTGTGAGTTTCTACCATATGCTTCTGCAGCAGCGGCTGAACATTCAAATTCGAATTCAGCAGCTTTTTGTGCAGCTCTATCAGAAGGATTAGCTAAGGCATTAATACCTTTTACTAGGCTAAATCTCTTCATTTCTTTTTTGCTTAGTCCAATGTCTTTTGGAGTTTCTAGGGGCTTACTTGCGATTAATTCAAGTAATTCACCTCTAAACTCTTCAATGGTTTTGTGTTCAGCAATTGCTCTTGCAGCTAAGTCTTTCTGATTATGTATTTCAGCTAACTTATAGATCTCTTGCGAGTTTCTTTTTAATTCAGCCTTAACTTCTTCAGCAGATTTAGCTTTAACTTCGTCTAAATTGACTTCGTTTTCCATCTTTATCTCCTTAAAAGATTGAGAACGTCCAACACCAACTAGCCTGCTTTGATCTGCTGGGACGCTAACGGAAGATACTTCCATTGGCGACCAAGCTGCTCTATATGCAACCTCTTTACTGTCTTTTATTCTCATTAGTTTATTTACACGATATCCGACTGAAATATTCATACGAATACCGTCCTTCACATCTTCAAACACTTCGGAGGCTAGACGACTTTTACCAAATCGTACTACTGCAATGGTTCTTTTAGCAGTCTCATCAAGTCTGAAATCTTCAATTACACCTATTTGCTTAGTCATATCATGATCTAAAAGCAACGGCGCACGGCCAGAATTAATAAACTCCATGTTTACGTCTTCCGCCTTATGACTTAGTATTTCTAAACCAAAGGATCGCTCCACTGGTTCTTCTGAAGATACGCCTATGCGTACAGTTCTTGTATCTTCATCTATAAATTTTGCTCTTGAAAGGTCAATGTTTCTGTATCTTATTGGCATATCAACGACCTTTCGCTCTTCTTCTGGCTTGTCATAGCTTTCTTCTTCTACAACATCCTCTATTTCTTCAGACACTTCTTCAACTTCTTCTTCTGCTTCATGTTTTGCATATTCAACAACAACACTTTCATCAGTTTCAGTTACATTTAAAATATGTCTATCTTCTTTATTTTCCATGCTTTTTTCCTCTTTCATTTGTTCTACCAGTCTTCTTGACCAGCTATATCCAGCATCTCCGCCCCACAACGCCCATGCTATACGACCGTTTGAAGGATATCCCTCTTCACTTGGTCTAAAACCTTCAGCCTTTTTATCAACCTCATGCCTACTAAAAAAACTAAACATTCTTTTAATAGTTTCATTAGATAAATTTTCATTATTTAAGATTTGGTTTGCTCTTTCAGCTCCAATTCTTGTTCCTCCTCTACCAAATTCTTTACGCCAGTCTAAACCTTTTTTAGCTTCAGACTTCATACCATCATTAGGCTTAGCCATCGTTATCGTCTCCGCCTTGTATGTTAGCCTCTACTGGTAGTTTAGCACCAAAAGGCTGATATGCTATTTCAATTCCGTATTGTTTTGCTAATTCTATCTCTTTTTGGTGTTGTTCAAAAAGTTCTTCTGTGTCTCTGCCATAAGCAGCACTTATATCTGAATATGTAACTGTACCATTTTGTAAACCAACCACATTGGCTTGCATTTCTTTTAATGGGTCAATCCAAGCAAAGTTTCTTGGAATAAATGATGTAGAAGCTACAAATTTGTCTACTTTTTCTATTGGTAACGATATATAACCAAAACCTATAGCATTTACTAACCATGCTCTAAAAATAGGCTCAACCATGTGTTGAATTAAAAATTCTTGCCAAATTTGGTAAGTGCTTCTGTCTTCTAAAGCACCTTGACGAATTGAAGAGTAATTTACACTTGTAAGATCGTTTGACAAAGCATGGTATGAAATATTTAAACCAGAAGCTATGCTTCTTAAAACATTAGATGTAAAGCTATCAAAAGCACTTGTTGGATGTTGGGGATCAAAAGATTGAAACGAAACACCTGCTGGTAACTGTTCAAACTGTCCAGCAGCAGCAGTTGATACAGGATTGTACTCATCCTCGTATTCACCATCTCCAACATAGCCATCACCATCTGGACTTGTAAAGAAGCCCATTTTACTACTTGCAACTCTTGCAGCAACAATTTCTGCTTCTAAATATGCATTAAGCTGTTTTACATTTGCCATAACAGTTGCAATATTTGTTACGCCTCTTGTTTGATTCGGTCTTGTTGGCATATAAATATGAATAATCTCATCTGCTGGTACTCTTATATGCTCGTTATCATTCATATAATTTTTATCGTATGGATGATGTTTATAAATATGATAGGCAACTGGCTTATCAAACTCATTTATTTCTACGCCCATCTTAATTTCGTTTCCTGTAGATGTATCATGTTTGTTTAAATCTTCATCTAAGAAATCAGCCTCTAAAAACTGTATCTGAAAACCAAATTTACTGTCATCTTTTTTTAGTTTTCTAATTAAAACTTCGCCATCTCTTGCAAGAGCTTCAATAGCTAGTTTTTGACAGTCTAGGAATGAAAGACGACCATTTGCAGTGCAATTGCCTACTTTTGTCCACTCTTTCCATGCTGCTTCTATTAGATTATTAGCTAAGATGTCTAATTTACCAGAATTTACTTCGTCATCTAGTCTTACTTTAGAGCTTATTCTAATTCCAGACTTGCCTATTACATTGCTTATCATTAGATTCAAATATCTTGAGATATGCGCATCATTTCTTGATAGTTCTCTTGCTCTATCTCTTAATATTCTTATATTGTCTTTAATTTCTGCATCAGCAGAAGATGAGCTAGTTACAAAGTCTGCAAATAATCTGCCTGTATTTGCTCCAGCGTAACTTCTTTGTGTTTTAAATTTTCTTTTTAACACTGGTTTTTTATTATCAGTATTAAATATTCTGTTATACCATGCCATATTATTTTGTTATGTTAGTTGGGTTTACTGAACCAGTAGAAACAAACTTTACTGGTACTGAGTTTCCAGAGCCTTTGCCATTTCTTATTCTTGATCTTTTTACTTCTCTTTTATATTCAGCGTTATATCTGTCTCTAAATGTCATTAATTCATCAATTGACATTCTTGACAATGATCTTCCAGCCAAAGAGAATGATGATTGGTCTATTGTGGCTCTACCTTCTATAACAGCCTCAATTGCGTCTAAGACTTTTTTAGCATGGCTTCTTAAATCGTTATTTGTATCTAATTCACCATAAACAAATTTAGCCAGTCCATAGTCTAGGGTTATTCTTTCACTGTCTGAGGTTCTAAATGCGTATAATTGCCATTCCCAATCACCAACACTTAAAGTATCTGTTTCAGAGGATGGTTTTTCAAAATAGTAATTATTATCTGCTTCTGTTGCTGATAATGTAAAGTGATGTGTACCACCGCCACCGCTATCACCTGAAAAGTGATAAGTCATAGTGTAATCAGCTAACGGGTAGTCTGTGACCAAGTCTGGTCTTTGCCATGCAAACCTATCTCCTGTCACAAATTGGTCAGGTTCTTGGGTTGGATAATTAGCTCTGTCAAATTTATTGCTCAAGCAAAAACCTCAAAAAATTAGATTAATCTTACTTTATATTAGACTTTTAATTATATTTTGCAATAAAAAAACAGATTTATTTTATTTTTTCCAAGAAGTAGCAAAATTCTCTCTTACCACACGCTTTTTTGGTGTTTTGTTAGCTCTAAGTGGTTGCGCCATTATTTTTGTCTCAATAGTGTCATAATTTGGGTTTAAGATGTAAATAGCTGCAAAATTATATACAAGAGTATCAAGAGCCTCGTTTCTTGGTCTTACTTGTTTCCAGACTAGAGTTTTTCTACCTCTTACAAACTTTGTGATTCTTTTTTCTGCTGTTAGTTGTTGAAAATATTCTTCATCAAGGTCTGAGCAAAAATGCAAAGTGGTTTTATCTGGTTCTGCTGCTAATCTAGCAAATATAGCTTCTTTTGCACTATCAGTACCAACGCCATATAAAACTGCTTTATTTTTACCAACAAAGGTGGGTCTATTGGCTATTGGCTTTCCTGCTGTTGATAAACCTTTTACTGCAAAGATTCTTCTAGCCTGTCTTGGTTTTGTAAAATTATAGACAGCGTTTGTATGATGTCCACCAGAATCCAAACAAGCACAAGATATTGGCAAAGGTCTACCAGACTCAGTTTTAAATCGTTTTTTAAGATAATTGTCTAATTCTGTCCAAACAGTCATATTATTAGGATCACCCCAGAATATCTTGTAATCACATACCCATGCTTCATAATTCTTACCCCAACCAACAAGCTGTAATTCTAATCTGTCCTTCTGTGTATCAATTCCAGCAGTCAAAACTAAAACATCTTCAGGAATAGTTGTGTTGTCATAATTTAGCCTTCTTTCTAATAATGTCTCATGATCTACTGCTTCACCCTGTTCTTCCCAAGATTCGCCTAAAGCAGTGTTAATCCATGTTTTTAACATTTCAGGATTCTTTTTAGCTTCTAGGAATGATTTAGCCATATCAGCCCAAGTAGACCAAACTGAGTATAATTCTGAAATATGAAATCCTGCTGTATCTGATTTAGGTTCTGTGGCTATCCATTCGCCATGTTTTAACATCCATTGCTTTTTAGATTCATCTATAACAGAACCACATTCTTGACAGGCGTAAGATGCTGTCTCTGGTTTGCTTTCATCCCAAACAACACCTTTCCATTTTAAAACTTGCTTTTCATTACATTCAGGACAAGGTACATGGTAGTAGCGTTTATCTGATTCTTCAAAAGCAGTTTCTATTCTTGATAATCCTTTGATTGTAGGCGTAGAACACATATATATCTTTTTATTCCAAAAAGTAGTTGTTCTTTTAGTTGCAAGAGATATTGGATCACCTTCTGCTCCTGCACTACTTTCATACCTGTCTGTCTCATCTGCTAATACGATTCTTATTGGCCTTGAGGCGAGGCCTGATGCAGAATTAGAACCCACTATGTTTAAGTTACCACCAGCAAACTTTTTAGATAATACTGTATTACCACTATCTCTACTTCTTGGGTCTTTAACACAATTTCTTATCTTTTCAGAATCACGAATCATAGTAGCCAGTCTATCTTTACTAAATGCTTGAGCCATTTGTAATGTAGGCTGCATGATTAACATGGGAGCAGGGTCTTGGTCTATGTAGTAACCTATAACATTTAAAAGTATCTCTGTTGCACCAACCTGTGCAGATTTCATAAATACTATTCTTTGTATATCAGGATCATTAAAAGCATCCATTATCTCTCTTTGGTATGGTGCGCGATCTGTACGCCATGCTCCAGCCTCTGCTGAAGATTCAGGAGATAATCGTCTGTAGTTATCAGCCCAATCGCTAATCTTCAGATTCGGTGGTGGAGTCCATATCTGGTTTGTCTCCTGAATCACCTTTTCTATATTTTTGAGGTATTCCATTTTGAGCTAACTCATTTAGTGCTTCATGCACTTGTTCCTTTAATATCAATTCTGCTTCTGCATATTTATCAACTGTAATAACTTGATGTGCTATTCTTGATGGTAGTCCTAATAGCTTTGCTCTTGCATTGGCAACATAATCAACCCAAGTATCTTCAACTAGCTTGGATGGTATTAGACTGCCTTCTAACTCTTCAACTTCTAATTCTGCTTTTCTGGCTTGAGCAGCAGTAAGTTTAGTTTTTTCTTCTGCTATGTCTCCAGTTCCGCTTCTTTTATGGTATCCGCCTAATTTTCTTAGGTATGAGATATACGCGACTCTGCATACGTCAATATTTAAAGGACTTCTACCAGGCTTTGAAGGAAGGACACCATCTCTAATCAATTCTGAGACTCTTTTAACTGATAAGTCCAAATGGTCTGCAATCTCTCTCTGTGTGGCCATACAGTGCGTTTATTACCCTATTAAATTTAGACTGTCGCTAAAAAAAGAATGCGATTGTGAATAACCCACGTACATTGCTGTAGAAGAACCTATCATCTGCTAACTATCCTTTTAAGGTTCTTATTTAATATCTTATCCATATTCTTCTGCACAACACCTGTAACTGTTTTATAAAACTCAATTCTTTTTTTATAAAATACTGAATTTTCAAAAGCTATCAACAGTTTGAGTCCTGGATTCTTTTTACCACCAGTCCTTCTCCACACACCATCAATACCCTTTACATTGCCCATAAACTCTTTAGTTCCTTTGACTAATCCAGTTCTTTTACCTTTTATATTACCGAAAGCATTTAGTTTTCCCCTATCTACTGGCACTGGTATCTTGTCTCGTTCAGGTATACGCATACCACCCTCAAATTGTTTCTCTAAATATTTTGCTTGTATGTCAGGAATAAAAACTAAAGCAGACTGATCGTTTGGTTTAGCTTTAAATAACCTAACACCTGTATATGTAAACTTAGTTGGCTTATCTAATTTTTTAAGCAATTGTGCTCTCATAGCATTAACACTTTTAACACCTACTTCATTTATAGAATCAGATACTATTTCTGGCATATGCTTCTTTTGGAAGATACCTAACTTCTTGTTAAGCTCTTTGACATTGGATTCTATCTTAATGCTTACAGTCATTGTTGCACCTTTTTAATTTGTTTATCTATCTTCATAAGTTCTCATAATGTTCTATTAATTTATTAATATACCATACAGACTTCTTACAATCCTGAATATTTGCGTCTTTGTATGATTCACGCCATAAATACTTTAGTGCTGCACCTTTTAAATAACCCTTATATTCCTCTTGTGTTAATGCTGCCTTGATCCCGTCTATACATTCAATAGAGCCTTGTCGGTAGTGTGGTGGTGCGTTTACTAAATCAACTTTATTCTTACTCATTTTTTTTTCTTCTCCTTTTTCTTTTTAAATATCTTATCCCAATTTGCATCAATCTTCTTTTTATCTTCTGGCCTACGATTAGACCCTTTACCACCATGCCATTTAGTCATGGTCATTATCCTTAATACAAAAAATACCACATTCAAAGTTGTAAGATTTTAAATCTCTACCTTTAGCATCTACTGGCAGTTCTCTAAGAGGTATTCTTTTGCCTTTATATCTAACCAAGTTAGCACCCAAATCATCTGATAGCTTCATGCGTTCTTCAAATACATTAGGGAATGTTTCTCTTACT